>BBPF01006021.1_pt1 | contig 17895 bp, 16 predicted proteins | sample 1343921 | NCBI WGS metagenome assembly BBPF01 (sample SAMD00019090, study PRJDB2971) | groundwater metagenome | isolation source: The Cedars highly-alkaline
TGAATTTACACACTTTCCTTGACGTTACCAAAGCCCTTCCCTATTAACAGTTTTTTGAGGAATTTTCCTGTGTAAGAATTTCCGTTGACAGCAACCTCTTCAGGTGTTCCTGTGGCTACAACCTCTCCCCCGCCATCTCCGCCCTCTGGCCCAAGGTCTATGATGTAATCTGCCGTTTTAATTACATCAAGGTTGTGTTCAATAACAAGTACAGTGTTTCCTGCGTCTACTAATCGGGAGAGCACTTGCAGCAACTTTTCTATGTCAGCAAAGTGGAGCCCCGTTGTCGGTTCATCAAGAATGTAGAGAGTTTTCCCACTTCCCCGCCGACTGAGCTCTGCCGCTAATTTTACCCGTTGCGCTTCTCCACCGGAGAGGGTTGGGGCAGACTGCTCTAATCTTATGTATCCCAACCCCACATTGCTAAGAGTTTCCAGTTTTTTCTTTATTTGCGGAATGTTTTTGAAGAAATCCAGGGCTGTATCAACCGTCATATCAAGGACATCAGCAATGCTTTTGTCTTTATACTTTATCTCCAATGTTTCCCTATTATATCTTTTTCCACCGCAGGTCTGACAGCGAACATAGACATCCGGGAGAAAGTGCATTTCAATCTTAATAATACCGTCGCCCCGACAGGCATTGCACCTTCCTCCTCTAATATTAAAACTAAATCTACCTAACCTGTATCCTCTCTCTCTTGCCTCAGGAATCAATGAAAATAATTCTCTAATAAATGTAAACACTCCTATATAAGTAGCAGGATTGGAACGGGGGGTTCGTCCAATGGGCGCCTGGTCAATAACTATCATTTTATCAATATGTTCATTTCCTGAGATACTGTCATATTCTCCAGAACCAACCTTAGCCCGATGCAAGATGCGAGAAAGAGCTTTTTCAAGAGTATCAACGATGAGAGTTGACTTTCCTGAGCCTGAGACCCCGGTAACGCAGGTAAAGACCCCGATTGGAATCTGCACGTTTATGTTTTTCAGGTTATTTTCTCTTGCTCCTCTAACTTCAAGAAATATCCCTTTTAGTTGGCGTCTCAAACGAGGAACTTTAATTTGTAATTCACCTTTTAGATACTTTCCTGTCAGAGATTGCGGGGAGCTCATAATCCTATCTAATTTTCCTTCTGCAACCAACCAACCACCGTCGTTTCCAGCCCCAGGGCCAAGGTCAATAATATGGTCAGCACTTCTTATTGTTGTCTCATCATGCTCAACCACGAGGATGGTATTCCCAAGGTCACGGAGTCGCACGAGGGCATTGAGAAGCCTTTGGTTGTCCCGAGCATGTAATCCAATTGATGGCTCGTCAAGCACATAAAGCACACCTACCAGCCCCGAGCCGATTTGAGATGCAAGCCTTATCCTTTCTGCCTCTCCACTGGATAATGTGGCTGTTTCCCGGTCCAACGTCAGGTAGCTGAGCCCCACCTCTATCAGGAAAGAAAGACGCTTACTTATCTCACTTACTATCTCCCGAGCAATAACCTTCTTCTCGCCAGCAAGTTCTAAATTGTCAAAGAACGCCTGTCCTGCCGTTACTGACATTGCCGTTACCTCAGCGATTGATTTGTTATCTATTTTTATTGCCAGACTTTCTTTTTTTAATCTCGCTCCGTGACAAGAGACGCAGGGAAGAAAATTCATAACGTTTAGTATTTGCTTTTTAACATAATCGCTCTTTGTCTCTTTAAAGCGGCGCTCAAGGTTAGGAATTACTCCTTCAAATCTCCCGTCTCCCGAGCCATAAAGAACCGCCTTCTGTTTTTCAGAGGTAAGCTTCTCGAATTTGAGTTCAGGGTCAACATCACATTCCCTAAAAAGCATCCTCAGAAGCCAGCGGTAATAAGACCGAATTCTTCTTCCTCCGCCCTGCCAGGGACCTATTGCTCCTTCCCTTATGGATTTTCTCTTGTCAGGTATCACAAGATCAGGGTCAATCTCTGTGCTTTTCCCCAGGCCGGCGCATGTATTGCATGCTCCATAGGGACTGTTAAAAGAAAAAATGCGTGGATTAATCTCTCCATAGGAAATGCCGCATTGAGGACAGGAAAAAGTAGCGCTAAAGAGAGTTTCTCTTTCCCATCCCCGGGGGCTGTTTTGATTGATGACAATGAGAGCAAGTCCATTGCTTAAACTGAGCGTTGTTTCAAGAGAGTCGGCAAGGCGGCTCTTGTTCTCATTTTTGATACTCAATCTATCAATGATTACTTCAATGTTATGTTTTCTATTTTTGTTTAGCCTTACTTCTTCGGAAAGGCTATAAGTTTTTCCATCTATTCTTACCTTACTGTATCCATCCTGACGAATCAGCTCAAGGAGACTCATATATTCTCCTTTTCTCCCGCGCACCAGTGGCGAAAGCACCTCAATGCGGGTGCCGGCGGGCAAGTTAAATATTCTATCTACCATTTCTCCTACGGCTTGCGAGTCTATCTTTTTGCCGCATTTGTAGCAGTAAGAAGTGCCGGCACGGGCAAAGAGCAGCCGAAGGTAGTCATAGATTTCAGTTACCGTTCCAACGGTAGAGCGGGGATTAGCGCCGGGCTTTCTTTGTTCAATGGAGATGGCAGGGGAAAGTCCGCTAATTTCATCCATATCCGGTTTTTCCATCTGGTCTAAGAATTGGCGGGCATAGGCAGAAAGCGATTCTACATATTTTCTCTGCCCTTCAGCATAGATAGTGTCAAAGGCAAGTGATGATTTTCCTGAGCCCGAGACTCCGGTAAGGACAACTAACTTGTTTCTGGGAATCTCTACATTAATGTTCTTGAGATTGTGTTCCCGCGCCCCCTTAATGATAATTTTCTCCCCCATCAATTGTCCTTTGCTACAGACTCCAGTAAAGGATTCCTGGATTTTCTTCCACCTTCCAGGGCAAAATACCCTTTACATCTATTATCACACTGGATCCGCCATTATTCTGCAGTAGTTGAAGATATGCCTTGAGTTCCTTTTTTTGAAATACCCTGTGTGCAACGGCCAATACAATAGCATCATATTTGCCCTTTGCTTTGAAAGGGTCTCCGACTGTTTTCAGAGCCAGTTGTTCTAACTGTTCAGTGCTTGCAAGTGGGTCATAAACTCGAACATCAATCCCATAACTTTCCATTTCCTGTACCAGTTCTATTGCCCGACTGTTGCGGATGTCGCCCACATTTTCCTTGAAGGTTACACCTAAGACCAGGATTTTTGCTCCCCGAACTGCTTTGTCTGCCTGGATGAGAAGTTTTACGGTCTCCTGTGCAACATAAATTCCCATAGAGTCATTGATTCTTCTACCTGTAAGTATAATCTGAGGATGATAGCCCGCTTCCTCTGCCTTATAGGTGAGATAGTAAGGGTCTACTGGAATACAATGGCCACCCACCAGCCCCGGTTCAAAGGAGAGAAAGTTCCACTTGGTCTGTGCTGCCCTTAGCACTGCCTTTGTGTCTAATCCTATTTTGTGAAATAGGATGGCAAGCTCATTCATCAGGGCAATATTCAGGTCGCGCTGCACGTTCTCAATTATCTTGGCAGCCTCAGCGGTTTTGATGTCCGCGGCGCGATAAACTCCAGCTTTTACTATCAGTCCTAATACATTGACAATAGCTTCTAATGTTTCCTCGTCCTGAGCAGCTACTATCTTTACCACTTTCTCAAGAGTGTGCTCCGGGTCGCCCGGATTGATACGCTCGGGAGAGTAACCCACTTTGAATCCTTCTCCTGCCTTGAGCTTTGACTCTTGCTCTAAGATTGGCAGACAGACATTCTCTGTCACTCCCGGATAGACAGTGGATTCATAGACGACAATGGTGCCGGGGGAAAGGTTTTGCCCTACTAAACGGCTTGCTTCTCTGAGGTAACTTAAGTCAGGGCGCTTGTGTTGGTCCACAGGTGTGGGAACGGTCACGATAATGAAGGAGACCTGACGCAGAATTGCCGGGTTGGAAGTAAACTTCAGATGAGGCGCTCTCAGTTGCTCTCTGTTTGCTTCACCTGTAGAATCATACCCTTTTTGAAGTTCAAGTATTCGCTTTTTATTTACATCAAGTCCTATAGTGGAGAGAACTTTACCTAATGCTACGGCAAGAGGAAGTCCTACATAGCCTAAACCTACTACAGCCACGCAAGAAGGAAAATGAGATTTCATATTTTACTCTCCTGCTATTCTTCAATTAAGATGTCTTTAGCCCAGTTGCGATTTTCCATATACCACCCTACTGCCTTGTGAATACCTTCTTCTAAAGTTACCTGCGGCTTCCATGACAGCAGCTTCCGCGCTCTGGAAATATCTGCCCAGGTGGCAGGTACATCGGCCGGATGACGCGGCTTATATTTTACCTCTGCCTGTCGTTCTACAAACTGTTCAATAAGGTGAAGCACTTTCAAGAGCTTTATCGGTCGGTCACTGCCCAAATTAATAATCTCATAACCCATCAGTTTGAGCGCTGATAGAGTACCCATGGCAATGTCATCCACATAAGTGAAGTCTCGCTCCTGGGTGCCATCTCCATAAATGAAGACAGGGCTTCCTTCGGCAACTTGCTTGATAAATCTAAAGATGTTCATGTCAGGCCGCCCTGCCGGGCCATAGACTGTGAAATATCGCAAAATGGTGATGTCTAAATTGTAAAGGTAATGGTATGTATAACACAATACTTCGGCTGCCTTTTTGGAAGCAGCGTAAGGTGAAAGAGGTGTATCGGTAGATTGGTCTTCCCGGAAAGGACGTTTCATTTCTCCATAGATGCTTGAAGTGGAGGCAAGAATGATTTTTTTTACTTCAAATTTTCGGCACAGTTCCAGAAGATTTAATGTACCGGTAAGATTGGTGTCATAGTATTCACAGGGGTCCTTTGTGCTCTGCTGAACACCTGCTCTGGCAGCGAGGTTAATAACTGCGTCAAAGGATTCTCTTCCCTGGTGCTCCTTGAATACACCGGCTACTTCAGATTGATTACTAATATCTATCCGGTAAAATGTCCAGTTTGGCTTATCTCTCAATTGGTGCAAGCGCCACTCTTTGAGGCGGACATCATAAGCGTCGTTCAGATTATCTATTCCTATGACGACATTGCTATCACGCAGTGCCAGTTCGGTTACATTCCAACCGATAAAGCCGGCACAACCGGTAATTAAAAGTTTACTCATTTTGTTTTTCCTCTAAGGAATCTCCATTTTTTTCTTGCCCACTCTCCGGCATAGTCAACGCCCACTCTTTCGGCAACAATAACTCTTTTTGATTTTCTACCAATATCAATATCATTAATGTAAATTTTGTTGCTTTCTGTAATGTCAACACCAGTGTTTTTGGTAGTTATTCCAAGTTCACGACATAATTTTCCAGGCCCGTTAACTTCTCCGCTAATGCCGGAGATGGGCTCTAACCCACGAATTAAAACTGCTGCTGGAAAACCAGCCTGCTCTGTAACAATGTTCAGGCAATGATACATTCCATAAATCAAGTAAACATAGAGTACACCCGCCTGCCCCCACATAGTTTTGTTTCTTGGCGTGCAGCCTCGCCAAGCATGGCAGGCTTTGTCTTCTTCTCCTACATAAGCCTCGGTTTCAATAATTTGACCGATTTGAAAGTGCTCATTTTGATTGACAATTAAATATTTTCCCAGAAGCTCCCGGGCTACCCTGACGGTTGGCCGGTCAAAAAAACTTTTACCTAATTTTTTTCCTCTTAAAATTTTGAGCATAAGTTGCTATTATACAGAAAAAGATGCTTTTAAGCAAACAAACCCCTGAACCTGTGAACCCTTGAACCTTTTTATCTTTACTTATCGGCAGTGTTTGTGATAGCATAGCCAAAAGAAAGCGATGGAAGTAGTAATCAAGGAAAGCTATGAGCAGATGAGTGCTCTTGGCGCGGAGATAGTTGCCAGGATTGTCAGGAATAAGCCTCGTTCTGTCCTCGGTCTGGCTACCGGGAGCACCCCACTGGGCATTTACAGGGAACTTATTCGCATGCACAAAGATGAAGGGCTGTCCTTTTTTCAGGTAGTGACCTTTAATTTAGACGAGTATATTGGGTTGCCGCCGGAGCATCCTCAAAGTTATCGCTATTTTATAAATCAGAATCTGCTTGATCATATTAACGTCAAGAAAGAAAATACATATCTGCCGGATGGGATGGCAGAGAATATTGAGCTTGCTTGCATTGAATATGAAAAGAAAATTGAAGAAGCCGGGGGAATAGACCTGCAAATCCTTGGCATAGGCTCAAACGGGCATATTGCTTTCAATGAGCCGGGCTCATCCCTGGGGTCACGCACTCGCATTGAAACTCTAAGCGAAGAGACAATTCAGAATAATTCCCGCTTTTTTCCTTGTCGGGAGAATGTCCCTCGCCATGCTATTACGATGGGTATTGGAACCATTATGGATGCCAGAGAGCTAATCCTCCTTGCTAATGGAGAGGAAAAAGCCGGGGCAGTAGCAAGTATGATTGAGGGTCCAATAACGGCTATGGTTCCAGCCACCGTTGTTCAGCTTCACCGGAAGACAACGGTAATTGTTGAGCGCGCTGCTGCCGGCAGGCTATCGCGTTGTTATCCAGGTGAGCTGCAAGTAATCAGGATGAACAGAGACACAAAGTAAGGGTTCAGGGTTCAGGGTTCAGGGGTCGGGGATCGGCAAAGGGAAAGAGGAAAGAATTTGCAATTTAAAATTTGCAATTTGATTTTTGCATTTTGCCCAAAGGGCATAATAGGGAGAGGTTATTAAGACAATGTATGCAGTTATCAGAATAGGCGGCGAGCAGCATCTTGTTCGTAATGAAGATGTGATTCAGGCAAGAAAGATGACCTTTGCTGAAGGTGAGAAGATAAAGATAGACGATGTTCTTCTTTTGTGTGATGGAGATGAAGTCTCTGTTGGCCGACCAAACCTCCAGGGAGTAAGTGTAGATGCGGAGGTCAGGGGACACGGAAAAGAAAAAAAGATTGTCGTCTTTAAAAAGAAGCGAAGAAAAGGCTATAGTCGCAAGACCGGGCATCGTCAGCAGTTTACTGAAATCAAAATTCTAAAAATAAAAGGAGAAGTTAAAGATGGCTCATAAGAAAGGAATGGGTAGCTCTCGGAATAATCGCGATAGTCATTCTCAGCGCTTGGGAGTGAAACGATTTGGGGGACAACTTGTCTCTGCGGGTAGTATCCTTATCCGACAGAGAGGAAGAAGATTCAAGCCGGGAAAGAATGTTGGTCTGGGAGGAGATGATACCCTGTTTGCGCTTGTTGAAGGAGTTGTCCAGTTCAGGAAATCAGGCAAAACTCAAAGGATTGATGTACTGGGCTGATTGGTAAATGGTAAATGGATAATTTTTCTATTAATCGTAAAGATGTGCTGAAAAAGGTAAAGTGTGTCGTCGTGAAAGTCGGGACCACCTTACTTACCTCTCCATCCCGGGGGTTGGGCGCGAAGAAAATGGAAAAAATAGTTTCTGAGGTGAACTCATTGCGTCAGTCAGGAGTGAAGGTTGTTCTTGTTACATCAGGAGCAATTGCCGCAGGGGCAAGACAGTTAGGGTGGAAGAAGAAGCCACTCACAATATTAGACAAGCAAGCTGCTGCTGCGGTGGGTCAGAGCTCTTTAATGCATCTCTATGAACAACTGTTTCGGGAGAAAGGGCTGCTCATTGCCCAGATGCTTCTCACCCGGGATGATCTCTCCGACCGCAAACGTTATCTCAATGCGCGAAATACCCTGATAGTTCTTCTTAAACTCGGAGTTCTTCCAATTATCAATGAAAATGACTCTGTTGCGGCAGATGAAATAAAGTTTGGCGATAACGATGTTCTTTCGGCATTAGTTACAAACCTGATAGAGGCAGACCTTTTGGTTATATTGAGCGATGTTGATGGAGTACTGAGAGATTCAACCATGGGAAAACCCAAGGTAGTAAATATTATTCCGGAAGTTGATGCAGCGATGGAGTCTCTGGCGGGAGGAGCCGGTGGACCGGATGGAACGGGGGGTATGCAGACGAAGTTTCAGGCAGCAAAGATTGCTACAAACTGTGGAATCCCTGTTGTTATTGCCAATGGAAAGAAAAAACATATTTTGGAGAAAATTCTTGCCTGCGAGGAAGTCGGAACACTCTTTCTCCCACATCGGAGAATGGAAAGCCGCAAGCGGTGGATTGTATTTAGCGGGAAGATAAAGGGTAAAATAACCATTGACGGTGGCGCTACAGCGGCTTTAAGACACAAAGGGAAGAGCCTCCTGCCACGGGGAGTTATTAATCAGAGTGGCAATTTTGAGTGCGGAGATCTTGTGCAAATTATTGATGAAAGTTCTTGTCAGGAGTTTGCCCGCGGATTGACGAATTATTCCTCCATAGAATTAGACAGGATAAAAGGCGTAAAAACCCAGGATATAGAGCCCATTTTAGGTTATAAGCATTATGATGAAGTAGTGCACCGCAATAACATGGTGATTCTATGACACTTAAGGAGGAAATGTTCCACATTGCCATGGCAGCAAGGGAAGCGGCAAAGGGGTTAGCCAATCTCTCGACAGAAGTAAAAAACAAAGCCCTGATAAACATGGCAAGAGCTATTAGAAAGGAGAATAAAGTAATTCTTGCCGAAAATGAGATTGATATTAAGGAGGCGGAAAGAAAGGGCATCTCACGGGCACTTCTTGACCGGCTGATGCTTACATCGGCAAGGGTTGAGGAAATCTCAAGTGGTCTGGAGAAGATTGCAGATTTGCCTGACCCCATAGGTGAGACTATCAAGTCGTGGAAAACCCCAAATGATCTGGAGATTAGCAAGGTAAGAGTGCCAATTGGAGTCCTTGTAATTATTTATGAGTCAAGACCGAATGTGACCGTTGATGCTGCCGGGTTATGCTTAAAATCAGGAAACAGTGTCATCTTACGCGGCGGCTCGGAAGCAACTCACACAAATGTGATTCTTGCACACCTTATCTCGGAGGCAGCAGAGGAAGTTGGCATTCCGAGAGGTGCGATTCAGATAGTAAGAAAAGTAGAGCGGAAGGCAGTGAAAGAGTTACTTGGTCTATCGCAGTGGATTGACCTGGTAATTCCACGTGGCGGAGAAGGATTGATTCGGATGGTAGGTGAGTTCTCAACCATTCCTGTTATCAAGCATTACCAGGGTATCTGTCACACCTATATTGATGAAGCAGCAGACCTGAAGATGGCAGAGGAAATAGCATTTAATGCCAAAGTTTCTCGTCCCGGAGTATGTAACGCTATGGAGACGCTCCTTGTTCATCGGGGTATTGCAAAAAAATTCCTTCCGTCCTTTAGCAAGAGATTGCTTAAGGCAGGTGTAGAGATAAGAGGGTGCGCGGAGACAAGAAAGATGATTCCGGAGGCAAGGGAAGCGGTAGAAGATGACTGGAAGACAGAATACCTTGACTTAATTCTCTCCATTAGAATTGTCTCTAATCTGGAGGCGGCAATTGCGCACATAGAGAAATATGGCTCCGGGCACTCTGAGGCGATTGTTACTGACAGCTATCGTGCTGCGAAAAATTTCTTGCAAGTGGTGGACGCCGCCTGTGTTTATGTAAATGCTTCCACGCGTTTTACCGATGGTGGTCAGTTCGGAATGGGGGCAGAAATTGGAATTAGCACTGATAAGCTTCATGCCCGCGGCCCGATGGGGCTGGAAGAGTTGACAAGCTATAAGTACGTTATTCAGGGAGAAGGACAGATAAGACTAAAGTAGAGAGTAGAAGGCTGGGAAAGATGCGAATTGGTATTATGGGGGGAACATTTAACCCCATTCATTATGGCCATCTCGTTGTAGCCGCTGAAGCAGGAGACCAGTTCAAGCTTGACAACATAGTTTTTATTCCGTCAGGGACTCCTCCTCATAAGGACAGCTCTGATATTGCTCCTGCAAAGGCTCGGTATGAGATGACTCGTCTCGCAACACGCTCTAATCCGCTCTTTTCTATTTCTTCATTGGAGATAGAAAGAGGAGGAAAATCCTACTCCGTAGAGACAGTGGAGAGGCTCCTGGCTGCCTATGGCAAGGAAGCTCAGATTTATTTCATTGTCGGGGTTGACTCTATGCTGGAGATAGAAAGCTGGAAGAACGTTGATGAGTTGCTTAAGCTGTGTGAGTTTATTGTTGCCTTAAGACCAGGGTTTAATGTTGAGGAAATCAATCCGGCGGTACGCAAGCGTTCTCACATAATGAAGATTCCGGAAATAGGAATTTCAGCAACAGATGTCCGCAAGAGAATAAAGGAGGGAAAAAGTATCAGATATCTGGTTACTCTTGAGGTGGAGGAATATATCAGGCGATATAGTCTATATACTGAAAAGGAGGGGGAGTCATGTCAGAAAAAGAAGAAAAAGGTGAAATGGAGAAAATGGAGCGAAGAGCTGACTACTTTTCCGCTCTGCTTAAGGTTAGCAGTGCAATATCTTCCGAGATAAATTTAGATGATGTATTGCGAACAATCGTAAGGAAAACGCAAGAGATAACAAGGGCTGACGTCTGCTCATTGAGGCTTCTGGAAAGGGGATGGCTTGTGCCAAGGTCATCTGTTGGTCATAGCAACGAGTACCTGCGTCGCCAAAAAAAATTAAGGGTAGGAGAGAGCCTTGCCGGATTGGCAGTGCAGGAGAAAAGAATGATTACGGTGGACCTGACTCAAGATAAATTGCATACTTCCTTTGAGCTGATGCGGGAAGAAGGAATGAAATCTTTTCTCTGTAACCCCCTTATAGTCAAGGGAAAGGTAGTCGGGGCTCTAAGTATTTATACAAAAAGAAAAGTAGATTATCTTAATCAGGATGCCAAAGATTTTATGTCTTTCCTCGCAGAACAGTGCGCAATTGCTCTTGATAAAGCCCGTCTTTATGGGGAGGCAAAAGAGGCTTACATTTCATCAATCGCCGCTCTCTCATCCGCCATTGATGCTCGCGATGAATACACGGCGGGGCACTCTCGGGAAGTCGCTGAATATGCCTGTGCTTGTGGAAAAAAATTAGGCTTTTCCACTGAAAGATTGAAGGGCCTTGAATATGCCGCTCTTCTTCATGATATTGGTAAGATTGGAATTCCTGATTATATCCTGCTTAAACCATCCTCTCTTGCCGATTCGGAATGGCAGATAGTAAAGACTCATCCGCGCCGTGGAGAGGAGATTCTCAAGCCTCTTCACTTTCTTAAAGACGTGATCACCTTTGTAAGGCAACATCAGGAGAGGTATAATGGAACAGGCTATCCAGACGGATTAAAGGATAAAAAAATATCTCTGGAGGCAAAAATACTCAGTGTTGTCGATGCCTATCAGGCAATGACATCCAGAAGACCATACCGTGGCGCCTACTCTCACCAGGAGGCGGTGAAAGAGCTTAAGGATAAGAGTGGCACTCAGTTTGACCCGGTTGTAGTTGATGTTTTCCTGAGGACCTTGAAGAGAAAGGGCCAGGGAAAGAAATCTTGATTTTAGTTAAAGAAACATCTAGCCTGCTTAAAGAGGCTCTTGTAAAAATTGGGGAAAAAACTGGAATGAGGCAGTTCCCCAGCCCATATTTAGAGATTCCACACGAGACCCGGCACGGGGACCTATCAACTAATGTTGCTCTCCAGTTGGCAAAGCAGAGTGGATTACCGCCACTTAAAATAGCTGAGGATATTGTGAAGCTCATTGCTTTCCGCTCCCCGGTTTTTAGCCGCATTGAAGTGGCTCCTCCAGGATTCATCAATTTTTTCTTTAAACCGGAAATTTTCTATCCAATCATTAACCGGATAATAAGAGAAGGTAGTCGCTATGGGTGCTCTAATTTTGGGGAAGGAAAAAGGGTTCTTTTGGAGTTTGTCAGTGCCAATCCTACCGGACCCCTGACCGTTGCTCACGGTCGCCACGCCGCTGTCGGGGATGCCATAGCTCGCATACTGAGAATGGCTGGATACACGGTAGTAAAAGAGTACTATTATAATGATAGCGGCAGGCAGATGGAGCTTTTAGGGAGATCCCTCTATGCTCGCTACAAGGAGGCTTCCGGGGCAAAGGCAGATATTGGTGAAGATGGCTATCATGGGGAATATCTTAGAGAATTAGCACGGGAAATAACTAACGATGAAGCAAAAAAAGATATTGACTTTTTTTCCTCATTTGCTGAGAAGAGGATATTCGCTGGAATTAAACAGGACTTATCAGAGTTCAGGGTGGATTTTGACAGCTGGATCAAGGAGAAAGACCTTTATGAAAGTGGTGCGGTAGATAGGGTGATTGAAGAATTGAGGAAAGCAGGAGAAGTCTATGAAGAGGAGGGCGCTTTATGGCTCAGGTCATCTTTATTTGGAGATGAAAAAGACAGGGTAATTAGGAGAAGAAATAAGGAGCCAACCTATATTGCTCCTGATATTGCTTATCACCACCAAAAATACGAGAGAGGTTTTGACCTGTTAATTGACCTCTTTGGACCTGACCACCATGGCTATTCTCCGCGCCTTTGGGCGGCACTCACGGCATTAGGGCATGATAGAGGAAAGCTAAAAATTATCATTGTCCAGTTAGTGAGTCTTTATCGCGGGAAAGAAAAGATATCAATGTCTACAAGGAAGGGTGAGTTTATTACTTTGCGCCAGGTGTTGCATGAAGTAGGAGGAGACGTAGCCAGATTTTTCTTCTTAATGCGAAAAACAGATAGTCATCTTAACTTTGACATAGAACTGGCAAAAAGCGAATCCCTTGAGAACCCTGTTTATTATGTTCAGTATGTTCATGCCCGCAGTGCCAGTATTATGAAAGTTGCCCGGGAGAACGCAATTGCCCCTGGGAAAGACGCGGATTTATCCTTTCTACGAGAGGAAGAAGAGATTGCCATAATGAAAAAACTTGCTCAATTTCCTGATGTTATCACAGGTTGTGCTAAAAATGTGGAGCCGCAGCCAGTAACCGGGTATCTTCAGGATTTGGCAAAGGCATTTCACAACTACTACAATCACTTCAGAGTGATAAACCCTGATAATCAACAGCTAACACAAGCGCGACTCAGGCTTGTGGTGGCAGTTAAAACAGTGATAGCAAATGGACTAACTCTTCTGGGAATACCTCCCTGTGAGAAGATGTAGAGGTGTTTTGTGAGCATTACATACGAATCTAAAAGGATAGCAAATTTGCCTCCCTACATGTTTGGGAAGATTAATCAGGAAAAGTTAGAAGCAAGACAGCGAGGAGTAGATGTTATTGACCTCGGAATGGGAAATCCTGATCAGCCACCAGCCGAGCACATTATTGAAAAACTCTGTGATGTTGCTCATGACCAGAAGGTGCATAAATATTCTGCCTCACGCGGAATAAAGCACTTAAGAAGAGCAATTTGCGAGCACTATGAGAAAAAATTCTCGGTAACTCTTGACCCGGAAAGTGAAGCGCTGGTAACGATTGGCTCCAAAGAAGGGATAAGCCATCTTATGCTGGCAGTTATTAATAAAGGAGATGCCGTTGTTATCCAGGATCCTGCATACCCTTCATATATCTACAGTATTGCCATTGCCGGAGGGAAAATGCGAGGGATTTCATCTAATACCGGGGATGAATTTATTGCTGCTTTAAAGAAGCTTCCATCCCGTAAGATAAGAATGGTTGTTATTAATTACCCTCATAATCCGACGACTCAGACAGCAGACCCTTCTTTTTTTACTGAAGTGGTTGCATTTGCCCGAAAGAGGAGGCTCATTGTTGTTCATGACCTGGCATATGCTGACATTTGTTTTGATGGATATCGCGCCCCGAGTTTTCTTCAGGCAAAGGGGGCAAAAGAGATTGGCATTGAGTTCTATACGCTCTCTAAGTCATACAATATGGCAGGCTGGAGAGTGGGCTTTGCCCTGGGAAATAAAAAAATACTTAAAGCATTGACCAGGATTAAAGGTTATTATGATTATGGAATATTTACCCCTATTCAGGTTGCCTCCATTGCTGCCCTGCGTGGTCCCCAGGAGTGCGTAGGAGAGATAGCTGAAACTTACCGTCGCCGCCGGGATGTACTGGTAAAAGGGTTAAATAACATTAAGTGGGAAGTTTCTCTCCCGAAGGCAACGATGTATGTGTGGGCAAAAATACCTCCTGCTTTTCAAGAGATGGGTTCTCTTGATTTTTCCTCTCTTCTATTGCGCAAGGGCGAAGTTGCCGTTGCTCCAGGCATTGGATTTGGAAAAAATGGAGAGGGGTATGTAAGATTTGCTCTTGTTGAAAACGAATATCGCATCCGTCAGGCAGTGAGGGGAATAAAAAAAGCACTTAACTTATGATGATGTGGCGAGGAATTATTGAACGGTATCGGGAGCATCTTCCGGCTATAGATAAATCTGCAGTAATTTCATTGCAAGAGGGTAATACTCCGCTTGTGAGAGCAGATAACTTGAGGTTTTTCCTTAAAACAAATCTGGAGATATTTCTCAAAGTGGAGGGGCTAAATCCTACTGGCTCCTTCAAAGATCGTGGGATGACGGTAGCTGTTTCCAGGGCGGCTGAAAAGGGGCAGAAAGCGATAATCTGCGCTTCAACGGGGAACACCTCGGCTTCTGCTGCTGCCTATGCTGCCAGAGCAAACATTAAGTGCATTGCTCTGATTCCAAAAGGAGCGATTGCTCTTGGCAAGTTAGCTCAGGCACTAATCCATTCTGCCAGAATTCTTGCCATTGATGGAAATTTTGACGATGCGCTAAGATTGACAAAAGAGATTGTTGCCAAATACCCAATTACTCTGGTCAATTCTCTCAACCCCGACCGCATTGAGGGGCAAAAAACAGGTGCCTTTGAGATTGTTGATGAGTTGGGAGATGCCCCGGATTATCAATTTATACCGGTGGGGAATGCCGGTAACATTGTCGCTTATTGGAAGGGGTATAAAGAGTATCATCAGGCAGGTAAGGCTAAAAAACTCCCACGTATGATGGGGTTTCAGGCTGCGGGAGCGGCGCCCATTGTCAGAGGAGAAGTTATTGAAAATCCCGAGACCGTTGCTACGGCAATCAGAATTGGCAATCCTGCTAACTGGCAGGAGGCTGAGGCAGCGCGTGATGAGTCTCAGGGAATAATATCTGCGGTAAGTGATGATGAAATTTTAGATGCCTACCAGATGTTGGCGGCCCTGGAGGGTATTTTTGTTGAACCTGCCTCCGCTGCCGGGGTGGCGGGTATGATTAAGCTCTGCCGTCAGGGATATTTCAAGAAGGCAGCCCGCGTGGTTTGCATTTTAACCGGACATGGATTAAAAGATCCGGAGCGGGCGGTAAAAGTTACTGAGGAACCAAAAATTGTTCCTGCCAATATAGGAGACGTCCTTAAAGCTGCAAATATTGAAGGCTGAGAGGATAGGGGATGGTAGGTTCAAGGTTCAAGGTTCAAGGTTCAAGGTTCACGGTTCACAATTGTCATTCCCGCGGACGCGGGAATCCAGTATTCGGGGTCGTCCCTGACCCCAAATAAGCTAATGGCTGTTAGTAGTGCTAAATGATGAAAAAATATGTGGTATTTGTCGGGGATGGAATAGCTGACCATCCCATTAGCGAGCTTGGCGGCAAGACTCCGCTTGAGTTTGCCCGCACTCCTCATATGGACTTCATTGCCCGCGAGGGTAGGGGGGGAACGGCTGTGATGGTTCCTCCTAAGTTCATTCCTTCCAGCGATGTAGCGATACTTTCTCTCCTTGGGTATGACCCTAATAAATATTATAGTGGGAGAGGCCCGTTGGAGGCAATAAGTATGGGAGTAGAGCTTAAAGAAGATGACATTGCTTTTAGATGTAATCTGGTAACTGTTAATGATGATATCCTCGTTGACTACAGTGCCGGACATATATCAAATAAAGAGTCTGCTGTACTTATTAAATTCATTGATGAGAAATTAGGAAGGGAAGATATCAGATTTTACTCTGGAGTTAGCTATCGCCATCTGATGGTCATTGGGCGTAGTGAGGAATCGGCTGCTCTGAGTGCACTGCATTGCACTCCTCCTCATGATATTCTCAATCAATCGGTAAAGAAAAATCTCCCGCGTGGCAAGGGAAATAATCTTTTGCGCTGCCTTATGGAGCAATCCTATCACCTTTTATGCAGTCACGAAGTAAATAGTGTGCGTTGTAGTCTTGGCGAGAATCCCGGCAATATGATCTGGCTATGGGGTCAGGGCTATGCACCAAACATTGCCTCATTTGAAGAAAGATTCGGTATCAGCTGTGCGGCTATTTCAGAGGTGGATGTCGTCAAGGGAATTGCCTGCTATGCTCGTATGAAAGTGATCAGTGTTGCTGGAGCAACAGGGTACTTTGATACCAATTATAAAGGAATTGCCGCCGCCGCCTTGAAGTCACTGGAAGAGAAAGACCTTGTTTTTGTTCATATCCAGGCACCTGATGAGGCAGGACACATGGGCAATATCAAAGCAAAAGTAAGAGCCATTGAGGATTTTGACAGGGAAATTGTAGGAACAATCTTAAAAGAAGTGAGTAATTTCAATGCATATCGGGTTCTTGTCCTTCCTGACCATCTTACTGCATTGGCTTCAAGAACACATACTCGCGATGCAGTTCCTTTTGCTTTTTGTGGAAATGATATAAAGTCTGATGCAATGGATTCTTTCAATGAGCCTTCTGCTCGTAAAGGTGCCCTGCATCTAAAACGCGGCTGGAAGCTAATGGAAGAGTTCCTGAAGAAATAATTTAAAAGTTTGCTCGGTGGTGTAACTGGTAACACACCAGATTTTGGATCTGGCATTCCAGGTTCGAGCCCTGGCCGAGCAGTTATTGAGTTGCAGGTGCTACTTATATTGAGGCCAGGACTTTCCTAAAAGTTGCCTCATCTTCTACATTTAAGCACTTAGCGGTAGGAATTGTCCTTCGCACCAACCCTGTAAGCACTCTTCCAGGGCCTGCTTCAATAAAGGTATCCACTCCCTCGGCAGCCATTTTTTTTATTGAGTCTTCCCACAGTACAGGGCTGGCTATCTGTTCAACCAGTAACTCTTTTATTGTCTCCGGACTACTCATATAGTCAGCAGTTACATTTGCTATTACCGGTATTTCAGGTGAGTTAATGGTAAATGGAATTATTTCCTGCCTCAGCTTATCCTGTGCCACCTTCATCAGTGGTGAATGGAATGCGCCTGATATTGGCAGCAGTATCGCTCTTTTTGCTCCAATCTTCAGCACCAGGTCTCTTACTTGCTGGATGGCAGAGGTCTCTCCGGAGATGACGACCTGTCCGGGGCAGTTAAAATTGGCAATACGGACAGTGCCGGCAGTCCTTGTCTGAAGCAAAGCTTCGTTTATTACTTTCTCTTCTGCTCCGATAATTGCCAGCATTGCTCCGGGGTGGTGCGCAGCCGCCTCCTGCATAAACTCTCCCCGTTTGCGAACCAGCTTTAATGCTTGAGGAAAGCTGAGTGCGCCGGCAGCGACGAGAGCAGTATACTCACCCAGGCTATGGCCAGCTACAATGTCAGGACAAATCCCCTCGTTCCTTAACAGTTCAAAACAGCCAACACTTACTGATAGCACTGCCAATTGCGTGTTTGTTGTCTCCTTAAGAACTTCCTCTGGACCGGTAAAACAGAGTTGGGACAAATCTGTCCCCAGTACTTCATTCGCCTTATTAAGTATCTGTCTGACCTGGGTGTAAGATTCATAAAGTTCTTTACCCATTCCAACATACTGGGAACCCTGTCCGGGAAAAATAAACCCAATTTTTGCCATCTCAAATCTCCAGCCTATATGAGGTGGGGTCAGGAAAAAAGGCTCCTGACCCCATTTTTTCTAATACTGTCTGTCCTGAACAAAATCTTTACCCCGTTGCAAATTGAAAGCTTTACTTCGGGGCCCGGCGCTCGCTTGCCAGAATCACAATGAAGGGTGGAAAAGAGATTTATCTCTTTGACTACTCGCCGCCG
>BBPF01004933.1_pt3 | contig 17868 bp, 19 predicted proteins | sample 1343921 | NCBI WGS metagenome assembly BBPF01 (sample SAMD00019090, study PRJDB2971) | groundwater metagenome | isolation source: The Cedars highly-alkaline
GGTTACTTTATTGAGTATGGGGGAGAATATGAGGACATGATAGAGATGTTCTATAGCCTTATCTTTGTCCTGGTCCTGGCAGTTCTTTTGGTCTATATGGTGATGGCCGCCCAATTTGAATCTCTGCTCCATCCCTTTGCTATCATCTTCTCAATTCCTTTATCATTGATTGGGGTGGTATCGGCTCTCCTGATTACCGGTAATACCCTCTCGCTGGCCTCCTTTATCGGAATGATTATGGTTACCGGTATCGTGGTCAATAATGCCATTGTCCTTATTGACTATGTTAATCAATTGCGCGCTAAAGGCTTAAGCCGCGATAAGGCGATTATCCAGGCCGGTGGCGTGAGGCTGCGCCCGATACTGATGACCGCATCCACCACTATATTAGCGTTACTTCCCCTTACCCTGGGCCGGGCTATGGGAGTAGAGATGCGTTCCAGTATGGCTGTCGCCATCATCGGCGGTTTATTTGCTTCCACTTTCTTTACCCTCGTTGTAGTTCCTACCATTTACAGCCTCCTTGATGATTGGGCACATAGAATAGTGGTCAAGTCTTGATGAAATGTGCAATATGTGAGTAGCGGGGTAGGAGACAAATATGGAGGTAATGATAGGAAAAACGAAGCTGAGTTTAATTCAGGGAGATATTACTCAACAGAACACTGAGGCAATTGTCAATGCCGCCAATACTTCTCTCCTGGGTGGCGGTGGCGTAGACGGAGCAATTCATCGCGCTGGGGGACCGCAGATTCTCAAAGAGTGCAAGGAAATCCGTGCCCGTCAAGGTGGCTGCCACACAGGGAAAGCAGTGATTACCGGGGGAGGGAAACTCAAAGCCCGCTGGGTTATTCATACCGTTGGCCCAATCTGGTCGGGAAAAAATAATGATGATAACCTTCTCCGCAATGCTTATTGCAACAGTCTTACCCTCGCCGAGGAAAAAGGAATACGAGCAATCGCCTTTCCCTCTATCAGCACCGGCGCTTATCTATTCCCTCTTGAGCGAGCCGCCAGGGTTGCCCTGACCGCACTCAATGATTTTCTTAAAAAACCCCGCTGCCTTGAAGAAGTGCGATTTGTCCTTTTTTCAAAAGAAATCCTGAAAGTATATGAGGATTGCTGGAAGGAGATTAGTGGATTGAAGTCAAAATTGGCTTATGAAGGCAAAGTTGTTAAATTGCGTCTTGATGAACTTCTCCTTCCCGATGGTCGAAAATCCATCCATGAGACCGTTGAGCACCGCGGAGCTGCATGCGCGATCCCTCTTCTTCCGGATGGTAGGGTAGTGCTCGTTAAACAGTTTCGTCAGGCAACGGGAGAGATAATTTATGAAATTCCTGCCGGGAGATTAGAAGAAGGAGAAGAACCACAGGATTGTATAAAAAGAGAATTGATGGAAGAGATTGGCTATCGGGCGGGAAAGCTTGAGCTTCTCCTATTTTACTATGTTTCCCCCGGGTTTTCCAATGAAATGATTCATATCTTTCGTGCTACAGGATTGAAAGAAGAAAAGCAGGACACGGGAGAGCACGAACTCCTTGAGATAGTTACCCTCAGCCTTCCTGAGGCTTTTAAGATGATTAAAGAGGGAAAAATAAGGGACGGCAAAACAATTCTTGGGATCCTGCTAATAAAACAGCTATCGGCTGCTAACTTCTGGAATCAATGACCTGACAGACGCAACCATTTTTGTAATTACTTCCGGAGAATAAGGAATAGTTTCTCTCAATTCTTTTTTAAAAGCGTGTTGGGGAGAAAACTGCTGGAGGATATATTTTTTTGTCAGTGGAGAGATTAGCTCGGCTATTTTCTTAACATCCTCTTCATCTACAAACCCGGGAACGACGGTGGTTCTGAACTCGCAATCAATCCCGCTTTCCACGAGGAGAGAGATACTTTCTTTTATTTTCCCAATGTCAACTTTTACTCCACAGCTTTTGTCATATAATGTCTGCCCGGCATCAACTCTGTTTTTTATGTCCATTGCCACTGAAGCAATTAGTTTCTCCGCAATAAGTGTCCTTAATAAAGCTGGATAGTTTCCATTGGTCTCCAACCTCACGGGCAAGCCAAGTTTTCTTACTTTCTCAATGAATTGAGGGAGCTTGCGATGAGTTGTTGGCTCTCCCCCGGAAATGACGACACCGTCAAGCCACCCCTGCTGGGTTTTTGCCAGCCTTTTAAGATGGGAGAAGGAAATTGTCTCCAATCGCTCAGGCTCAAAGGCAAGGTCGGGGACATGGCACCACGGACAGCGAAAATTGCAGTTAGGCAAAAAGACAACCGCTGCTATCTTTCCTTCCCATTCAATCAGGGAGGACTCAAGCAGTCCTTTTATTTCAATCACTGCTCTTTAAATATTGTTTAATGTCTTCTAATCGGGGAACTTCTCCTGACCAGCGCGCTGCCTCAACCCCCTCGTAATCAATAATAGTGGTAGGAATCCCGCCTACTCCATAGTAGGTAGACTCAGTTAAGCCATCTACAGTATCCATGTCGTAATAAGTGAGCTGGACGCTGTCGGCAATATCTTCTAAAAGTAGTTGCAGTTTTTCTTTCACCGCCAGGCACTTTGGGCAATTTTCTCTTCCAAAAATTTTAATTTCCATCTTTGCCCCATGCTCCCTTAATCTGGTAATCTCCCCGATGACGCTCGCGAAGTTCACCAATTTTAGAGCGGTTCCAGTTATTAATCCGACTGTAGTATCCAACGATGCGGGTTATTCCATAGACATCGTCACTCTGGCAGTGCGGGCAATTTTCTCTAAGGCCGCGAGCATTTCGTGAGCACTCCTTACAAATGGTAAATTCGGGTGAGATTGTTAATTGTGCAGTCTGAGTATTCTCCCATGTTTTACGAATGAGGGATAAGATGCTTTCTGGAGAAGGGCTCTGCTCACCAATAAAGGCATGGATAATTGCGCCGGACTCAATCAGAGTATGAAAACGAGCCTGCTTCACAATTCTATCAATAAGGTTTATTGGGGCATCAGCGCAAAAATGAATGCTGTTGGTATAGTAGCCTTCATCTTCTTCCAGGTTGCCCTTGATAACTGTCGCTGCCTCTGGATACTGGCGCAAATCAATCTTAGAAAGCCTGCGAGTAGCTGATTCTGCCGGGGATTCCTCAAGAGTGCAGTGTAGAGAATATTTCTTGCCGTACTCTATGGCTTTGATACTCATAAAGGAAATTATCCGTAACCCTAATTTATAAGTCTCTTCATCATTATGCAACTCCTTTCCTGTGAGATACTGAACGCACTCATTAAGCCCAATGAGACCGATGATATAAGTTGCCTGGTCCAGGTCAATGTATGGCCTGCCATCCTGAGCAATTTTGCCCACCTCCCACATTGGCATATTAGGAGAGCTCATCAGGTCATGAATAAACTTTTTCTTCTCCAGATGAGCTTCTATTGCCAGTTTCATTGCCCGATCAATTTCTTCATAAATTTTACCAATATCTTTCTCTGCCCGATATGCTGCCTGTGGAAGGTTTATTGTTACATTTTGAAATCCGCAGAAGCGCATGCTCTCCGGATGCTTGATCATATAATTGTCTTTGATTTTTGTACGCAAGCGACAACAGGCAGCCAGAGTAATCTCATCGCGGTCAAATATAAAATATGGTGTTCCATTCTCACTGGCAATCTCACAAGCATATTTTAGCAGTTCATATTGCTGAGGGTCATCAAACGCTCCCTGGGAAATATGAAGGTCGCATTTTGGGAAAGCAAATAAATTTCCATATCTATCTCCGGTTCTCCAGACACTAAGCATTGCCTTTGCAAAACGCCGCGCTTCTTTTTCGTACTCTTTATAGGTTTTTCCTGTGTATTTTCCCTTTGGCCCAATGGCAGGAACATCTCGCAGATAGGACGGCACTTCCAGATGAATATTAAAATCAAGGAATAGTGTCTGCCCTCCACGCGAGAATGCATTCTGGCTTCCGCTAAAAATTAGATATTGTGCTTCCTGTAACAATTCCGTATCACTTCTTCCAACAAGGTAAGGAGCATAAAATATGTTTATATAACCAACTCCCAGCGCTCCTGCATAATATGCCTGAAGAGAAGCAAGAAAAGTATTGAGATGCCCTGTAAGGGTGCGGGCGTGAGTAGCAGGGGCAGATGCCGTGTCCAGATTTCCCAACTCCAGGCCAAACTTTTTTAAATATTCCAGGCTGTGTGAACTGCAGTAGACGCGGGGGTAACCAATATCATGAATGTGGATCATCCCTGTAAGATGAGCATTTGCTACTGAGGCGCTGAAAACACGCTGGAGCATATACTGCTTGATAGTATTTTCTGCAATTGTCAGATTGATTGCCTCGGGGTTATTAGTAGCAATATTACTATTTTCATTGCTTTTAGAATGGAGCAAGCTATGAAGGTCATGAGCGGGCATGCCAATCAGTCTCTGCTGGGTGAGTTTCTGTTGGTATCCACGATTGAAAAGCTCATTGTCAACGAGCTCGCGGATGAGACTGGTAGAAATTTGCGAAAGTTCCTGGCTGAGAATTCTCTTCTCCACTGCTGCTGCAACAGAGTCTGCCACAGACGGCGATATCTCAGCCTCTTTTATCAACGCCTGGGTTACCTTTACCTTATCCCAGGAGGTAATTTCATCCTGCCTTTCTCCTGCAACAAGTAGTGAGATGTCTGTCATCGGTCTTTTCTTTTCTATTTCTTTGCGAACCTTAAGTCTTTCTCTTTGTTTCCTGCGGCGGTCGCGATAAAGAATATAAGCCTTTGCCGTCCGGGCATGTCCTGTTTCTATGAGAACTTTTTCCACGATGTCCTGTATTTCTTCAATGTCCGGGGTTCGGGTGCCGATTTTTTCTTTCAGGTAAAAAACGGCGGCACGGGATAGTTCGGATGCCATGAATTTATCCTCTCCACCTACTGCCCGGGCTGCCCTAAAGATTGCCTCAGTAATTTTTTCTTCATCAAATGGCACCAGCCTTCCATCTCGCTTCTTTACTTCTGTAAACGCCAATTCTGCCTCTTTTACTCCCTGCTCTACCTTCATTTTATACCTCACTTTTTGGTAGGGGTTACCCTTAGTTCGCTTATTTCTCTCATAAAATCCGTAACTTCTTTAAATTGTCTATAGACTGAAGCAAAGCGAATGTATGCTACCCCATCAAGCTCATTTAATTTCCCCATCACCATCTTTCCTATTTCGCGTGAGCTGACTTCTCCCTGCAGTCGCTCCTGCAACATTTTTTCAATCTCATCAACCAGTTCCTCTATCTTTTCTGCGCTTATGGGCCTTTTCTCACAAGCTCTGGTAATCCCATTTAAGATTTTTTGGCGGTCAAATAATTCGCGGCGACCATCTCTTTTGACTACTACAAACAATTCCCCGCGACGCTCATAGGTAGTAAACCTGTGCTTGCAGCGAGAGCATTCCCTCCTCCGCCTGATAGCCGTCTGGCTCTTACTGGAGCGGGAGTCAATAACCCTACTATCTAACGAACCACAGAAAGGACAACGCATCTTTTTAACACCTTAATAACACTTTATATTGTGGCTATTACTTTTTACCATACTACATTTAGAGTGTCAAGTTTTTTTTAAAAATCTCAAAAACGCTTGACAGCATGGGAGAATGATATAGTATAATAAATTAGAGAGTAGAGAGAGACACAGAGGCACAAAGGCACAAAGAAAATTCAAAATTCAGTGATTAGTAATTGGTAAATTGTGACTGTCAACTGTGGACTGTGGACTGTTTAGGAGAAGGGGGTTTCATAGATAATGGTAAGAAATAAACTTAAATTAGATAAGTTTTATCGGAAATTAATGGAGAGGGAAAATATTTCCCACAGGGAGGCTCTGCTTATATATGAAGCTCTGCACAAAGAGGCTGTTTCTTTGGGGATTATCAGTTCTAAAAATATTTTAGATGGATTAGGAATCGATTTGAGAATTGCCAGAGCAATAAACGGATTAACTTAGTGTTTGAAAAGTTAATAAAAAAGATAGCCCGGCATTTAGATAAAAGCGAAATTCCCTATATGATTATCGGCGGACAAGCTGTTCTATTATATGGGACGCCCCGTCTTACCCGGGATATTGATATAACTTTAGGAATAGATACAGATAAATTTCTATTAATTGAGGAGGTGTGCAGAAAATCAGGGTTAAAAATTTTACCTGAAGAGCCGGAAAATTTTACCAGAGAGACTAAGGTGCTTCCCGCAGAGGAGACAAAATTAAAAATACGGGTAGATTTTATTTTTTCTTTTACCCCTTATGAAAGGGGAGCTATGAAGAGAGCAAGGAAAGTCCTGATGAATAGTTATTTAGTAAAGTTCGCTTCCCCGGAGGACGTTATTATTCATAAAATGTTTGCCGGTAGAGCTATTGATGAAGAGGATATAAAAAATATATTGATTAAGAATAGGGGTAAGGTTAATCTTAAATACATAAGAAGATGGCTTTCAAAGTTTGGTAAAACTTCTGAACAGAAAGGAATATTAAATGCTTTCAACGGTCTATTGAAACAAGTGCGAGGGAAAGTGTCCCCTTTTCCTTCTTATCTTCCTGAAGGGGAAACATCCATTAAATAGATATAGCCTTTGACATTCTTTGTAGGTAGAGAGTATTTATAGGCTGCATAATCAAATTCCCTGACTCTGCGGTATCCATATCTCTCATAGAAATCCCAGCTCATGGCAGAATCAGTACTTACAGTAGCAGTCTGGATGCCATTTGAGCGGACTTCCGCAATCCATGCATCCATCAATGCCCGTCCAATGCCCCCCCGGTATTCTTTGTGCGACACCAGGAGTAGAGTATCCGCCTTGCTTTGTGGATGTAAGTAAATATAGGGGAGAAAACTCCGAAACAGTTGGAAAAGATGTTTTTTGGCAAGTGCGCTCAGTTGATAATGCCCCGCTATCATATGACATAGCATTTTTGTTATCGTTACCAATGCACGACCTGCTGCGGCAAGACCAGGCCGGAACGAGCCTACAAGGACTCCTCTTACTCTCCCCTCAAACTCGGCTACAAAAGTCTTTGAGCCTATGTGGTGGTACCAAAGAATGATGTCCTTTATGAATTGAGAATTAGCTTCATCTATAATAGGCCATTGGATATGATAGAAGCTGCTGACAAAACACTCGTAAGCGTCGTTCAAATCAGAAGAAGTGCGAAACTCACGGATTAAGTATGTTTTACTTTTATGGCTCTTTGATTGTTGAGTACCCATCGCTCCATTATACTACATTCAACCACTAAGTGCAACGTTTGAACCAAAAACCTCAGCACCAGAACACCATTCACCAGCTTAAGAACTAATTCAAAAGTTAAAAATCAAAAGTCAAAATTACAATGCTGAGGAACAAAGCGGTCGGTGGCCCGATGAATCCCAGAATTGCTCCTGAAAAAATAGTACGAGGCCAATAACTATGGGAGTCTGGGATCATGCCCTTTCTGCCAGTGAAATAAAGGCTCATTACGAAATGGGGCGACCATAATCGGGGTGAGCGGATTCGAACCGCTGACCCCTTGACCCCCAGTCAAGTGCGCTAAGCCGGACTGCGCCACACCCCGATTTCAAGTTAATCAGAGAGAGCCTTAATCACTGATTGTAATTCTTTTTTGATTGCCGTTATAGAGGAACTCTTCTCTGACTTTTCTCTGTTTCTTCTTGAAAGGCTCCTTTTGGCTCCGGCAATGCTATATTTGCGCTTGTGCAGCAGCTCCTTAATTAGAAAAATTATTTCCAGGTCTTTCTTGCGGTAACTTCTCCTTCCTGCTTTATCTCTGTCTGGACTCAGACAGCCGAACTCAGACTCCCAGTAGCGAAGAATGTAAGGTTTAATTTTAGCAATGCTACTGACCTCGCTAATGGTGAAAAATAGCTTATTGGGTATCTCATACTCCATAATGGCACATTATAGCAATTATGTATGAGTGAAGCAAACTTTGAAATTACCAATTCCAATACATCAGTTGATATTGCCACACAAAAATGATATCATACAAACGATAAACCCCATTAGAAATGAAAAAAGATGCAATCAAAATAATGCAATCAGGGATAAATGCCGCAGACCCTCTTCTGGCAATTAAGAAAAAACTGACACTGAAAGAAAATAATCTGCGGATAGGAGATTCGCTGAACCTGAATCTGTCGGATTATGAAAATATTTATCTGATTGGTGCAGGAAAAGCTTCTGTCAGGATGGCATTGGCTATAGAAGAAATTCTTGGCAACAAACTAAAAACCGGACGCATAATCACAAAATATGGACATTCTTCTAATTTGAAAAAAACCGAGGTTACTGAAGCAGGTCACCCTGTCCCTGATAATAACGGAGTAATTGGAGCAAAGAAAATAGTCAGCCTTGCCCGCGCCGCAACGGAAAGAGACCTTATCATAAACCTTATCTCCGGTGGCGGGTCTGCATTGTTCTTACTTCCTGTAGATGAGCTCACCCTTGAAGATGTGCAGCAGACCACAGCTACTCTTCTAAGATGCGGCTCCGACATAGGAGAGATGAACATTATAAGGAAACATCTCTCCAGAGTTACAGGAGGGAGACTGGCAAAGCTTGTTTTTCCTGCAGCTCTTGTTACTCTCATCCTGTCAGATGTGATAGGAGACCCACTGAATTTAATAGCATCAGGTCCAACAATTCCAGATAACTCAACCTTTGCCGATGCTCTTAAAATAATTAAGAAGTATTATCTTTTGAATAAGCTTCCTCCAGCTGTGATTACCCACATTCGCAAGGGAGTGGACAATCCAGAGATGGAGACTCCATCAGATGGAGACCCCGCCTTCAAAAAATGCATAAACATAGTGGTGGGTAACAATTTAACTGCGCTAAAGGGATGTCAGGAGGAAGCTAAGAGCCTGGGCTATAACACGCTCATACTTTCAAGCCTCATAAGTGGAGATACAAGGGAAGTTGCCATAATGCACACTGCTATTGGTCGTGAGATTGCCAATAGCAATCTTCCAATTAAAAAGCCTGCCTGTGTAATATCAGGAGGAGAAACTACCGTTGTGATTCGTGGAGATGGCATTGGAGGAAGAAACCAGGAATTTGCTCTGACCTCCGCCATAGAGATAGAAGGCACTGATAATATTCTCATATTGAGTGCAGGGACCGATGGAACCGATGGCCCGACGGATGCCAACGGTGCCTGGGTAACAGGAAAAACGCTTTCCAGCGGTAAAAAATTGGGGCTTGATGCTACTCAATTTTTGAGGGATAATAATTCCTACAATTATTTTAAGAAAATAGGGAACTTAATCATTACCGGACCAACAGGCACAAATGTAGGTGATATGCATTTGATAATGGTGAAATAGGAGGAGTATTTTATGCTTGAATTTATTAGAAAAAAAATGAAGGTCACTCTTATTGTGATAATAGCGCTGACCGTTCCGGCTCTTATCTTCTTTTTCGGTGTGGGAGGAGGCCGGCGCATTGAAGAGACAGGGATTGCTGCAACAGTTAACGGGGAAGAGATTAGCTTCAGAGAATTAGAATGGGCTTATCGGCAGCTTGAAGATAGAGAGTTGGCACTGGAAAGGCTAATTGATGAAGTAGTTCTCAATCAAGAGGTGAGAAGGCAGGGAATAAGAGTAAGCAATGAGGAAGTGAGCCTTGAGATTAAAGCTCATCCAGCCTTTCAGAGGGAAGGAAAATTTGACTCTGAACTCTACCATTTGAGAGTAGCTGATACCAGGGTATTTGAGGATAACATTCGCCAGATGCTTGGGCGGCGAAAACTCATTGAAAAAGTAACCGCAGAGGTAGAGCTCTCAGAAGAAGAACTCTGGGAAGAGTTCAGGCGACGTAATGAAAGAATTGCTGTTGATTATATTGCCTTTCGCACAGCAGATTACAGAGAAAAAATTGAGATTACTGATGCTGAGATCAGCTCATACTTTGAGGAAAAAAGAGAGGATTTCTACACTCTTGAGAAAGCAATTATAGACTACATTACAATTAATCCCGATCCTGCTGCAGTTGAGATAAGGGAAGAGGAAATTCTTCGCTACTACGAGGAAAACATTGATCGTTTTAAAGTAAATGATGAAACAATCCCGCTTGAGAAGATAAGAGCAGAGATAGAAACCATCCTTCGCCAGGAAAGAGCACAGTTCCTTGCAAGAAGGGAGGCAAGAAAACTCTCCTGGCAGCTTCTTATGGAAAATGATTGGGAGTTGATGGCTATAGAAGGAAAATTTGAGATTAAAACGACAGAGGTATTTTACGGGAGAGAGCGTGTGGAAAAGATTGGCCGGGCACCGGAACTTCTGCGAGAAGCATTTCTTTTAGAGAAAGGAGAAGTAAGTAATTTCATTGAAGTACCAGGAGGCTACCTGATATTTATTTTGCGGGACAGACAACCGAGACGTTTGAAATTACTTGAGGAAGTCAAAGAAGAGGTAGCAGATGCGGTAGTTGAGAAAAAAGCACGAGAATTAGCAGCTAACTTTGCCAAAACGCATTATGAAAAAATCAAAGAGAAGGGATGGGATGAGATAATTATTGAAAAAGGTATTGAAGTAAGGAATACCGGCCCCTTCCTGAGAGGTGGGTTTATCATGGGAATTGGCTTCTCAGAGGAGTTTTCGGAGACCGCTTTCTCTCTTGCCGCGGGAGAAATAAGTAAAGTAGTAGAAATTCCTGCAGGCAGTGTCATCTTAAAAGGTGGAGAAATTGAAGCTGCTTCCAGGGAAAAGTTCACTGAAGAAAAAGATACCCTTCGCGAATCTCTTCTCCTCTGGAAACAATTTGAAGCATATCGCAGCTGGCTTGATTCTCTAAAACAAGATGCCGAGATATGGATAGATCCCTGGTTGAAAGAGAGGTTATGAAAGAGACGCTCTTGACACGAGGTGGATACAAGATGTTGAAGGAAGAGCTGTATCGGCTTAAAACAGTTGAACGTAGAGAGCTATCCCAGCAGATAGCTGAAGCAAAGGCGCATGGAGACATAAGTGAGAATGCTGAATACAGCGCAGCAAAAGAAGCGCAGGGCATGTTAGAGGAAAAAATCAGGATTTTAGAGGAGAAGTTAATCCGTGTCAGAATAATTGATGATGAAAACATTGCCACTGACAAAGCCTATATTGGAGCTACTCTATTACTCAAAGACATAGAATCGGGAGAGGAATTACAATATACTCTGGTTGGGGAAGATGAGTCCAACTTTTCGCAAGGTAAAATCTCCATCACCTCGCCGATTGGTCAGGGGTTATTGGGATATAAAGAAGGGGATACGGCTGAGATTAAGGTTCCTGCCGGAACGTTAAGATACAGGATATTGAAAATATCAAGAAACTAAAAAGTGAGTAAAATGCAAATCATCAAAATAAACGCAACTCATCCTGAACCTTTAAAGATACGGATAGCGGCAAATGTTATCCGTAGTGGCGGTTTGGTGGCATTTCCTACTGAGACAGTCTATGGACTGGGAGCAGCAGTATTAGATGCAGCCGCAGTAAGAGAAATATTTAAGGTCAAGAAAAGGCCATTTACTGACCCACTGATTGTTCATATTGCTGCGAAGCAAGATTATTTTTCTCTTGCTGATGAGACCTCTAAGTTAGCCGAGCGATTTATGGAAAGGTTCTGGCCAGGGCCACTTACCTTAATTGCTAAGAAATCCTCAATTGTGCCAGAGATAGTTACGGCAGGACTAAATACCGTAGCAATCAGGATGCCTGCTCATAAAATTGCACTTTCTTTGATTAAAACAGTGGGAATGCCGGTCGCTGCTCCAAGCGCAAACCTCTTTGGACGTCCCAGTCCTACAACAGCCCAGCATGTGAGCGACGACTTTGCCGATAAACTTGAACTCATTATTGATGGTGGTGGGACAACCATAGGAGTAGAATCAACAGTGCTTGACTTGACCGCTATCCCCCCGCAAATCCTGCGTCCAGGCGGGATAACCCGGGAAGAAATAGAGGAGACAATAGGAGGAAAAGTAACCTTGTTTTCCGCACAAAAGCATGGCAATCTCTCAGGTAAAACATCGGTGCCCTCGCCGGGGATGATGAATACTCACTATGCTCCAAGGGCAAAACTAATCTTCGTAGAGGGCGATTGCACCTCGGTCGTGAGAAAGGTGCAAAAATTAGCCGACTCCTTCGGACAACAAGGAAAAAAAGTTGTCATTATGGCTATGGATGAGAGCATTTCCAACTATAACGGCTTCAGTGTTAGAAGTTTTGGCAAGCGAGATGACCCAAAATCCTGTGCTTATAATCTCTTTTCAGTCCTGAGAAGCATTGACAAAGAAGAAACTGATATTATCATTGCTGAATCGGTGGTCTCAGATGGACTGGGGCTGGCTGTTGTGGACCGCCTCCGCAAGGCAGCTACCGCTATTTTTTAAAGCACTTATCTGGAGAAAATAAATATGAAAAAGAAAGTAAGGATTACAGATACAATACTTCGCGATGCCCACCAATCCCTGATGGCAACCAGAATGAGAACGCGGGATATGCTGCCTATATGTGAAAAACTGGACCAGGTAGGATTCTTCGCCATTGAAGCCTGGGGTGGAGCGACCTTTGATGTGCCAATGCGCTATTTGAATGAAGATCCCTGGATGAGAATTCGCACCCTGAAGGAACATATGCCAAATACCCCCCTGCAAATGCTTCTGCGGGGGCAAAATCTTGTCGGCTACTGTCACTACGCCGATGATGTCGTAGAAAAATTTGTGGAATTGGCAGCAAAGAATGGGGTGGACATCTTTCGCATCTTTGATGCCTTAAATGACATTCGAAATATGGAAGTTCCAATCAAAGCAGTCAGGGAAGCAGGAGCCCATGCACAGGGAGCAATCTGTTATACTACCAGCCCGGTTCACACAATTAATAAGTTTGTAGAAATGGCTAAAGAGCTGGAAAAGTTGGGCTGCAACTCTATCTGCATCAAAGATATGGCGGGCCTTATCTCTCCTCAGGTAGCCTATGATTTAGTAAGCGCTTTAAAACGAGAGACAAAAGTTCCTATAAATCTCCATACTCATTGCACCAGCGGTATGGGCCCCATGAGTTGCCTTACTGCCTGTCAGGCAGGAGTGGACATATTTGATACGGCTTTTTCACCTTTCAGCTGGGGAACTTCTCAGCCACCTACGGAAACAATGGTTGCTTCATTGCAGGGAACTCCCTATGATACCGGCCTGGATTTAGAATTATTGGTAGAAATTGGATATTACTTCTTTAATCTGAGAGAAAAATATAAAGGACTGATAAGTCCTGTTGCAGAAAGACCTGATGTAAGCGCTCTTATTCATCAGGTGCCGGGGGGGATGATTTCCAATCTCCGCTCCCAGCTTAAAGAGCAAAATGCAATGGACAAATATGGAGAGATTCTTAAAGAAACTCCACGCGTGCGTCGTGACCTGGGATACCCTCCACTGGTTACGCCCACCAGTCAGATTGTTGGCACTCAAGCCACTCTCAATGTGCTCTCTGGAGAAAGATACAAACAAATATCTCAAGAAACAAAAGATTACTGCCGCCATCTTTATGGAAAGCCACCAGCGTCAATTGACCCTGAGATTAGAAAAAAAATTATTGGGGATGAAGAGCCCATCACCTGTAGACCTGCCGATCTCATTGAACCACAATTAGAAACATTGAAGGAAAAAGCAGAAGCGTTAGGAATCCTGAAGACAGAGGAAGACCTGCTTACTTATGCTCTTTATCCTGCCATCGCCCCTAAGTTTTTGCGTGGCGAGATGAAAGAAGAATCACTTCCAAAGGAAGAGTCCTTGCATACTCCTGTGGCAGATACGTCCACAGAATTTGAAGTTGAAGTAGATGGAGAGACTTTTTTAGTAAAAATAAAGTCATCAGGGGAGAAGACTAACGAAAAAACCAGCCCCACAGCTCAACTTCCCACAGGCGCTGTTCTTTCTCCGATGAATGGAATGGTTCTTGCTCTCAAGGTTAAAACAGGGGATAAAGTAAAAAAGGGAGATGTGGTAGTTATTCTGGAGGCGATGAAGATGCAAACTCCCATTCACTCTGACCATGCAGGAACAGTTAAAGAGATATTTACCTTTGAAAGCGAGATTGTCAGTGCCGGGGACCCATTATTAGTAGTTAATTAGATGTCTACATATCTGAGAAACAAGACATCAATACGCGGGTTTTCTCTCTTAGAAATCCTCGTTGCGATTACAATTATAGCTATTCTTGCAGCGTTTATGGGAGTTCAGGTTAAAAATTTGACGCAACGGGCAAGGGTAGCTGCGGCAAAGTCTACCATCTCTGGATTCGGTCTCGCACTGAGCAGTATAAAGATACACACAGGGGTTTACCCCCAATTTCTTGCTGATACTATGGAAGTTCATCCGCCGGCTGATTTCATAGGGGCAGGCATAGGTGGATGGTGGGGTCCCTATGCAGAGGGACTTTCCCCCATTGACCCGTGGGGCAACCCCTATCTTTATTTTCTTAATGAAGGAAATCTCTTTTCCCCGGCTCCCATCCAGAGATTCCATGGCAAGCCCGGAACTCATACGTTCAACTTTACCGCAGGGCATGGCAAAGGAACAATTGTTGTTGATAACTACGGTGTCACCGCAGGATGGATAGAGCTCAATGGAAAGCGGATAATAAGCCCTGATAAGTTTAAGAAGAAAGTGAGTATCATAGAGCTTCCGATAACACTGTTGTCTGGCAACAATACGTTAGAGATAAGAGTAGCAAGTAAGCCCACAACATTCATTGATGTAAGGATAACTTCCTGGGTCTCTGTTGAAACTACATTTACCCTTCTTAGTCATGGCGCTGATGGAAAGCCCGGTGGCACAGGTTTTAATGCTGATATTATTTATGGGAAATTCTGACGTAGGAGGTTAAAATGAGTAACAAAGTAAGAAGAAAGAAATATATTAGTGATAGAAGTTTTCAACTAAGATACGCCACAATGACTATTATCCTTATGATTGCGGTCTCCATTATCCTCATCGGGACAATTTATGTTTCAACGTGGTCAATGCTTATTGACAGCTTTGAGGGAACAGAGGCATCTCCAATGCTTGACAAGCTTCTCACCGGGCTGAATGTTATCCTCTTTCCAAGAATACTCCTTATTGTTTTTGCAGGAACACTCACTATTGGGGCAGTAGTCATCCTTGTTACGCATCGTTTAACCGGGCCAATTTACCGACTTAAGAAGACTTTGCGGTCAATTGGAGAAGGCACCCTGCCGGCACCTATAGGATTTAGAAAAAGAGATGAACTCCATGACCTTGCCGTTGCAACAAATGAAATGTTAACAAGACTTAAAACGACACAGGTGAGCAATTCTCAATTAGTTGAGGAAGCAGTGTCCTCCCTTGAGAAGATAGCCGAGAAACTTCGCCAGGATAAATCCCCTTCTGCGGAAGTCCTCAAGCAGGTGGATGAGCTCACAAAGCGTATAGGAGAATTTAAGTTCCTCCTGCCGATTTCTGATATCCTCTTAATTAGACACTAACGCCAGTCTTTATTATCTCCTCAGCGATCTGAACTGTGTTCAGAGCTGCCCCTTTTCGGATGTTGTCTCCTACAATCCAGAGGTTAAGGGAATTATGAGATGACGGGTCATCTCTTATTCTGCCAACATAGACATCGTCTCCTCCGACCACATCTATTGGCGTAGGATAAAGCCCAACTTCGGGTTTATCAATTACCCTAACTCCCGGGGAAAAGCTCAATATTTCCCTTGCTTCTTCCGGGGAGAGCCTTTTTTCAAACTCTACATTAACTGCCTCTGAGTGTCCAAAATATACAGGAACTCTAACGCAGGTAGCCGACATTGCAAATTCCGGCTCATTGAGTATCTTTCTTGTCTCCTTAATAGTTTTAGCTTCTTCACGATAATATCCCGGGAACTCATTCTGGAGACTTCCTATCTCAGGAAAGAGATTGAATGCAATCTGGTGAGGATAAACTGCCTTTTTCGGACCTTCACCACGAGCGATGGCACTGACCTGGGAGCGAAGCTCCTCAACCGCTTCTCCACCTGTTCCTGAAACAGACTGATAGCTGGAGACAATAACTCTCTTTATTCTACAACGACGATGAAGTGGAGCAAGAACGATAACCAATTGTATTGTGGCACAATTAGGGCTGGAGATAAACCCCTGGTGGTTCCTTAGTTGCCCGGCATTTACCTCAGGGACAATCAGTGGCACGCGGCTATCAAGCCTATAATCATCTCCGTTGTCAATGACGATTGTCCCCTTGCTCGCTGCCTGCCACCCAAACTGCTTTGATGCTCCTTTTGCCCCTTCTGTTCCTGCAAAAAAGGTAATCTCAATACCCTGAAATGATTCCTCCGTAGTAGCTGAAACGGCATACTTTTCTCCACCAATCTCCTCGGTTCTTGCCCTTGTGGCAAGCACCTTGATTTCTGAGGCAGGAAAGCTTCTTTCTTTGAGAATCTTAATAATTTCTCTTCCTACCAGTCCTATTCCAACTACCGCAATCTTAAATTTTCGCATTGTTTAAGTCTTAATCTTTATTTTTCTCACAAAGGCGGCCACCATATCACCCACTTCAGAAGTTGTGTATCCCATCTCCCCTGCGGAAAGGCTTTTTAAGCGTGAGCAAGCATATACTATCCCTTTTTCAATAGACGTTGCCGCTGCTTCCTCGCCTAAATGTTCAAGCATCATCTGACAGGCAGAGATTGCCGCTAATGGATTTATCATATTTCTGCCGGTATATTTTGGCGCCGAGCCTCCAATCGGTTCAAACATTGAAGTTCCTTGAGGGTTTATATTCCCCCCGGCAGCAATACCCATACCTCCCTGAATCACTGCTCCCAGATCAGTAATGATGTCCCCAAACATATTGCAGGTGACAATTGTATCAAACCATTCCGGATTTTTCACCATCCACATACATACTGCATCCACAAAGGCATACTCCTGCTTGATGTCCGGATAATCCTTACCCACTTCAGCAAATGTCCTTCTCCACAGGTCATGGGAGTAGGTCAGCACGTTTGCCTTATCGCACAGGGTAATATGATAATTCTTCTTTCGTCTGCGTGTAAGTTCATAAGCATACCTAATACAGCGCTCCACCCCTTTGCGAGTAGAAATCATTTCCTGCACTGCTACTTCATCTTCTGTTCCTTTCTTAAAAAATCCTCCCACTCCACAATAAAGCCCCTCGGTGTTCTCGCGGACGACAACAAAGTCTATGTCCTCGGGTCTTTTATCCCTCAGGGGAGTCCGCACGCCGGGGTGGAGCTTTACCGGGCGAAGATTTACATACTGGTCAAGGGCAAATCTGATACGCAACAGTATCCCTCTTTCAAGTATTCCCGGGGCTACGTCCGGATGGCCAATTGCCCCAAGGAAGATTGCATCCATTTTCCTGAATTCTTCAAGAGCCGAGTCGGGCAGAGTCTCTTTACTCCGGAGGTAGCGGTCTCCTCCAAAGTCATACTCAATAACTTCATATTGGAAGCCATGAACTTCGCTTGCTGCTTCAAGAATCTTCATTCCTTCTTTAACAGCTTCCGGGCCTGTCCCGTCACCGGGAAGAACTGCTATTTTAAATTTAATATTCGCTTTTTGCATAACTAAACTTCCTTTTTTGTCTGAATGAGATAATTCTTTTTTTATCATGTTCAGGTTAAATAGTCAAGAACTTTTAATAAAGTTACAATCGCCGCCAGAGCACAAGAGAACAGGACAAACATTAGGAAATAACTCATTTTACGAGAGAAACTGGAATCGCTCCTACGCACCGCCCTTTATGTGCCTACTTACCCTTTTTAAAAAACAGTGTAATACCGAAATGATAATGTCCTATTGTAACTTATTTAAAATGTCCTATTGCAAAGTCTATAATGTTCTC
>BBPF01000631.1_pt7 | contig 17658 bp, 12 predicted proteins | sample 1343921 | NCBI WGS metagenome assembly BBPF01 (sample SAMD00019090, study PRJDB2971) | groundwater metagenome | isolation source: The Cedars highly-alkaline
AAAAGAAGGTCAAAATATTCCCTACATGAGTGACGAATTCGTTAATCAGATATCTGACCGGTACATTGAATTGTATGAAAAAATTACAGGAGAAAAATTCATGCGCTTAGATCTGGTAAATTTATCCAACAGAATTGAGCAGAATATAATTTCTTATTTGAATGATTATTTTTAGGGCTGTTGAACTACCAACCGCATTCAAAGGGATTCAAAATCATAAAATACTTTACAAAAAAATTGCCTTCCCTAACCATTAAAGATTAAAAGAAGGCAATTTTTTAACTTTTGAAAATTTTATTAATTCGGGTAGTAGATGGGCCCCTCAATACCTAAGGGTAATTCTGCCCAAATCCATATAAGCAGCATTGGTATCCTCACCAACATAAAGGCAATTGTATATGGCAACATCATGGCAATAATTGTTCCGATTCCTACATTTTTCACATATTTCTGTGCAAACACAATTACCAAGGGGAAATATGGCAGTAGTGGAGTTAGAATGTTCGAAAAGGAATCGGCAATTCTGTAGGCCGCCTGAGTTGTTTCTGGGGAATATCCCACTAACATAAACATAGGCACGAAAATGGGAGCCATAAGAGCCCATTTGGCCGATGCGCTTCCTATTGCTATATTAACAAGTGTCGTAATAATCATAAAGCCAACAAGCAGGGGCTTACCAACAAATCCAATGTTAGTGAGAACTTCAGAGCCTTTGATTGCTAACACGCTACCTATATTCGACCAGTTAAAATATGCAACAAACTGTGCTGCAACAAAAGCAATAACCATATATAAGCCCAATGACGACATGGCTTTGGCCATCATTGAGGAGACGTCCTTATCGTTTTTAATAGATTTTGACACAATTCCGAATACTAAGCCGGCAATCAAAAATAACACGAACATGATTGGGACTAAAGAATCGTAGAATGGTTGCATACTGGCATTACCTGTCTCGGGGTTTATGGCTCCACGAAACAACCCATCGGAGGGAATAATTGTGAAGGCTAATCCTATAAGCAGAACAAAAGTAACTAACAGGGACCACTTGAGTGCTGTACGTTCTTTTTTTGACACCTCGTTGGTGTGTTCCAGCACAACTCCCGAATCAGGTTTGTATTCGCCTAAGCGAGGTATTACAATTTTTTCTGTAACCCAGGTGCCGGCAAGACCAACAAGGGGGACTGCTGCAGCCATGATATAGAAATTTGACAGAGGGTTAACGGTATAGGCAGGATCAATAAGGTTGGCAGCTGATTGGGTAAAGGCAGCAATCATTGGGTCTAAACCCGTGGGTAATATGTTTGCCCCAAATCCGCCCGATACACCGGCAAAGGCGGCAGCAAGTCCTGCCAGTGGGTGCCTCCCCATACCCATAAAAATGGCTGCACCCATTGGAATAAGTACAACATAACCGGCATCGGCAGCAACTGAGCTAATCATACCGGCTGATACGATTGTGAATGTAATAAGTGACTTGGGAACTTTAGAAACAAATACCTTTAAGGCTACAGTAATCAAACCTGAATTTTCAGCCAGGCCAATTCCCAACATCACTACCATAACCATACCAAGTGGAGGGAAGGTAGCAAAAACACTTACCATGCTGGTAAAAATTCGTTGAAGTCCTTCTTTGGTCAGCAGGTTTTGAACTACAATTAAATCTTCAGGAATCCCGGTAGTCCCACCGGTTCCAGGCTTTAGCACGGAGAATCCGTCCAAAATCATTGATAACAATAATATAAAAGCAATTAAAATTGCAAATAATGTTACTGGATGGGGTAACTTATTCCCGACATATTCAACTTTGTTTAGAATTTTCTGTAAATGGCCTCCCTTAGAATTTTCCTTCATGGTAAAATAATTTAAGTATTGATTTTCAATTAAAATCTATTGGTACAAGGATTCAAAAATATAGTATTTGCCCAATCCAGCAAAATAATTTGAATTATTAGTAAAATTTTTTTAAAAAAGTAACTTCAGTCTTAGTCCTTTTGGTTTAAGATTCACATTGGTATAACACAGGGACGAAAAATTTTATGTTTTAAAATATGTAAACAGTGTGTGGTTGTGTAAGATAAAATCAGACATTTCTTGGGGAAAAATTTCAATTTAAGTCTGATACTTCCATATTTCTTAACCCTATAAATATTGATATATGAACAAAAGTTCAGTAAAATTTAAAAATTATAATAATGTTTATTTACAACCATTCTAAATAATTGTCGGCTAATCTCAAAATTCGTTAGAATGAATATAAATTGCTGTTAATTAATGTTAATTTATCTCGAATATTTTTCAGAATATTTATTTTTATGATGATTCTGATTAGAATGCGATAATATTTTATTAAAAAACCCTTATTAACTATAAAACTAAGTATGTTATTTCTATTATTTTTTCTTGTGTTAGCTGAATTCGGAAACTCCCAGATAATTAACAATTGGAGGGGCCCAAACAGAGATGGCAAATATCATGAAACTAATTTACTGAAACTATGGCCGGAGAATGGCCCAGCCGTTCTGTGGACATTTGAAGAAATAGGCCTTGGGTTTTCCTCTCCCGTAATTCATAACGGGAGGATATACGTTACCGGAATGGAGGGTGAGGCAGGGTTTATTTATGTGCTTTCCATGCAAGGCAAATTACTTAAAAAATTTCCTTATGGAAACGAAATGGCGGGGAGTTTCCCCGGATCAAGAACTACTCCTACTTTGGCTGGTGATTTGCTTTATATGGTATCAGGACTTGGCCGTCTCGTTTGTATGAATATTAATACTGGTGCCATAGTCTGGTCAAAGGACTTGTTTGGCGATTTCGATGGACAAAACATCAGGTGGGGGTTTACGGAAAATATGATTATTTATGGTAATAATATATTTGTATCTCCCGGAGGAGCAAGAAATAATGTAGTTGCATTGAACCGTTTAAACGGCAATTTGGTTTGGACATCTCCCGGTAAAGGTTCATTGTCGTCTTATTGCTCACCTTTGATAGTTAACCATAATGGGCGTAATATGCTTGTAACCATGATGCAGGATTATATAATTGGTCTTGATCTTGCTACCGGAAGGCTACTTTGGTCACACCCTTATGCAAATGAGCGGAATATCCATCCCAACACTCCCGTTTATTATGATGGAGCTTTATATTGTTTTAGCGGTTATGGTAAAGGAGGCCTTAAGCTTAAGTTAAACCAGGCTGGTACAGTTGTTACCCAAGAGTGGTTCAATGCCTTACTCGACAACCAGATTGGTGGTACTGTTCATCTTAACGGTTATATATATGGTTCGGGCGACAGAAACAGAAGGTGGTTTACACTTGATTAGGAAACAGGAGAAACAGTTCATGAATTGCGTGACATTGACAAAGGCACCGTAATTTATGCCGATGGTATGTTGTATGCCTACACCGAAAGGGGCGAGCTTGCATTACTCGAACCCTTGCCCGGAAGTATGAGGCTTGTAAGCAAAACCTTGATTACATTGGGTACTGCACAACATTGGGCACATTTAGTTATTCACGATGGCGTTTTATATGTTCGACGCGGGAACGCCTTAATGGCCTTTAATATTAAAAGATAATTTCTATTCAAACTCCTAAAGTAAAGTTGTATTTTTTTAAATTTTCTGGTATAACTGTCCTTGGCAATAGGGTTATTGGGATTACCGTTTAAGTAAATACGGGTAAGGGTTCCCATGTAAATATTCTAACCAGTTACTTCTGAAATATTAATTTATTTGTTTGGGTATTATGTATCAATTGCTGAAGATTTTACCTGCAATTCTGCTTGCTGCCGGATCCGGAACTATTTTATGGTGGGTATTTAATAATCCGACCAGAGAGATGGCTATTTCGGGTCCTTATATGGATGGGTCTCCAAATACCGAAGCAATTGCTGAAATTGTTAATATTGGAAAATTTTTTACAGAATTCTCCAATAAAGAAACATTTGGAAATGAAGTTTGGCCTGGATTCAGGGGTGCCAAGACTGATAATATTCACAGATCGAATATCCCATTGCTCAATCATTTTAATGGTCAGGTACCAAATATTCTTTGGAAAGTAGAGCTTGGTGAGGGGCATGGAGGAGCGGCAATTTATGACGGTATGGTTTATATTCTTGACTATGATGAAGAATTAAGGGCTGATATGCTCCGATGTTTCTCCCTTTCTACTGGAGAGGAATTGTGGAGACGTTGGTACAATGTTTTGGTTCGTCGAAACCACGGTATGTCGAGAACAGTTCCTGCCGTTACCGAAGATTATATTCTGACAATCGGACCCCTTGGCCATGTTATGTGTGTTGACCGTAAAACAGGCGATTTATTGTGGACTATAGATTTGACCAGAGAATATAATGCTCAAATCCCGTTATGGTACACCGGCCAATGCCCTTTAATTGACAATGGAGTGGCAGTGATAGCTCCTGGAGGAAGCGCATTAATGATTGGAGTCGATTGTACAACAGGAGAAGTACTATGGGAAACACCCAACCCATATAATTGGAAGATGTCACATTCTTCTATTATTCCATTCGAATTTGGAAACCGGAGAATGTTTGTTTATAGTGCAATTGGAGGGGCGGTCGGAGTAGCCGCCGATGGGGCAGATGCCGGTTCAATACTTTGGAAAACATCCGAGTGGAATCATCCGGTTGTAGCTGCATCGCCGGTCCCACTGCCCAACGGTCGAATATTCCTTACGGCCGGGTATGGCGCCGGAAGTTCTTTATTACAATTAACTGAAAATAACGGAAGTTTTGATGTTGAAGTTATTAAAAGCTTTAGCCCGGGCGAAGGCCTTTCAAGTGAACAGCAAACTCCTATTTTTAGCGATGGTCACCTATTTGGTGTTATGCCAAAAGATGCCCGAATCCTCAGAAACCAATTCGTATGCGTGAACCCCGACGACCTAACGCAAATAGTCTGGTCAAGCGGACCTACAGCACGTTTTGGCTTAGGTCCATACATACTTGCCGATGGTAAATTTTATTTGTTGAATGATGATGGAACACTTTATATAATTGAAAAAAGTACAAGCGGTTATAAAGAATTGGACAGAATTAAACTATTTTACGGTCAGGATGCTTGGGCACCATTGGCTGTAGCCGATGGTTTTATGGTGTTGCGTGATTCCAAAACAATGATTTGTATAGATTTGAGGAGGTAATAGCAATTTTAGGAAATTCTCATTTCATTGGGAATGTAATTTTTTAGATAATTTTTATTTGAGCCAATATGAACAACAAAGGGATAATAGTACTGCTGATTTTAGTTGTATTTATCATTGCCACTGTTATAGTATGGGATTTTCTTTCCACCCAACCCGGCAACCGGGCTGAAAATCCTTTTGAATTTAATATGGATACCCTAAGAATTGTTGATGAAGAAAAAATCAGCCACAGGGAAACCATACAGATTATTGTCGGAGAAACTTTACCGGTAAATATTGCCAGCAATAAGGGAAATATTTTTTTATTAACTGCAAATTTTTTACAGGTAATTACGCCCAAGGGTAAAGAGATAAGCAGGTTTAACCTCGAAAACAATCCTGCCTGTTTGACTGTTACTGCGGGAGACACTATTATTATCGGATACGAGAATTATCTTGTTGCATATAATTTACATGGTGAAATTTTAAATAGATCATCCATTGCTGCCGAAAATGCATTTTTCACGGCAGTGGTTAATTCAGGCAATCAAATTTTTGTGGCCGATGCGGGAAGCAGGCAGATCCTTGTTTATAATCGCGGGCTTGTACAAACAGGAGCCTTTCATGGTCAATCGGGTGTTAGTGATTTACATGGATTTATTTTGCCTGGCAAACAGTTTGATTTAGCTGTAAACCTCGAACAAGAATTGTGGGCGGTAAACCCTGGCATGCATGCTGTACAAAATTATACCCCCGAGGGGCGCTTACGCGGACATTGGAGAAAATCATCGTTTGGGCCAGAAGGGTTCAGCGGCTGTTGTAACCCTTCTTTTATAGAATTTTTGTCAAATGGAAGGCTCGTAACTAGTGAAAAAGGTCTTGTGCGTATAAAAATTCATAATATCTCCGGTGAATTTGAATCCTTCGTTGCACCTCCATCTGCTTTTCAGCACGGGTATAAAGCACCTGCAATTGCAGTTGATATTAACGACAAAATTATTGCACTGGATTTTGACAAAAATTTGATACGGATATTCGAACCAATTTGAAAACGATTTTTTTACACTATTTAACATTGAAAACTAAAATTAGATAAACTAACATAATGAATATGGATAGAAGAGTTTTTTTAACCTCATTTATTAGGTATTTTATTGGCATGACAATAGGAATTACTTCGGCTATTTTACTTTTTAAAGGCCGGGGTGTGAATCCGAATAGTTGCCCTCCGGAATTGGTTTGCCAAAAATGCAACCAATTCAGTTCTTGCAACCTGCCAAAAAAAGCGCCCAGATAACCATTTGTTTTTGGAAGTTGACTAATCAAATAATATTATGAATAAACTTCAAAATAGAAGAGATTTTATACGCAGTTGTGCCCGGTATTCTTTGGGTTTTGCGTTGGTGGGGGTTTCGGGATTTACTTTGAAGGATTCTTTTACCCAGAAATGGGTTTGGCAAATCGACCCGTTTAAATGTACAAGTTGCGGACGTTGTGCTACACATTGCGTATTGAACCCTTCGGCTGTCAAATGTGTACACGCTTATCCTATTTGTGGTTACTGTGATCTTTGTGGTGGTTACCTGAAACCAGGGCATATCGACCGAAATACAGCAGCAGAAAATCAATTGTGCCCTACCGCCGCTATCAAAAGAAGATACATTGAGGCACCTTATTACGAATACTCTATTAATGAGGACCTTTGCATTGGCTGCGGCAAATGTGTGAAAGGATGCAGCGCTTTTGGAAATGGTTCAATGCACTTGCAAATAAAACATGATCTCTGTGTTAATTGCAATCAATGTTCAATTGAAAGAGTATGCCCGTCAGATGCCATCATACGGGTAGTTGCAAGTAAACCGTACCTTATTAAAGACCGGTTTACCCCGATTTAATAAGTATAACCCTGAAAAAGAATTTGGGAACTCAGCTATCTATATACAAATAAAAAGGAAAGAAAATATACATTAGTTTATTCCGGGATTCTAATTCAAATCAACCAATTTAACAAAAAGAATTTATAATAATCCAAATAGCAATTAATGGTCGAAAGTTTAATTAGAAAAATTCACATACCTCTTATACTTACTATTGTACTTGTGTTGTTGTTTCAATTCATGGCTAATGCACAACAACAAAGATTTCCCAAACCGGAGTTCCATACCGAATATACTGTTCCTGTACCGGAAACCCCCGAACCACGGGCAAATTGGATGCAATACTTCGACCTGGCAGTTCTTCTGGCTGTTTTATCTCTGACAATTTGGTTGGTATTAATAAAGCGTTCACGGAAATGGATACTGTGGTTGTCGGTTTTTTCTTTAATATATTTCGGATTTTACAGGTTGGGCTGTATCTGTTCTGTTGGATCTGTACAAAACTTTGCTCTTGCCCTGTTTAGCGACAACTACCTGATTTCGATAACCGTACTGGCATTTTTCGTTGTACCTTTATTGATTTCACTTGTTGCAGGAAGGGTGTTTTGCGCTACAGCCTGCCCATTGGGTGTAATTCAGGATTTGGTTATAGTAAAACCAATTAAACTTTCTCCATGGTTGCAAAAAACACTGGGTTTGTTTCCATTCATCTATTTGGGCCTTGCAGTATTATATGCTGCAACCGGAACCGATTTTATAATTTGTCGTTACGATCCCTTTATAGGCTTATTCCGGCTTGGAGCTGAATTTCATTTAGTTTTGCTTGGTATTGGTTTTCTTTTAACAGGTATGTTTGTTGCGCGGCCTTATTGTCGCTTTATATGCCCATACGGCGCTCTTTTGAATATCGGATCGAGTTTCTCCAAATACCATTTGTCAATTACCCCTAAGGATTGCATCAACTGTAACCTATGTAAAGATTCTTGCCCATTCGATGCTATTGATATGCCTACAGAAGATTCAGATAAAATAGTTAATAAAAAGGATACGAAAAGATTAATTTGGTATTTCACTCTTTTGCCGGTATTGGTTTTTGTTGGTGGACTTGCAGTTTCAGGTTCCTACAAGTTTTTATCGAAAGCTCATCCCGATGTTTCCCTGGCCAACCTATTGGTTAGCAAGCCTGAAATTGTTAATAAAACTGACAATCTTGATATAGAAACATTTTTGGCTTCAGGAAGGACAGTGAGTATGCTTGTTGAAGAAGCAATCATAATTCAGAATAAATTTCGTTTAGGAGGATGGTTTCTTGGTGGATTTATTGGTCTGGTTATTGGTATTACGCTCATCAATCAGTTAATATATCGAAAACGCACTATTTATGAAGCCAATAAAGGGAATTGCTTTAGCTGCGGAAGGTGCATGGATTATTGTCCGGTTGGTAAGCCCGACCATCCGTATCACAAAAGTATTAATACGGAAGATTTACAGGTTTGAAAAAACGATTTGCAGAATTGAATTAAAATGCGTTTAAAATTATTTTCTAACATGAAGTTTCAGATTCAGGATAGCGAAAAAATAAAATTAGCGAGGCAAATAGCTATTATTGCCGGAATATTTTCGGCAATGGTTGCCATGGTTTTAATCCTGAACTATATTCAAATCAGCTCAGGAAATCCATTGGAGAGCGAAGCATTAAAAGCTCTTGTAGAAAGACTTAATTCAGAACCTGATAATCTGGCATTGATTGAAGATGTGAGGAATCTGGATTTGATGGTGCGAAGAGCTTTCTTTAACAACCTGTGGCAAATTAATACGGGAGCCTACCTCTTGTTGTTTGGGTCAATAGTATTGATATTAGCACTCCGGGTTTATAACAGCCTGACCTTCAGTATAGAAAAGCCAAGTATAGAAAAACCTAAGGAAAGCCTGATTCGGATGAAATCTCAGAAATGGTTATGGATTTCCGGAGTTACTATATTAGGTTTAGCAGGAATATCAGCAGTTTTAACAGCCGATCATCTGAAATATTTTCAAATTGCCGAAGGTGCAAGGGTAAATGTACCCATGAATGAGATTGAACAGATTGAAATCACCAGGCATTCTTTTGATACCGATAACGTTGCAAATCAAGGAATTGCTGCAAATAACCAGGCAGATGGGGAAGCATTAATTGGAATTGAACTTCAGGTCAATATACCTGTGGAGAGTTCGGCAATTACACTAACAGTTGAGGACGTTACCCGCAATTTTAATGCCTTTAGGGGAGCCTGGGGTCATGGCATTAGTGGGCATAAGAATACTCCTACGGATTGGGATGGTGCTTCGGGAAAGAACATTTTATGGAAATTCGAAATACCTATACATGGATACAACTCGCCGGTTTTATGGGGAGACAGACTATTTTTTTCAGGAGCTAATACATCGAAACGAGTAGTATATAGCCTTGACAGGCATTCGGGCAAATTATTATGGGAGCGTGAAGTCAATAATATTCCGGGTTCGCCTGCTGTACCCCCAAAAACTACCGAAGATACCGGCCTTGCCGCGCCAAGTTTAACAGTTGATGGGCAGAGAGTTTTTGCACTTTTCGGTACGGGGGATATTATAGCCTTTACTCATGAAGGCACCCGACTTTGGGCGAGAAACCTGGGTGTTCCGGCAAATCACTATGGTCATTCCTCTTCTTTGCTTACATGGAATGGAAAAATATTTGTGCAATACGATACGCAAAGAGGTTCCAAAGTATTGGCCCTTGATGCAATAACCGGCCAAACAGTCTGGGAAACAGCCAGAACCACAAACGTATCATGGGCCTCGCCGATTTTGGTTCCGGTTAACGGCACTTACCAGCTGATACTATCTGCCGATCCCTATGTGGCAGCTTATGATATTATTACAGGTAAACAGTTATGGTCAGTAGATTGTATGTCGGGGGAGGTGGGCGCCTCACCTACTTTTGGGGGCGGTTTAGTTTTTGCCGCAAATGAATATGCCACTATGGTTGCAATTAATCCTGTTTCAGGGAAAATGATTTGGGAAAACAGGTATTACCTGCCTGAAGTTGCTAGTCCGGTTTACCACAACGGGCTACTTTACATTGCAACTACTTTCGCAGTAATTGCCTGTTTCGATGCTAAAACAGGTGAGTTTATCTGGGAGTTGGATGCACAAAATGGTTTTTATTCTTCACCTGTAGTGGTTGACGGCAAAATTTATTTTTTTGATTTGGAAGGACAGGCTTACATTATCAGGCCAGGAAGGGTACCACATTTAATTTCATCTCCCCTGCTTGGAGAGAGAGTCTATTCTACTCCGGCATTTGCCGACGGAAAAATTTATATCAGGGGTAAAAATAATATTTATGCGATTGGTTTATAATATGTTTTATAGAAATGCAAAAAAGTTTTCAGAATAATTATGGGGATATGCATTTTAAATCATAGGAGTTTATAAATTATTTATGAGAGCGGAATTAGACCTAATTTTACAAAATACGGGTATAGGTAAAGAAGCAACTATACCTATTTTGCAGGCCATTCAAAAACTATATAATTTCCTGCCTCAGGAGGCTATACGGTATGTATGTGATAATACTAATATAACTCCAGCAGAAATTGTTGGAGTAGCGAGTTTTTATTCACAATTCCGTTTTCAGCCTGCAGGTAAGCATATTGTGAAGGTGTGTGTTGGTACCGCCTGTCACGTAAAAGGGGCCACATTGGTTTATGATTCGTTGAAACGAGCCTTGAAAATACCCCAAAATACTGATACGGATGCAAGCCGTACTTTTACCCTTGAAAAAGTCAGTTGTCTTGGGTGTTGTACCCTTGCACCAGTTGTGCAAATAGACGATACTACTTATGGACATGTAACCCCGGCAACAGCCAAAAACATTCTCGAAGATTTTAAAAATCGAAAAACAGGGAAAGTTATTAAGCGTATTGACAAAAACAATGATACTCTGCGTCAGGGCGAAATAAGAATCGGACTTGGCTCATGTTGTGTGGCCAGTGGCAGCGAGGATATCCTACAGGCTGTTGAGGATACACTTAGCAAAGATAACTTAAATGTTGCCGTTAAGCATGTGGGCTGTGTTGGAATGTGTCATAATGTACCTCTTGTAGAAATACTTGCCAATGGAAAACCATCTCAACTTTATGCAAAAATAAATCCATCGGATGTAAGAGTTATAATCGAAAAACATTTCCATCCCACAGGATTATATAATCGCATAATGAAGCGGTTCAATAATTTCATTGAAAAGATACAAGATGACACATTACATGATGGTATTGAACGATATTCAATTAATATTCGCGAGAAGCATGTACAAGATTTTCTTGGTAAACAAATACCTATAGCTACAGAGCATCGCGGAATTATTAATCCGCTTGATTTGAACGAATACCTTTCCAGAGGTGGCTTTTCCGGATTACGAAAGGCATTGGCGATGCACCCCGAAGATGTTGTGAAAATTGTAAAAGCTAGTGGGATTAGGGGTAGAGGTGGCGCAGGCTTTCCCACAGGCATAAAATGGGAAGCAGTTGCCAGCCAATCCTCCCCGGTTAAATATCTGATATGTAATGGAGACGAGGGCGACCCGGGGGCATTTATGGACAGAATGCTACTTGAATCCTATCCATTCCGTATTATTGAGGGTATGTTAATTTCTGCCTGGGCGGTTGGTGCTACCGAAGGGCTATTTTATATTCGCGCTGAATATCCACTGGCAGTTAAACGTATTAGGGAAGCGCTTGAAATTTGCCTTAAACGCGGAATGCTCGGTGAAAATATTTTTGAAACAGAATTTTGTTTCAATATAAAAATTAAAGAAGGAGCTGGAGCATTTGTTTGTGGTGAAGAAACTGCCTTGATTGCCTCAGTAGAGGGTAAACGTGGGTTTCCCAGACTCAGACCTCCCTTTCCGGCCGAGTCAGGCTTGTGGGGTAAACCTACTCTGGTAAATAATACCGAAACTTTTGCACAAATACCATTTATATTAGATGTAGGGCATGAAAAATTTGCATCGATAGGAACGACCAACAGCAAAGGAACCAAAGTTTTTACGCTGGCCGGAAAAATTAATCGGGGAGGTTTAATAGAAGTACCTATAGGTATTTCTATGCGGCAGATTGTGGAAGATATCGGCGGTGGTGTACAAAATGGGAAAAAACTTAAGGCAGTGCAAATTGGAGGGCCATCAGGTGGTTGTGTACCCTATTTTCTGGCCGACAGGCCTGTTGACTTTGAATCGCTTGGGGAAATAGGTGCAATGATGGGATCAGGAGGACTCGTGGTACTTAACGAAACTGATTGCATGGTCGACATTGCCAAATATTTCCTGTCATTCACGCAAAAAGAATCTTGCGGAAAATGTACCTTCTGCCGTGTAGGAACACGAAGGATGCTTGATATTTTAGAAAAACTGAGCGAAGGGACAGCTAAAGATCTGGATCTTGTTGAACTGGAATCTTTAGCAAAGTGGACAAAAAAGGGGAGCCTTTGTGGTTTAGGAAAAACAGCCCCAAATCCGGTTTTATCTACTTTAACTTACTTTAAGGAAGAATATATGGAACATATAAAAGGAAATTGCCCGACTGGAAAATGCAAAAGCCTTATATCCTATTCAATTAATGAAAATTGTATTGGATGTACAATTTGTGCCCAAAAATGCCCCGTAGATGCAATTGCCTTTAACCCGCATAAAAAACATGAAATAAATAAAGCCACATGTACCAAGTGCGATATTTGCCGACAGTCATGCGTTTCAGACGCAATTAATGTGGGGTAGTATTATAAATTGAATTGTAAATACACTTGTTATTATTAATAGAAGAATAGGAATTAAGTTTAACAATATGAATCAAAATATCAACAAATTTTCTAACTGCTATTCTTACATTGGTGAAACCTATCCTGCGAAAAATTAATGCTGTTTAGAATTGATTAGTATGTTCGGCGAAGATTATTACGAGAATGATAAAACTTATTATAAATAATACCCTGGTTGAAGTTGCAAATGGTCTTACATTGATGGAGGCTTCTGCCATAAACGGATTTGAAATTCCATCTATGTGCCATAATGGAAATATTGAGCATTTTACATCATGTATGATTTGTCTGGTAAAAGAAAAACCAACCGGCCGATTTATTCCTTCTTGTTCTGAAAAAGCTGTAGAAGGAATGGATATTGTTACTAACGATGAAGAAATTGTTGAAGCAAGAAGAACTGCTCTTGAATTGCTGCTTTCTGAGCATGTGGGCGATTGTAAGGCTCCTTGTCGTATTGCATGCCCTGCATCTATGAATATTCCTGAAATGAACAGGCTCATTGCTGCAAACAAAACCGGCGAGGCCATAGAATTGGTAATGAATGATATAGCATTGCCTGGTGTACTTGGATTTATTTGTCCGGCACCATGCGAAGGTGCTTGCAAAAGAAAGCCAATTGATCAGGCAGTTTCAATTTGCCTGCTAAAGAGGTTTGCCGCCCTAAATTCAAACTCTTTCGCGCGAAAGGAAATTTTACCCGATACAGGGAAGAAAGCCGCGATAATTGGAGCCGGACCTGCCGGATTGGCTGCCTCATATTACTTGCAGCTAAAAGGTATAAAATCATTTGTCTTTGACCGAAATGAACTACCCGGAGGGAATCTTAGGTATAAAATATCTGATGAGAAACTCAACAAAGACGTTTTAAACAAGGATATTAATATTATAAAAGAAACCGGAGTTGTGTTTACCCAGAATCAGGTTGTCGATTCTGGGCTGTTTAAAAAACTCAGGCAGGATTATAACGTAGTTGTGTTAGCGACCGGAAATTACTCCGAAGAAATGAGTGACTGGGGAGTTGAAAATAACGGAAAGCATTTTTTAATTAATAAAACAAATTTTCTGACAAATCTCAACGGGGTATTTGCTATTGGTAACTCCAACCGCTCTGCGCAACTTGCCATACGTTCGTCTGCCCAGGGAAAGGAGGTGGCTGTTGCCATAGAGCAACTGCTTAATGGGAAACCCGTTGAGGGTATTGTTCGCCAATTCAATTCATCTGTTGGAAAATTATTGCAGGAAGAGTATGCTGAATATTTGAAAGAAGGCACAACTGATAAACGTCAATACCCTGAAATAGGTGATTCATTTGGCTTTGGGAGCATTCAGGCTCAGATTGAAGCAGCGAGATGTTTGCATTGTGATTGCCGGAAATCTGATTCCTGCAAATTAAGAATATATTCCAACGAATATAATGTATCGAAGAAACGGTTCAATTATTCCGTTAGAAAGCAGCTGAAAAAGATATACCCTCATGAATTGGTCGTGTTTGAGCCACAAAAGTGCATTAAATGCGGGTTATGCGTTAGACATACTGCCAGACATAATGAAAAATTCGGATTTACTTTTATTGGCAGGGGGTTTGACGTGGAAATAGGAGTGCCTTTCAATGAATCACTTGGAAAGTCATTTGAAAAAATTGCCTACCTGGTTGCAGAAGCCTGTCCAACAGGAGCCTTGGCTTTAAGAACAACAATTATAAATTAATGAAAAATAACAGACAAAACAGGTTTGTAAGACCTTTGATTAAAATTACTGCAATTTTAATTATTACAGGTTTATCCTTGTATTACTTTTCCAAAATCAATCGGTCAAATATAAACGGTGGGCATAATTTACAAAATACCGCAAATTTCACCATTCCAACTGAGGTGGAAATAAAATGGAATTTTCAAACTGGCAGTGAGATAAAGTCATCGCCTGTAGTTTTGGAAAACCATATAGTGGTTGGAAGCACTGATGGATTTGTTTATTGCCTCGATTTGCAGGGAAATTTATTATGGAAATTCCAGGCAGTGAACGCTATTGAGGCAACCGCCCTTGTTTATGGAAACACCGTATTTGTCGGGTGTCTTGGAGGCATTTTGTATGCGCTTGAACTTAACACCGGCAAAAAACTTTGGACTTATAAAACCGGTAATCAAATTACTGCAGCGCCTAATATATGGAGTGATGGTCGAAAAACTTACCTGCTTATAGGAAGTTACGACTTTTTTCTTCATTGTGTAGATGCAGCCACAGGATTAGGGGTTTGGAAGTATGAAACCAATAATTTTCTTCATGCACAAATTGCAGTGGAAAATAATTTTGCAGTCTTTGGCGGTTGCGACGGAAATTTGCACGTTGTAGATATTCCTACCGGAAAAAAAATAGCCAAAACAGCGCTTGCCACCTATATAGCCGGAGCTGCCATACTGGAAAACGGATTGGCATTCATAGGAGACTATGACGGAAAAGTCTCCTGTGTGGATTTCCTGAATCAAACCGTGCTTTGGAGCTTTGAAAGCCACGACCGTCAATTGCCATTTATCGGACAACCAGTTATACAGGGTAACAGATTGTTGATTGGCAGCCGCGACCGTTTTGTTTATTCCCTTAGCAGAAGCACAGGAGAACTTTTATGGTACACAAATACCGGTAGCAGTGTAGATGCATCGGTATTGGCCGATAACAGACATGTACTTGTTGCAAATATGCGTGGAGATATTTTATTACTTAATCTGGAAAATGGTCAAATTATTTGGACATTTGAATTGGGAAGTCCCATTGTTAGTAGTCCGGCTATTTTTAATAATTATATTATTACCGGCACCCTCGATGGTAATATTTATTGTTTAGGTGCACCTTGATTAGCTAAGCAAAATTTAAAATATGGGAACTTAAAATATTTATTTAATGAACATTATACATATAATTCCAGGTTCTGGAGGAAGTTTTTACTGTGGTAATTGTTTGCGCGACAGCAAATATTTTGAAACCATCCGTTCACAGGGCCATAATATAATTAAAGTACCCATGTATTTGCCTTTGTTTGCGAACGATGAGGTTAATAATATGCCTACGCCGGTATTTTATGGAGCTATAAGTCTTTACCTAAAACAAGTATTTCCAATATTTAGAAAAGCTCCGAATTGGTTTGATAATTTTTTGAACTCCAAGCCCCTGTTGAAACTGGCTTCCAAAAAAGCAAATTCAACCAGGGCTAAAGGTCTTGAAGAAATGACCTTGTCTATGTTATTGGGTGAGCATGGAAATCAGAAAAATGAGCTTGAAAAAATGGTTCAATGGTTGTCAGAAAATTTCAAGGCCGACGTAATTCATATTTCAAATGCTTTGTTGCTTGGTTTGGTTCATAAACTTAAAGAAAGGCTGAAGGCACCGGTTGTATGTTCGCTCCAGGATGAAGATGTTTGGGTAGATGTGATGCAGCCTGAATTTGCTGGTCAGGTTTGGGCGTTAATGAAGGGAAAGGCCAGAGATATTGATGTGTTTGTTTCGGTAAGTAAATATTATTCTGATTTTATGAAAAGCAGGCTGCAATTGCAGGATGAAAAATTGCGCACTTTGCATCTGGGTGTTGATCCGGCAGATTATCATTATATAAATTCACGCGTAAAAAAGAGAAATATAGGTTTCTTATCGCGACTCTGTTATAGTAACGGGCTGGATATTCTGGTGGATGCATTTTTAATTTTGAAGCAGAAACCTAAATTCAATGATGTAAATCTTCTTTTAACAGGCGGTTATACAACCGACGACACTAAATTTATTAAGTTTCAGGAGCAAAAAATTATTAATCACGGTCTTTCCGGTAGTGTTGAGATTATTAAAGACTTTGACAGAAGCAGACGAAATGATTTTTTCGATCAGGTAATGGTTTTGTCTGTTCCTGTTAGAAACGGAGAGGCATTTGGTATTTATCTTACAGAAGCTATGGCCAAAGGAGTTCCAATTGTACAACCTGCTCTTGGTGCCTTTCCCGAAATTGTAGAAAAGTCGGGTGGAGGCCTTACTTTTGCAGAGAACAAACCGGAACAACTGGCAGAAGTACTGGAGAATTTGCTTGATGACACCGAAAAATTACAGGAATTGAGCCAAAAAGCCAGAAGAAGTATTGAGGATAATTTTAACATCAATGTTTTATCACAGAAGATGATTGGTATTTACCAGGAGGTGATTAATAATTATAAAAGTTCGTAATTTATTTTCAAAAGAAATAGTTTCGGGATTATACGTGAATTATAGAAATTTATGTGAATAATTGATAACATGTTTATTACAGCAAAAAATATTTATAAAACTTACCGCAACAGTCTGGGAGATATTGATCGGGAAGTACTCAAGGGCCTTGATATTGAAATTGATAAGGGTGAAAAAATTGCCGTAATGGGTCCATCGGGAAGCGGCAAAACCACCATGCTTAACTTACTTGGGACCTTGGATGTGCCCGATGCTGGTTACATAAGCATAGACAATCAGTTACTTGCAGAAATGTCTCCGGACGATTTGCTGGAATTCAGGAATGTAAGGGCAGGATTTGTGTTTCAGTTTCATCACCTTTTGCCGCAATGTACCTTATGGGAAAACGTATTGCTGCCAGTTTTGGCTAACCGAACCGACAAAGTTAAAGCTTACGCCAGAGCGGAAGAATTGCTTAAGTTCATGGGTGTTTGGGAACAGCGCAATAATAAACCCGGCGAACTTTCAGGCGGAGAATGCCAGCGTGCTGCGGTTGCAAGAGCCCTGATTAACCAGCCAGACATATTACTGGCCGATGAACCCACTGGCTCGC
>BBPF01000954.1_pt1 | contig 17482 bp, 15 predicted proteins | sample 1343921 | NCBI WGS metagenome assembly BBPF01 (sample SAMD00019090, study PRJDB2971) | groundwater metagenome | isolation source: The Cedars highly-alkaline
CTCTGATAAGTAATATAATTTTATGAGATATGTCACTGCTCAACAAATGAGAGAGATTGACCGTTACACTATTGAAAAGGAGGGCGTTTCGGCATCTGTGTTGATGGAAAACGCTGGCCGAGCCGTGGCAGAAGAGGCAATGAAGATAATAAGAACCGGAACGGTGGCTATTTTTGCCGGGTACGGTAACAATGGTGGAGATGGCCTGGTAACTGCAAGATATATTAAAAGACGAGGTTATAACATTAGGGTATTTTTAGTGGGTAAGAATCGTGTCTTCAGCCCGGAAACAGAAGAACATCACCGGAAGATTTCGAGATTAGGTGTGGTATCTCAAAAGATTGCGACCATTAATGAAATAGAGAAGAACCTTAATAAATTTGCCCCAGATCTTATTGTTGACGCCATATTCGGGATAGGTATTCGGCGGTATCTGGATGAATTTTATGTAAAACTGATTGGCCGAATTAATGCTTTCAGCGTACCGGTGGTAGCAGTGGACATACCAAGTGGTCTTGATGCCGATACCGGAGAACCATGCGCTGGTGAAGCCATCAAAGCAAATGTAACCGTTACCTTTGGCTATCCCAAGATTGGTTTTAAGAATCCCGGGGCAAAGTATTACACCGGAAAGGTCGTTGTAGCAGATATTGGACTCATTCTTCCTTCGTCCTTTATGGTACAACAAGAGGTGGAGACTCCAAAATGATACAGGTAAAAAAGCGTGGAGTTTTACTTTAAATTTATGTTAAAAAGATTTTTCTATATTTTTTTAGTAAGCCTTTCCTTTAGCACATATTGTTTTTGTGCAAACGAGGAGGAAAACAATTTTATTGTTCTTGAAAAGCTTGTAAATGATGGATTGTATGAAAGTGCTGTCAATCAAATAAATACCTTCATTAGTAAATATCCCAGTAGTAAACGCATCAAAGAGGTAAATATTCTTCTTGCTCGGTCTTATCTAAATCTTGGCAGAACAAAAGAAGCAATTGCCATCCTTGATACATTTCTTGTATCAAAAAAATACAATGAATTCAGTGAACAGGCATTATATCTAATTGCAGAGGTTTACTATAGAGATAAAAACTATAAAACTGCAATGCAGTATTATGAGAGGTTAAAAAAGGAGTTTCCCAATTTTCTTTTGTCTGTATATGCAGAAATAGCATCTGCATGGTATCTTGTTGAACTTGAAAATTATAATGAAGCATTAAAAAGGTTGGAAAAGGTGCTTGAAAACAATCCATCAGGCCATATTGCAGAAGATGTAACATTTAAAATTGCGCAAGTTTTTTATCTATCCTGCAAAAAAGAGCAGGCCACGCTATGGTTTAAAAAGTATATTGAACAATTCCCTGTGGGTGCAAATTTTTCTAATTCTTACTACTGGCTTGCCGAAATATCATACAGTAAAGGAGATTATAGTAAAGCAATTGAAAATTATCAAGTGTCTGCTATGGATAAAAAAGGTGTTTATGCATCTGCCTCTCTTTATGGTTTAGGATGGGCATACTGGAAGTTAAATAATCTTGAAAAAAGTATTTTCTATTTTCAGAAAGCATATATAGAACACCCTGATGTGCCTTTTGCCGATTCGGTCTTATACAAGATGGGGAGAATATTTTTTCTTATAGGAAAACAGGATGCTGCAATTGAAAAACTTCAGGAACTTTATACAAAATTCCCATCATCTGAACTGGCTGATGATGCAGTCTTTGATATTGCAGATAACCTTTCAAGAAAAGGTATGCACACCGATGCAATTGCATATTATAAATTAGGGATTGAAAAATATCCATACAGCCCCAGAACCGATGAGGCAGAATATAACCTCTACTGGACACTGTATTTGGCTGGTTTAGAAAAGGAAGCTCTTAACGGGTTTGTTTCTATCATTAAAAATTCAAAAGATGTGATGCTAAAAGCATCTTCTTTGTGTAGGATTGGTGATATAAGACTTGCAAAAAAGGAATATGAACTTGCCATGGAATCATATGATAGTGTATTAAAACAGTATCCAACCTCTATTCAGGCAGATTATGCACAGTACCAGATAGGCATTGTTCTTTATCAACAGAGAAAGTATGAGGCTTCAATTATGGCGTTTCAGAGTGTGTATGTGAATTTTCCTAAAAGTATTTATAGACAGTCAGCATTATACAAAATAGGTGTAGCGTATTTTAAAAGTGGCAATTACAGGGCTTCTGTTGAAACATTCTCCAGACTTTTAAAAGATTATCCTGATACACTTTTTAAGCAGGATGCACTGTTCCAAACAGGTATTGCAATGTATAATGACGGCAGATATGAAGATGCTCTGGTGGTGTTTAAAGATATTGTAAAAAATTATTCATCTGAAGAAATAGGCTGGAAATCTAAGTATCAGATCGCATGGATATATCTGCAGACAGGGAAAGAGGATATCGCAGTAAAGGAATTTGAACAGTTTATAATAGAATATCCAAGATCCCAGATAGTTCCAGATATACTTTACTGGCTTGCAGAATATTTTTATGAAAAAAACGATACAAGATCTGCAATAAGATACTTAAAAACAATAATACAGGATTATCAGAGTTCAAATTTAAAGTATGATGCATATTATCTACTGGGTCTTATATCCTACAATAGAGATCAGATAAGACCATCTGTATCCTTCCTTGAGAAGGTTGTGTCTGATAACCCAAAAAGCCCTGCTGGTTCAAGGTCTTTGATTCTTCTTTCAAGGATACTTGTAGAGAAAGACAACGATGAGGAGGCAATAAAAATACTTTCTGGACATCTCAAAAAATATCCCGAAGCCTATATGTCATCAATATTGTGGCAGAGATTGGGGGATGTTTATAATGCTCAAAAGTCTTATACACAGGCAATTGCTTCTTACAGGAAGGCGCAGGAAAATGCTGAAGAAGCCTTTTTGCCGCAGATACATTTTTCAATAGGCACCTGTTATGAAGAGATGGGAAAGGTTGCGGAAGCAGTTACTGAATATTTAAGGATTCCTTACCTTTTTCCTGAAAATTTGTCCTGGAAGATAAAGGCATATTTGCGCGTTGCAAAGATATTAGAATACGAACAAAAAACTGATGATGCCCTTAAATTATATAAAAATGTTGTAAATGAAAATGTGCCGGAATCAAAATTTGCGCAAGAAAGAATAGAAAAAATTAAAAGTATTAAAAAATGATAAATTTAAAAAACATGCTTTTTATTATTAATATTCAAAATGACTTTTGTCAAGGCGGAAAAGCCTAGCGATCCCTGATGGGAACAGGGTTGTTCCGAGTTGTAAGTCTTGAGGACACAGATTTTTGAAAAATGGCACCGATTTTAAGGTCTGATGAGTTTTTCTTGCGGACCCCCTGTAATAAAAAATGGTACTGTGGGAGGATATAGATTCATATTCGGCGTTTTTTAAAAATGATAAAAAAATAAAAATAGATACATAAACTTTTAGAGATGAACCTATGAGGATAGCGGTTTATCCGATAGTTGTTATTGCTATATCATTTTGTTTGGGAATTCTTTTAGGTTCATTCGCCTTCTTTAACTCTGCCCTGTATTTCGTCATTGCCCTTACACTTCTGGTTTTACTTTTCTTTTTATTAAGCCTTTCTTTGCCTTTCACAATAGTTTTGATTTTTGCAAGTCTTTTTACAGGGGCATCTTCATATTCATTATGGAATGAAGAGATTAACAAACAGGTTGAATTTTTAAATAATTTTCAACATTCAACAGTCTCTGTAAGAGGCATTGTTGTAAGCAGGCCGGTTGTATCATACACACCTACTGGAAGAACAAGATTTAGATATGTATTGAGGGTTCAACAGATTGAAAACCATACTGCAAACTGCAATATAATTGTCATTGCATATGGAGATAAGAATACGGTCTGTTATGGAGATGAGATTCTTATAAAAGGAAGATTAGAAAAAAACACACGAAGATCTGATCGTATAAAATTTAACGCAGCATCAATATTCAAAGTAAGAGCAAGAAATGCAACCCATATTATAAATAAAGACAGGGGAAATAAGTTTGTGGCATTAACTCTTAGGCTTAAAAACAGGGCAGAATCTATTATAAAAGATATTATTCCGGATCCTGTGTTTGGAAACCTTCAATCCCACACCTCATCCGCTCTTGTTTCTGCTCTTTTATTGGGAGACAGAATAAATATTCCTTCTTCTGTAGAGCTCGGATTTTTCAGAACAGGTACCATACATATACTTTCGGTAAGCGGTCTTCATGTTGGTATAATTATATTTATACTTCTTTATTTTCTCTATATGGCAAGATGTCCAAAAAAAATTATCTGGATTGTTCTTATGGTTTTTCTGGTAGCATATTCAATACTTACAGGTTTAAAGCCGCCTGTTATTCGTGCCAGTATCATGGGGGTTATATTTCTGATAGGACTTTCAATGGAGAGAGAAACATCTGTCTGGGTATCACTATGTACTGCACTTCTTATTATATTATATTTTTCTCCGTCACAACTGTTTAACATTAGTTTTCAACTTTCATTTTTGTCTCTTGCGGGTGTTTTTATAGGAGCACATATTTTTAAGAAAGTATGGCGGTTTGATATAAAAAGTGTTTTTCAAAAAATTACATCTTATGTTACACAGTCTTTTTTTATATCTTCATTTGCCTGCTTTGCAACATTGCCCGTGATATCTATGTATTTTGGCATAATAACCCCTGTCGGTCTTATTGCAAACATTATCATAATCCCTCTGGCAAGTCTGTTTCTTGCAACAAGTATTGCCGCACTTTTTTTCAGCATATTTTCTAATTTTTTAGCAGGTGTATTAGGAGAAACAACTTCTATTCTTGCATTATTTATATGTAAAATTGCAGAATTTCTTTCACATATTCCATTTGGTTACCTTATGTTTGATTTTCCGGCTTGGGCAATAGTTATCTATTATCTGATATTTTTTCTTGTTGTATTTGTTGGTTATGTCAAAATGTGTAAAAAGTAGAAAGAATACTTAAAATGAAAATATGTATAATTGGTCTACCAGGTGCAGGTAAAAAGACATTGTTTCAGGCCCTTACAGAGTGTGAAATCAAGGATAAGGATATTTCAGCACCCCTGTTAAAAGGGACTGTAAGGGTTAATGACCCCAGGTTTGATGTGCTATTGGGCATATTAAATCCCAAAACAAGTGTCCGACCTGCCATAAAAATAGAACTCTTTCAAAACACAGAGGAAAGATTTTCATCCAATCCACAGACTATCAATGACATTGTCAAAAGCGACCTTATATGCTGTGTTATACGAACATTTAAAGACGACTCTGTTTGTCATATAAAAGGTTCAATAGACCCCGGAAGAGACATAGAAATTATAAGATCAGAGTTTTTTTTAAGTGACCTTTTATTTATTGAAAAAAGACTTGAAAGAATTGATAAGGATTTAAAAAAGATAAAAGACCAGACAGTTCAGCAAGAGAGAGCATTTCTTAATAAAATCAAGGGCCATCTTGAAAAATCCTTACTGCTTATAGACTGTAATTTTAATTCTCAGGAAAAAAAGATAATAGCCGGCTATCCGTTTCTTACTTTAAAGAAAATCATTTTTATCTTAAATGTATCTGAACCGGATATAAAAAATACAAAGATTTTAGAAGCGATAAAGGGAACTTATATAGATTTTACAGGAATACAGATTTGCGCAAAAGTGGAATCCGAGATTGCATTTCTTGAAGAGAAAGATAGGAAACAGTTTTTTGATGTTCTTGGCATACAAGAACCTGCCCTGCATCTTCTTACCCGCTTGTGCATGAAAGAATTGAATCTTATATCTTTTTTCACAATTAGAGAAGGTAAGGCAACGCAATGGCTGCTCCAAAAAGGCTCAACTGCTGTTGATGCCGCATCTTTAATACATACAAGTATGGGCAAAGGTTTTATAAGAGCAGAGGTTATAAAATATGATGATATTATAAGGCTTGGGACTGAACAAAAAGTCAAACAAGAAGGGAAGATGGACAGGGAAGGCAGGGAATACATTTTGGAAGACGGCGACATCCTGAACATCCATTTTAATGCATAAAGCCCAATAAACAGTGTAGATAAAGTGTCGAGGGTTCGAGGTGTTGAGGGTTCCCTGCCTGCGGTAGGCAAGGATTTTTGAATTTTCTTTAGAGAGGAGGGTAAAAAATTATGGGTAAGGTAGGTATTGAGCCGAATCTGCCTTTAAGTTCGGTATGATGGCAAATAAAGGCTGGGGTGCATACATCCATAAAAACGGGATATTTATTAAAACATTTAAACATAAAGCAGATGCCCGGTATCCTGATTATGGATGCTCCTTGGAAATCTATACAAACTCAAAGATGTTGGAACTTGAAACATTAGGTCCGCTTTTTAATTTAAAGCCCAACCAAACCATACAGCATACAGAAAATTGGTTTTTACTCCCCCTTAAATATTCTAATAAAATTATCTCTAACACTTTCTTTGACGATAGATTTTTAAAATAAAAGTTGACAACTTATAGAAAGTGTGTAGACTAATAATACTGATGCGGGGTGGAGCAGTCAGGAAGCTCGTTGGGCTCATAACCCAAAGGTCGGCGGTTCAAATCCGTCCCCCGCTACCATAAAAAGAGTAACCTTGCTCATCATATCCCCTGTATTTATTCACGCCTATGATATATTCAATAATCTGATGTTGTTAGATTGAAAAAATTTTAATATCTACCCTGTTTAGAAATTTTTTATTTTTAACAGGGTTGACAAATTAAAAAATGATATAATAATTTCATTGTAACAGAAGAGCAATAATGGTTGCATCCGGGGCTTATTAGGTCTTAGTTATGAAAATTTATTTTCGTCTTTTAAAATTTTTAAGACCACACCTTTTAATTTTTTCTTTCAGTATAATTTTTATGTTTATATCAAGCCTGCTTGGAGGTGTGTCTTTGGGGATGATTATTCCCCTTTTTGATAAACTTCTTTATAACAGAGAAATAATAATTGGAAGGACTGTTCCACCTTATCTTCAAAACATTATAGACTGGATAAATACCTTGCATCCTATGCAGATATTGAATTTTCTTATTCCTGTTATTATATCGCTTTTTCTTTTTAAATATGCTACAACATTTTTATCCTCATATCTTACCTTTGGAACAAGCCAGAGGGTTGTCCAGGATATAAGGAACAGTTTATACGAGAAACTTCTCTGTTTTTCACTGGATTATTATGACAGAGCAAAAACAGGGACGATTGTTTCAAGGGTTACATATGATGTTTCAATAATACAGGATTTTATTTGCAGGGGAACTATGGATTTTATATATCAGAGTTTGCAACTTCTGGTATTTATAAGTATTGCATTTTTTATATCCCCCGAATATTCAATGTTTATAATAATTCTTATTCCATTTATTATTATTCCCGTTCTGAAAGTGGGTAAAAAATTAAGAAAGATTGGATTTATAGTCCAGGAGAAGATGGCGGATGTAAACTCTGTTCTTTTTGAGACAGTATCAGGAATAAGACTTGTCCAAGCATTTTCTATGGAAAAGATTGAGGCAGATAGGTTTAAAAAATACAACTATGGATTTTATAAAAATATTATGCGTGCTTTTAAAAGAACACAAATTATAGGGCCTGCAACCGAATTTATTGCTGTGGTCGGAACAGCCCTGTTTTTATGGTTTGGTGTTCGAGCAGTGATTAATCAAAATATCTCTGCTGGTGTGTTTATACTTTTTATAGGGTCTATCCTTTCAATGATGAAACCTGCCAAAAGGCTAACCGAGATATATGGTATTGCGCAAGTATCTGTTGCTGCTGCAAACAGGATATTTGAGGTTTTTGACCAGGTCCCAACCGTTAAAGAAAAAAATGTGACGATTGATTTAAAAAATATCTCAAAAAGTATAAAATTTGAAAATGTCCAATTTGCTTATGCCGACGGTGAATTAATTCTCAATGGTATAAACATTGATGTAGCAGTAGGTGAAACAGTTGCAATAGTAGGGCAAAGTGGTGTAGGTAAAACAACATTTGTCCATCTTATCCCGCGTTTTTATGATATTACAGGAGGAAGCATCAAGATAGATGATACTGATATAAGAGATTTTAAGATATCGGATTTAAGGTCAAAGATTGCAGTTGTAACACAGGAAACAATACTTTTTAATGATACGGTTTCGGTAAATATAGCTTTCGGAAAATCCGCCAGGATAGGCAGAGGCGTTGCAGGCGGGCAGGGCGCATCTATGGACGAGATTATAGATGCAGCAAAAAAAGCAAATGCACACTCCTTTATTTTAAGTCTTCCAAAAGGCTATGATACATTTGTCGGGGATAGGGGATATACCCTATCAGGTGGAGAAAGACAGAGGATTGCAATAGCAAGAGCAATACTTAAAAATGCGCCTATACTTATATTGGATGAGGCAACATCTCAACTTGATAGCTACCTTGAAAAACTTGTTCAGAATGCAATTCAAAATCTTATGCAGGGTAAAACTGTTTTTATTATTGCACATCGTCTTTCTACCGTTCAGAATGCGGATAAAATAGTTATTCTTGAAAACGGAAATATTTCAGCAGTGGGAAGGCACGACCAGCTGATGGAATCTTCTGATTTATACAAAAGATTATACGAACTGCAATTTAAGTAAATGCACATTGCATTTTTCTTGACATATTATGTAAAAGTAATACAATGTAAACATGATAAAATATGAAGATGAAGTTTTGAGAAATTTTAAAAAAGGTAAAATTTCCAAAGATGTATTTCAACTGTTTAACGATGCTTTTATTGCGTTAGAGATAACCGGCAATATGAATTTGTTTGATGTAAAAAGATTAAGATCAAATCAAAACAGAATTTACTACAGACTGAGAAAAAATAAATACAGGGCTATATTCTATACGGAAAAAAATGATTACTATGTAATAAGCATCGCAAAAAGAGAGGAGGTTTATAGAAAATGGGAATAATATCTGTTAGGTTTAATGAACGGGAGGAAAAAATTTTGAAACGATTGGGGAGGTATTATGCTCAGGACTGTTCAAAGATTTTAAAAAAATCATTACTGGGAATGTACGAAGATTTAAAAGACAGGACAGCGATTAAAACATTTGAAACAAAGGAAAAGGACAGGAAAGTAAGGTTTTATACAGCAGAAGAAATTTTAAAAACAGCATAAGGAAGAGGAATAATATGCCACCAATGAGCGGATGAAAATAAAGTTTCAATGACAATATCAGAAAAAATACTTGCAAAACACAGCGGGAAAAAATATGTTAAACCGGGAGAACTGATACTTGCGAGGGTTGATTTCTGTTTAGGCAATGATGTAACGGCACCTGTTGCAATAAATGAGTTTTATCATATAGGTTCAAAAAAGGTTTTTAACACAAATAAAATTGCTCTTGTCCCGGACCATTTCACACCCAATAAAGATATAAAAAGTGCTACGCAGACAAAGATTATAAGAGAGTTTGCTAAAACACAAAAGATTAGATATTACTTTGAGGTGGGCAGAATGGGTGTTGAACATGCACTTCTTCCAGAACTTGCACTTGTTGGACCCGGTATGCTTGTTGTAGGAGCAGACTCACATACCTGCACATATGGTGCGATGGGATGTTTTTCAACAGGTGTTGGCTCAACAGATCTTGCCTGTGCAATGATATTAGGAAAGGTGTGGCTAAAAGTCCCACAGCAAATAAAATTTATTTGTAAAGGAAGATTCAAAAAATGGGTTGGTGGGAAAGACCTGATATTAAGTATAATCGGTGACATAGGAGTAGATGGTGCATTAGACCGTTCTATGGAGTTTGAAGGCAGCGCAATAGAAATCCTTCCGATAGAAGAAAGGCTTGCAATGTGTAACATGGCAGTTGAGGCGGGTGCACAAAATGGGATTATAGCACCCGATGGCCTTACACAGAAATATTTAGAACAGGGACTAAAAAGAGCAAAACAGGATGGTTTTCCCGGCGATACTATGCGATATTTTAATTTTGATTTGAAAAGTGATGAGAATGCCATATATGAAAAAGTTCATCAGTACAATGTAGACAACCTTTTACCCCTTGTTGCACTTCCTCATTTACCAAGTAATGTAAAACCTGCAAGAGAAATTAAAAATATGAAGATAGATCAGGTTATAATAGGTTCGTGCACAAACGGAAGAATTACAGATTTAAGAATAGCAGCAAAGATACTGAAAGGGAAAAAGGTTCATAAAAATGTTCGTCTTATTGTAATTCCTGCAACACAATGGACATACAGACAGGCAAACAGAGAAGAACTTCTTGATATATTTGTAGACGCCGGCGGGGCTGTTTCAACTCCTACCTGTGGTCCTTGTTTAGGCGGACATATGGGAATACTTGCAGAAGGTGAAAGGGCAGTTGCAACAACAAACAGGAATTTTGTAGGAAGGATGGGGCATCCCAAAAGCGAGGTAATACTTTCAGGTCCTGCGGTTGCTATCTCAAGTGCAATACTTGGAAGGGTTGCGGACCCTGAGGAAATAAAGAGATAGTCTTAGAGGAAGGGAATTGAAAAAATATAATGTTGCTGTTATAGGGGTTGGGGCTGTTGGCATAGAAACGATAAGGGTTTTAAGACAGAGGAATTTCCCGACAGAAAAACTTGTTGTAATGGCAAGAAGACAGAGAACAATAGAGGTTGACGGACACAAATATGATGTTATAGAAACCACACCAGATGCTTTTAAGGGGATGGAGATAGTATTTTTTGCAGGAACAGAAGGTGAAAAAGGCGCAGCAGTAATATTTGCAAAGCCCGCCATCCAGTGTGGGGCAGTTGTTATAGACAACGGTGCTGATTTCAGGATGGAAGATAGTGTTCCTCTTATTATTCCTGAGGTCAACCCGGAAGATATAAAAACTCATAAGGGAATAATTGCAAATCCAAACTGTTCTACCATACAGATGGTTGTTGCAATAAATCCAATACATAGGGCCGCAGGAGTAAAAAGGATTGTTGTAACCACATTTCAATCAGCATCAGGAGCAGGCAGGAAGGCAATAGAGGATTTAAAAAAACAATCTGAAGAACTTCTTTTGAAAAACAAGATTTTATCTGATGGAGGGTCATTTGCTCATCCGCTTGCATTTAATGTTATCCCTCAGATAGGCAGTTTTACCAAGCTTGATTATACGACAGAAGAATGGAAGATTGTAAAAGAAACAAGAAAGATTATGCATGAGCCCAATATGTTTATAAATGCAACAGCCATAAGGGTTCCAGTATTTAATGCTCATTCTGAATCAGTCTATTTTGAAACGAAAGACAATATAACCCTTGAACAGATAAGAAAGATTTTATCAAAATCAGAAGGGATTGTTCTTCTTGATGAGCCTTCCACAAGCACATATCCTATGCCTGTAAATGTAACAGGCAAAGACCCTGTTTATGTCGGAAGGATGAGGAAAGACCCTGATGTAAAGAATGCGTTTGTAATGTGGGTTGTTGCAGACAACTTAAGAAAAGGAGCGGCAACAAACGCAATCCAGATAGCAGAAAAATTATAGAAAGGGAAATATCACATAGAAAATTTAAAAACCAGACGACCCACTATTGTGGGTGCCCCGAAATCAAATTCCAAGAACCAAGATACAAATGATGTTTGCCATTTGATATTTGTCATTTGACATTTCTTTATTTTATAGAGGGGATATATGGAATTTTTTGTCAGGTTGTTTTTTTTATTTTTAAGTGCTATACTTGTAAATAATTTTGTTCTTTCCCGTTTCTTGGGGCTTTGTTCTTTTATCGGTGTATCAAGAAAGACAGAAGTTGCACTTGGGATGGGCGCTGCTGTTATATTTGTTATAACAATAGCATCCATTATTACCTGGCCTGTATATAACTTTGTTCTTGTCCCCGCGCACCTTGAGTTTCTGAATATTTTAACGTTTATACTTGTTATAGCCTCCTTCGTTCAGCTTGTGGAGATGTTTATTAAGAAGTTTTACCCGCCCCTGTACAAGTCGCTCGGAATATATCTTCCGCTTATCACTGTTAACTGTATTGTGCTTTTTGTTGCATTGTTGAATGTTCAACAGGAACTTACATTTGTAGAAAGTGTGTTTCAGAGTATTGGTGCGGGTGTCGGTTATGCACTGGCAATTGTTCTTCTTACAACAATAAGAGAGAGGTTGGAACTTGTAGATATTCCTGAGTCTTTAAAAGGAGCGCCGATTGCCTTTATTATTGCAGGACTGATGGCGCTTGCATTTCAGGGATTTCAGGGTTTGATTCCAATTACAAGATAAAAATTCGCTTACGCTTTAGACGCACCATCTTCTACCTGTCTACCCCTTAGACAAGTTAAGGGCAGATAAAATACAGGGGGTTAAAAATGTTAAGGATATTTAGAAAATATTTTATAACAGGGCTTATAGTTATACTTCCAGTTATTATCACATTCTGGATTATACGAATCGTTTTTCTTTTTTTTGACGGGATTTTGGGTAAATATATAAGGATTTTATTTGAAAAAAGACATTACGAAGCTTATATTCCTGGCACAGGGCTTCTTCTTTCAATTCTAATAGTTTTTTTAATTGGTTTTGTGGTTCACAAAATACTTGGTAAAAAATTTATATCCTGGGTTGAAAGATGGTTTTCAAATCTTCCAGGCGTCAAACACATATATTCACCCACAAAACAGGTAGTAGATTTTCTTTTCGTAAAACATAGGGCAAGTCTCAAAAAAGTGGTGCTTGTTGAGTATCCGAGAAAAGGGATTTATTCAATAGGCTTTCTTTCCTGTGATCATGCCCCAACATCTTCAAAAGTGGTAGGTGAGGATCTTGTGGGGATTCTTGTCCCCAGCACTCCAAACCCATTGACTGCATATTTTATGTTTGTCCCAAGAAGCACCCTTATATTCCCTGAAATGAGTGTAGAAGAGGCTCTAAATTTTATTATCTCAGGTGGCATTGCTTCAAACAGTAAATCTTCAGAAGAACCTGTTGCATAACTTGCCCATTCAAAAAGGTGCTTAAAGTTAAGAACCGAAGATGCGAAACCTCACGGGATTGCGCAAGGGACTTTAAAGGTAAATATTAAAAATGAAATGGATTATACCCGAACTTTCAAAAGATAGAGAACTTTTTTCCAGAAACTTACAAATATCTCCTCTGCTTGCACAAATCCTTCTTAATAGAAATATTAAAAGTCTGAAATCTGCTGAAGAATTCTTATCCTGTAGATACTCGTCTTTTCATGCCCATGAAAAATTACTCGGTATAGAAAAAGCAAAAGAAAGAATAAGAACCGCTATTGCAAAAAAAGAAAAAATTATTGTCTACGGTGATTATGATGCAGATGGGATTACCGCAACCGCTCTTATTGTAAAATTTTTAAAAAGATTTAAAGTAAATGCAGGCTGGTATATACCTGACAGGATAGAAGAAGGATATGGGATATCAAGACAGTTTTTGAATAATATACTATCTTGCCAGGTAGAACAGGCAAAAGATATTTCACTTATTATAACCGTTGACTGTGGAATATCTGCAAAAGATGAGATAGGATTTTTACAATCAAAGGGAATAGATGTTATTGTAACCGATCATCATTGTATCCCTAAAGATGGTATCCCTTCGGCATTTGCCTGTATAAACCCACATCAGTTGGATTGCTCTTATCCTGATGACAATCTTGCAGGTGTCGGGATTGCGTTTAAACTAATACAATCTTTGCAGGATAACAGAGTTCTTGAGGAATTTTTTGATATTGTATGCATAGGAACAGTTGCCGATGTTGTTCCGCTTATTGGTGAGAATAGAATATTTGTAAAACACGGTTTAAGAAAACTTCAATATACAAATGACTATGGAATATCTGCTCTTATTAACACAAGCGGTCTTACAGGCAGGACATTACGCTCTGAGCATATTGCATTTATATTGGGACCGAGAATAAATGCGGTAGGAAGATTGGGCGATCCAAACAAGGCAATGCAACTTTTGCTCTCGGAAGATAGGAAGACTGCTTTTGAGATTGCAAGGATATTAGAAGATGCAAACAGGGAAAGAAAAAGGCAGGAGGACCGTATTCTACAGGAGGTGCAGGGAAGAATTGAACAAGAAATAGATTTGAGAAATACATATGCATTAGTTATAGAGGGCAGCGGATGGTCAACAGGAATAATTGGTATTGTTGCATCAAGGATTGTGGATATTTATTCAAGGCCCTGTGTAATTGTATGCAGTGATGAGAAAGAAATATGGAAAGGCTCGGGAAGGTCAATTGAAAAGTTTAATCTTATAGAAGGCTTGAACCAGTGTTCAGATGTTCTTGAGAAATATGGCGGACACACCTTCGCTGCTGGCATTGCCATAAAGAAGGATAACCTTGCAAGATTTAAATCAAAATTAAACACAGCAGCATCTGATATCTTAAAACTGGAAGATTTAAGAGAAAATATAAATGTTGATGCGTCCATTGAACTAAAAGATATTACACCCGACTTTTTAGAAGAAATGGAAAAGATTGAACCTTTCGGACAGGGCAATCCTAAACCGATATTTGTTGCAAGGAACCTGAAAGTAAAAGCATCCTCTCTTACAAAGGATGGAAAAACTATTGTCTGGCTTACAGATGGAAATGTGGTATATCAGGGAACGATAAAAAAAAGACTACAAAATATAAAACATTATGTTTCAACACCTGTAAGTGTGGACATTGCTTTTGGTGCATCTTTAACATATATTGAAAATATGGCTTCCGTAAAAATTGATATAATAGACCTTAAAATATCCTCTGTGTTTTAGAGCCCGTGAGCACAATCCCCATAGAACAGGTGATTGGTGAGAAGGTGACAGATAATAAACAACAGGTAACTGGCGACAGGCGACAGGCATAAGAGGTAGGAGGTAGGGGAAAACACCCTCCTCACCCAGAGGGTGCCAGAAAGGATGGGTGGGCGGGTTATATTCTGAATTTATTTGGGGTTTGCACCTTCGGGTACCCTCTGGGTGGGGCGGCTATACAACAGACTTTTTAATCTCTTGTTTTTGTCTTGGTATTGGTTTTTCTACTTTTCCTGCCTTCAGACATTTTGAGCAAACATACTTCCATTTTATTGAAGAGCCTTCACGAACCCTTATTTTCCTTACATTTGGTAAAAAAACCCTTTTTGTTACTCTTACAATTCTCCTACCCACCCCACCTTTTTTCTTTGCCATACCCTTTCTTACTATATTTCTTCCTGCCATCGGCCCTTTGCCACAAATACTGCATATCCTTGACATATTTTTCTCCTATTTTTAATACATTAGTTATAAAAAATTTTAAAATACGGTTTTTCCTTGTTGCATATTTTTTAATATTCTATCTTAAAAATATTTTATAAGCAAGAAAAATTGTTTTTTAATTGCTAAGATATATAATACAGTGGATAGTATCCCTGGATTTTCTTAAAAGCAGGAAATATTAAAAGTGCAAGCACAACAATAAGCGCTAATAATTTCAATAAGTGTAAATCCATTTTTGATTTTCATATTGCCTCCTTGCTTAAAATACACTATAATTTAGATAAATACAGATTATCGTAAGGTCTGTGTGATGAGTTTTTCTCATAAGACCCTATTTAGAGCCTGTGAGCATAACCGCTTTACCCAAATGGTGCCCTAAGTAGAAACCAAAGGTGTACAACCTCATGGGATTATCTTCAGGCTTTTTTTAACAACCCCCGAAAAGTGTGTCACAAGGTATTAAAAATATGCCACTGAATTTATTAAAAAAGGCACACATTAGACATAAAAACAAGTTTTTTTTGTGAAAGAACAACTTATTGAAAGGAGGAACAATGGCACCTAAAATTGGCGTTCAATTGTATAGTGTCCGAGAACAATCTGCAAATGACTATGAAGGAACCATCAGGAAAATCGTTCAGATGGGGTACCGTTATGTTGAACCCGCAGGTTATCCGGGATCAACGATTGCGGAAGCCGCAAAGATTTTCCAAAGATATGGACTTCAGGCATTAAGCTGCCACGGCAAATTGCCGATAGGGAAAGACAAAAACCAGGCTATTGAAGAGGCTCAGATAATTGGGGCAAAATATATTATTAGTGGTTGCTGTCCTGAAGACTTTAAAACTGTTGATAAAATCAGGGCGGTGGCCGATATCTGGACAGGAGCCAGTGCCAATGCCACAGAACACGGCATTCAGGTGGGCTACCATAATCACGATTGGGAAATGTTTGATGTTGACGGCCGACCTGGTTATCAGATTTTAATGAACAATACCCCAGAAGAAGTTTTAATGCAGGTTGATACCTACTGGGTATTTGTTGGAGGCAAGAAACCCGTTGATATAATTAAAGAAGTTGGGCCTCGGGGTAAGGTCCTACACATTAAAGACGGCCCGGGGGATAAGACATCAGCAATGCAACCACTCGGAACCGGAAAAATGGATTTCCCGCCTATTCTCGAAGTTGCTGACTACGCCGAACTGTTGATTGTAGAGCTTGACAGTTGCGACATTGATATGATGGAAGCATTGAAACAGAGTTATGATTATCTATTAGGAATAGGTACACCCTGTTAGAAGTAAAAAACCTCTAAATGGGGATAATATGTCTCATATGTGTATAACTTATACATTCTTTACTTGATTTTCACACTCTATCCTGTGTATAATAATATTGTGTATAATTGCAGGGGGCGGTTAGCTCAGCTGGTTAGAGCGTTGCGCTCACATCGCAAAGGTCACTGGTTCAAGTCCGGTACCGCCCACTATTAAAGAGATGGCAGGAAAACTCTAAATGGAGCTAAAACAAATAATTGCGGCCTTATTGCAATTACAAGAATTTGATATTAAAATAGATTCCATGCAAAAAATGGTTTTAGAATTGACAAATAGGTTGCAAAATCAAAAACAGGAGGCTGAAAAAGAAAAACACGTCTGTCTGCAAATTGAACAGGAACTTAGACAGATAACCATCCAATCCAAACAAGAAGAAGGGGAGATGGAAAACAAAAATGAATTAATAAAAAAATATCAGCAGCAATTAAGCCAGGTAAAAACAAATAAAGAATATGCAATATTGCAGCAGCAGATATCAGGGTTTAAAGCGGATTATTCTTTAATAGAAGAAAAGGTATTAAAAATATTTTATGACATTGACAACATCAATAAAAAATTAAAAGAAGAGAAAATAATATTAGACGAAAAAATAAAACACTTTCAGGAACAAGAAGATTTGGCACAAAAAAAGATAAATGCTCTTAAAAATAATATTCTACGAATAGAATCTGAAAAAGAGGAAAAAGGTAAAAGTATTCCACGAGAGATATTTTTAGCATATAAAAAAATTTCAGCAAACATAGGAACAGCCGTTGTTCAGCTTATCGGAAATACCTGCAAGGGATGTTCAATGGATATTCCTGTTCAGACCAGTATTGACATAAAAATAAGCAATAAAATATGTTTTTGTCCAAACTGTTCTCGTAT
>BBPF01006284.1_pt2 | contig 17255 bp, 19 predicted proteins | sample 1343921 | NCBI WGS metagenome assembly BBPF01 (sample SAMD00019090, study PRJDB2971) | groundwater metagenome | isolation source: The Cedars highly-alkaline
TCTAAAAGTACATCTGCAGCCGCAGCTTCCTTAACGATACGCCCTGCCAATCGCTCTAACGACTCCTTCGGTTTGCGTACCACCTTACTACGCCAATGCTCCACACTCATCACAGTTACACAAACACCGGGACCAGACGTGAGTGACTCTAAAATAATTTGCAGTCTGTCTGCAATTTTCAATGCATCGTCCGTAAGTACACCACGCACAGTCGAGCCTTCCAACCGGAATGAGTGCCCATCACACATACCCCTGACTAAAGTATGCAGATGGGGTTCCTCAAGCAATTTAGCTAAGACGATGCCCTTGATCGAGGCAGGAACACTCCATCTGTACGCGTGTTGGTCCCAAATATACTGTGGTAAAGCATTATCAAGTTTAGAGGAATACCCCGCTCTGATGCTACCATTTGACGGATTTACCTCAATATACGCTGGCTGCGCCTTATATTGCCCAGGATACCGGTGATACAATGGGGCTAACTTTCCACGCACACTGCTTGCATTAGTTGTTATTTTCCGTACTCCCATGGTTCATCCCCCTCCAAATTAACTACTAAGCCAGATACACACTACAAAATATGCATTTTAGCATTTAGACACACCTGGTAGACATGTATACCATTCTGTTTAACTGCCTAAATTCCACTAAGGTTAATTGCCCTTTCGGTATATGCATTCAACAACAAATCCCGCGCTTCTTCAAACACTGTTTTCCCACCAACGACAGATGCTGTCCTAAGAACTTGACAACCTGCAGCTTACCTAACTGCCCAGAGAAATACACTTGCCAGTCAACTGATGCAACCCGATAACTGAACCGCCTACCTCGCAGCCGAAGTAATCTTTGCATGCAACGGTACTATATGCTTATTATAGTAATCAACTACACCAATCCCAGCTATTAAAAGCTTTTCCATACCCCACCTCTTTCTTTACACCCAATAATCAAATGCACCACAAATAGTGGTGCATAAGAATAACCACTATCACTGTCCATTTGCCCCACTACTGCACAGTCAACTCTCAGTGGAAACAACTTTTATGCGAACACCCACTCATGTAGCGCAAGCCATTCCGATTCAATATTGACATCTTCGACTACGATATGCCCAGCCTTAGTCATAATGTAAAAATAATGAGAAGATATTCCATAAGTGCGCTCATAATTACGCAAAATTTCACGCCAATAACTTGTTGACACTTCGTTGAATTTCATCTGCTACTCCACCCCTCATGATTCAAGACTCCTAATTAAAAAACTAGCAATTACTGCTAGTTTTTATACAATCTGCTACTATGAAGCCGGCACAATTCTTAATGTCAAAAACGCTCCAGTATCCGAATCGGCAATCTCTAGACCCCTATACATAGCAGCCACACCTTTACTGTTGTATCCCAACTTTTCAACAAGGTCGAATACGACTACCCCTTCGGCTGTCATTGCACGAACATAAATCTTGTGCCCGTCTTTATTACCATCCATGATGAAGTCGAGTGCCTCGAGCAGAGATAACTTATACGCCGGATAATCATCCCCAGCGATTCTGATGTAGTTTACATCGTTGACACAAAACACACCAATGATGATTTCGTAATAACCATCTTTCTTTACAACATGACTGTTCTTCCCTGCCAACACATTGCCCACAAATCGCGTGAACTTGGCATTCTCTTCCTCTTCCCTCTGTTTGGCCATCTCAAAAAACGGAGTGCTAATGGCCCCAGGCAACACTAGGTTGACACTTTCAGTTAGAAACATTTCCTCGCAGAGAATAATTGCACCATTAGACGCTTGGATGACTTTTACGTGTGGTTTTTCTTGCTTGAGCTCTTCAAGGGTACTTTTATAATCCTTATTCGTGTTCCGAATAACCGCCCAATTACCCCCGAATCTAAAGGCGTTTGCACACAACACTAGTGCAAATTTTGCACCATTAGACAACTGATCTACGCGCTTATTAAACAAGTCTGCTTGCTTTTTATCCACTAGAACCACTCCTTTTTTAGTATATTAAATATATTATTTTATGCCCCCAAGAACACCAACAAACAATTCCTATATGCCACGCACATACCGAACTGCACTACCTAGTTTGTTGAACAAACCCCGACCCCACAGACGAGAAAACCAAACTATTGACTTCCCCACCAAGTGTAAACAAAGTTACATTAGCAGCCCTAAATTTCGAAATTACACCTGCCCCATCAACAATTCCAGTTGCTAAAACTACTATGCACTTCGGAGTAGGCTGCGTCAATGGTGGCCTCACACTTCCATATGCCATGCCCCTGTTTAAGAACAAGATATCACCACTAGAAAAAGGAGGGTCCATTCGGTGCTCCGCAGAAAGACCAAAATCACCAGCTACTAAAAGTCTATCCCTGCCTGTATTAACATACACTACCAACGACGTGTTTCCTATCTCCCCAATATTTCGTGCATTAAAAACATTGAAACTCGCAGTCCCAAACACATAATCCACGCCATCCCCTAGAGTTGTGCTCACTAGATTTCTACTGCTTAGATACCTTCCTAACGCAGTGACGTAGGCTGACTCTATACCATTAACAACAATGAAATCTGTTGGAAAATTTTGCAACACGACTTCTGCGCCACCAACACTCAACAATGAATTTTCTGTCAAAAGCAAATAGTCTAGTCTAGATACCCCTAGTCCTCTCAAATACGCTACTACTTCGTCTGCACCACTACGTGTTGAACTTCCTATTAACATAGTGCGTCTACCACTACGGACTACAACTACATCTGTACCACCAGCAGAAACGAAGTGAACATTAACCTCTGGTGTCGCAACTATTTCTTCCGGAACAATAACTTCCGGAGGAACAACGACTTGGTCGGGGATAACCACTGGCGCTTTATCCAGAATAAGAAACAAAGATACGGCTAACGATACGAAGATAGGTAACATTATTGGAATTACTATGTGTAATCCTTTTCTAGCGATAACAACTCACCCCCAATCACCTGTTACTATATTACTTTTCATCAAAACCAGAGTAAAAGGAGCACGCGCCTAAATCACACTTTACAATAACTGGCTCGAAAGGCGCGCTATTCCGCGATGGTACACTAAGTATTTTTATTACCCCATTGCGCATGTCCTCAACACTACCATACAAGGCTAAATTCACATCAGGTGTTTTTATTACCTCGTACGACTCACCAGCAGCATCACGCATTTCAGCATTTACCAAGTCTTTGTCATCGACTTTACTCAAACCACCTACTGCAGTTTGCTTGAACTGAGCCGGAAATATACCAGCTACTTTTTTCTTTTTCAGAAACTGCAAGCTCTTTTTATACGCTTCACCTATACGCTCGTTTTTTGGAATTCTACCCCTACTGCCACTACTGCCGCTATCACTCTCACTTATCAACTGCAGATAATCCACACATATTAACTTTGAGCCAGTTGTAGTTACAGCTGTATCCAATACCTCTAGGAACGTGTCTGCATTAAAATCTTCATCTATATTTGTTAACCGACCATAGGACAGGTTGCACTTTAAGTCTGTCCACGAAGCTAACTCTAACTCCCTTACTTCTGGGGACATATCATTCTTACGAATCATATCACTGTTTATGAACCGCCTTTTGGTTACATCGGTATTGGCATCATTGTAGAAATACTGGAAATGCCTTGCACGAATAAGTGCTTCCCACCCCTTGTAGCCATTCTCTATCGACCACATTACTACATTTGTACCTTGCTGAACCAAGGCCGTATGCAATATGTATGTGGCGAAACGACTTTTACCGCCTTTGGATGGTGCCAGAATTGACACCATGTCACCTTCGTATATACCGCCCATAGCTTTATCTAACTCATGGATGCCGTAGGAGGACACGACTTTCAAACCTGTGGCAACTTCATCTTCATTATCGTTAATTCCATACGTAATAATCCCTTTTCTGTCTGTCTTCTCCATAAGATTATCTAGTTTATGAAACCCAGATGTTATATTTGACCGCATATCCGAGTACCCGCTTAGGTGCTTATTCCCAATTTTAGCACCCTCCGCTAGAATGACGGCAGACTCTTCTAGAATCGTTATGCTCTGGGCATTCACATAGTTCATTTTATGCATCTCAAGACTGCGATAATAGGTCTCTTCTGTTACTTCCCGCTTTGCACACTCATCAAAAAGACTCAAACAGCTATTTACAAACTCAGTATACGGGTCACTATCCCCAACAGAGAATTTTAAGAGGTCTATATTGCTGTTCTTGGAGAAGGCACCCCTATTTGTTCGGAGATACAAACTTATAAACTCTTTATTAGGTGTAACCTTAACAAAGTCTTTTGTGACCAGATAAAATACATGATACTCCCCTTTGAAAGCGTCAGCCACAGTAAAAGTGGTCACTAACCCCCTACGCCTGGTCTCTATCTCTTCACCGGACTTGAACACGGCAGAAAAAATAAGACTCTCTACACTATCCATTAACCGACAGCACCTTCCTTGATTAAAAAGTTTGGAAGTGTTACTAACTCACGCTTTATACCTGGATACTCCCCACAATTATACAGGAACACAAAAGTATCGCCCTGCATAACCCATATTAGCCGCAACATTGCTTTCAACATCACCTCTGAAAAACCAAAACAATTGATGAAGAACACACCTTTGTGCTCGCCTTTAGGTACTAGGATGTTTACCAGTTTTAACACACTGTACGTGTCATCACTTTTTACTTTGTCTAACGTGGTTCGTTTGCCTGTTGAGTCTAACAAAGATAATACCCCATCACCCCAGTACAGGTCATAGTCTGATACATACTCAGACACTACCTCAATGGCAGCCACAGCGTTAGCCTGTATGTTCTCTGAAGATCCTTCTAGGATATCTTTAATCCACGCAGGACGGAGAACATTATTACTTGCTACACGCAGACTATCAGCAACAAACAGTTTTTCATTGATGGTTTGTACCGTTATATCGTATATAACGACATTCGTTTTATCGAAAATAAAACCCCATTCGACAAAATCACCAACCTTTTTGACCGACCCCACATGGCTATTCCCGACTCCGGCTATATCAATTAGTCCAGTTACTCTGTTGCTAGCACCCCTAAAGGCAAAATCCAGCGTCTGTAAGTACATACGTAACGCTTTTTGCCTTGATGTTTTTCCCCCTCTAGGGACAACAATCTCTAGAGGTGTTGCCCCCACTGTTTCCATCCACATAGATACTGGAGGCGTTCCATTTGTAAAACTGAAGTCAATATGCATATGAGCACCCCTTACGCTTTTAATAACCTGTCAAGGAACTCCATGTTGAGTCTGTCACCTTTACCCAACGAGGCTAGTTTGCCCATATACTTCTCTGGCGAAGCCACCAAACTAAGCATTTCTGGATACGTTACCCCTACTATTGTAGTTATGGCGTCATTCTCTTTTACACCAACTAGACGTGTTCTGGCAGACCGATGTTTTTGCTTGAAATTCAGTTGCGCGAAACCTATTCTACCGTCCTTGGTGACCATGAGTACGTACGGTTTGCTAAAATTGAGTTCTCCGACAATCAACTTTGCCATGTCAGATACCCCATTGGTGGTGACACGAGTGCAACGTTGCGAATTATGCCACTCACTATAATCCACTACCGAAACGAAACCATCACTGTACATATAACCTACAATTTTATCACTAATTACCTCGTAGGCCATTACCTCAAAATCATCCGCCGTCTCCAGATACGAAGGGAGAAACACACCACGGTCGTACTCAGAAACAAACTCGAGATTGTCTAGGTTCACTCTCAACAAACGACCATGAGTATCTATGAAAGAGATAACATCGTCAGACATACAGTTAATTGTGCCACTAATCAACGCAGTTATTGGATTGCTCCGCATCTTCTTTATGAATTTACCATTTATGAGCACTTTTGTTGCTACTGGAGCCAGTTTAACTACCTTTGTGCTCGCTTGCTCAAACACAAAGTCCTCATTGGTAATTTCAGTGCGTCTGCGGAAACTATACTTTGAGTTTGCTTCACTAAGATGCCTCACGATAACACCAGGGATATCCTTGAGGTCAGACTCAATTTGAATTTTAGTCATTTTCAAGCTATCCAAATGCCTAACTTTAGCAGACACATTAGAGATGCTTTTTAGGGACATATTCAAAATGTAATCAAACGACTTCACATGCGGAAATAGCTTACTTAGAAACTCAATCGCTTTGCTGTCACTCTCCATCAACAAATCCATCAGCTTCTTGCGATGTTCCTCATTAGACAATAAAGCTACCAGAACTTCGTAGTTCTCAATGCTTGCTACTACCTTTTCGAGGTCTTTAGCTAACGTCTTGTTTAGTACACCACTTCTGAAATCAATCCACCTGTCGAGCAACTCACGGATACCAATGACCTGCGGCTTATTGTCTATGATGACAACAATATTTGTTGTGATAGTCTTCTGTAAACTAGATTGACGCAGAACTTGGTTCAGAACTTCCTCCAATACTTTTCTATTTGAACACTCGATTGATAACCGCAAACCATTTTTATCTGATTCATCCCGCACATCAGAAACACCGACTATGTTTTTTACCTCTGACATAATTTCAGTCACAGTCGTATAGTACGGGATTTCCTCGATTATAATTGACTTCCCGTCTATATGCCACTTGCCCCTTAGCTTTAACCTAGCCCTACCAGTATCCAATAAGGCACGTAAAGCATTTTCGTCCCTCACATAGTAACCACCAGTAGTGAAATCTGGAGCTAGAATATCCAAAACACCAGTCTGTATGTACTTTATAGTGGCATTTATAACCTCATGAAAATTGAAAGACGGTATGTTGCTAGCTACCCCAACTGCTATGCCTTGGGTGGTATTACACAAGATATTAGGAAAACTGGTCGGCAACAAACTTGGCTCTTGATATTTGTTGTTGTAGTTAGGTACAAACTCTACGCCGCCCATTTCTCCGAATAACTCTTCCGAAATAGGAGCCAACCGACACTCAGTGTAACGAGAAGCCGCAGGTGCATCCGTAGTATACACCTTGCCGAAAGCACCTTTACCAGCTAAAAATGGTACGTTCATTACTTCCGATTCATCAACCATGCGAACTAGTGTTTGATAAATAGGCGCATCACCATGAGGATGCAACTTCATCGTTGACCCAGCGATATCCGCACACTTTACATTGGTTTTGGCTTTTTCAAAATGCATCATTGTGTAAAGAATTCTTCTTTGTGACGGCTTAAAACCATCGATTCCTGGGATGGCCCTTTCTGTTACTACCTCCTTTGCATAATCCGTATACCCTTTTACTAGATGTTGCAACCCCGCAGGTATTAGCTGCTCCACATTCAATTCACTAACCTTAACATCAGATTTCACTACATCATACCCCCAAGAAATTCTTTCCTACTTAGTATTATTTATATGCTCCGATACGTGCGATTTTTTATTTATTATCTCACACAACAACACAAACTCTAAAAATTACCCCTTAACTGAATAGTTACACACCCACTGACTTGTAACATTCCGGACCCAAACCCCGAGCGATGCTCAAAGCGTCAGTTAACTTCCTAGAACACCGACTACACCTTCCAATATGCCTGACGTTGACACCACTCGGAAGCTTGCCACTTTTATTGAGTACATACAACAAAGCTTTTACTTCCACATCCTCGACAGTAAGTGCACCATTTTTACCTGTCACAAAAACATATTTGTCCCCAACTAATTTTATGAACCCCGCATACTTGTACCCTGCATCGCCAAAAAGGTGAACGAAAAACAAACTGGCATTATCCGACTTCATTATTTTGTACCGGAAACTACGCTCAGTCTTCTCGTTTTCTATGACGCACTCACACTTACCACCCAACAAGAAATTAAGTATATACGCATCTTCTACTATCATAAACAGACCCCCTCTTAGTAAGAATAGGCATACTGCACAGTACGCCTATTATCACTCATATTTCGATACCTAAAAACAAAATATCTAGGAACTTAAAAATTTGGCCCAGTTATTGCCATTCGCTTGCCCCGTCATAACTAAATCTACATACTCATGCGCATTGAGCTTCAAATATGTTACTAAGTCATGAAAGCCACGGCTATACGCATCTAGTTGGACAGATTTAATATCAAACATATTAACCTTCCCACTTTTCCTAATGGTACGAATTTGCGACACCATTTCCGCAGTAAGTACACTATACGCTTTTTCCAAAATACCAGCCCCTTTAGATTGTTTATTAACAACGCAAAACCAAGACAACTACACTAATATTCACACCCCCACGTATATAATAAATATATCTCACTTTTAGCTAAATAACTCCGTGGTAATATCCAGAGCACATTACAAAACGCTCATTATAAGCAATGACAACCACCAAACTACCACCAAACAGAATGGGCACACGCAGTTAAACGTATGCCCATTAAACCTAAACAGCTGCCTCTAACGCTACCTCTGTGTCTAGACTCTCAACTGCCTCCACTAATTCTTTTAGACCAGATTCCAGTACATCGAATATAAACTCTTTTCGACCATTGCCGGAATCTACCCCAAATAGCATATCGGTGATATCCCTTACTACTTGGTCGCGAATGTCTATATCCAATTGTACAAGTCTACGTGTAGCAGGATTCATAGTTGTATTCCACAACATATCTGGAGTATTTTCACCAAGACCTTTGGAACGATTGATTTGCCTCACAGCGATACCTTTGTATGCACAATCTCGCACCATCTGGTCTTTCTCTTCTACCGAGTAGGCGAACATACTTCCTTTGGACGTTTCAAGTTCAAAAAGAGGTGTTTCCGCGATATACACATACCCCTCACGGAGTAGCTGTGGCATCAAACGATAAAACACAGTATACAACAACACACGAATCTGGAATCCATCTACATCTCCATCAGTTGCAATAATTATTTTATCGAACTGCAACCTGGATATATCAAACAAGTCTGAATTATCGACATCCACACCAGTTCCTACTGTGGCGATAATATCTTGTATCTCCTTGTTGTTCAAGATATCCTCTAAAGAAGCTTTTAGGCAATTTAGTGGTTTTCCTTTGGTAGGCAACAACGCTTGGAAACGACCATCACGCGCATTCTTGCAGGCACCCTTTGCAGAATCACCTTCCACGATAAACAACTCGCGCCGCTTCGGATTTGCCTCTTTACAGTCTACATACTTTTCAGCCTTAGCGCGTTTATTAGTGGTTTTGCGAATTAACCTCTCCTGAGCTTCAATTTCTTTTGCCTTTTTACGCGCAAGCGCAGCACCAACTACATTATTAACAAGTGTAGTAATGCTTTTCTTACCTTTTATGACACCCTCTTCTAGGACATCTTTTACAGTCTCATAAACAAGACTATAGACGAAATTGTTAGATACAGCATCCTTAGTCTGATTGGCAAATGAAGTCACGCTAGAGTACGTACTTACGATAGCACTTAGGTAATCCCTATAATCGTACGCCATGATTGTTACCCCATGCGTCTTGCCTATACTTTTGAAGAATGAATCTACTGCATTCTCAAAAGCAGAATGATGCATACCACTACTCATAACCGAAGTATTATGGAAGAATAGTTGCTTGCTCTTACACTCTTCCGTAATCGCCAGAACAATTTCACACTCGGCCGTATAGTTTTTGCCCATTTCACTGCCTTTGGACTTGCTAGACTTTGATAAGGTGTCAATGATATTATCCCCAAGCTGTTCTTTGAGATACTCCAAAATACCAACACCTTTGTACTCCACAGTTTCCCCAGTGCTCTCGTCAAGCAATACAAATGTCACAGCGTTAATATGCGCCTGACCTTCGCAATAATCCTTAAAAAGCTTGAAAGGAAACTTTGTATCCGGAAAGACTTCATTATCTATCTTCCACCGCACTTTAGTGCCTGTAACCCCAGAGTTACAAACCTCTTCCACTAATGAACCAACAGGTTTGCCTTTAGCAAAAGTCATAGTAAACTTTTTTGACTCCCGAACGGACACAACAGAGAAAAACTCTGACGTGTATTGCACAGCAGCCGCTCCTAGACCGTTTAGACCTATGGAAAACTTGTAGTTGCCCGGCTTATCCCCATTTTCTTCTGATTCACCAGTCTCGTACTTACCGCCAGCATACAGTTCATTATAAATCAAATCCCAATTAAAACGTTGCTCAACACGATTATACCCCATGGGTACGCCGCGACCATTATCCTCTACAGTGATAGACTTGTCAGAGTGGTACGTGATTTTTATCGTGTCGCCGAAACCAGCTCTGGCCTCATCCAAACTGTTACCAACAATCTCTTTTACAGTATGGAAGGCACCTTTGATATTATCAGAACCAAACATTACACCTGGACGCATACGGACTCTATCCGCACCCTTTAATTGCTTGATACTCTCATCATTGTAACCATTGATACCCACTAACCAAACCCCCTACTATAGTAATCCTATACTATATAGATAAAAATGCGCCGTATCATGCAGACATAGTATTATAGTACCATTTGACTACACTAAATCCTGTTTTTACACACGCCTGCATTACAACACTTTATTTTTCACCCTAACTAAGACATCATCTGACACACCAACAACACAAAACGACTGAAACTCACCCCAAGAGGGAGTGATGCACTCGGGTGCATCTGCCTCCACACTCATCCGAGCTACAACAGTTCGCAAGAAGGAACTGAGTAACTGACAAGAGAAAGACCCCGCGTAGACTGCCAAAGATTGCTCGTTCGCAATAATAGCTTTCTCGACTTGTTTCTTGAAAGAGTCAATGGATTGCCTACGCTTCAACGACACAACCACATATACGGACAACTTAGCACCTTTAGACACGCCATGTAGATAATAACGAATCCCATCTACTATATCACCACAAGAATGCTCCACCTTAGTTCCGTTGATAACGAACACATTTAGCACTTTATAATCGTTTACTGCCATTGGTTTTTTATTACCCCTTCCTGTTTTCTGCTTTATCAAAATAAGTTGTTAGTGATACTCCTGCCACGACTTGAGATTTTACCGTACCTAAGTCCTCATCCAACGGCACAACCACACCGCTGGTCTCTGCCACATAAGTGCGTTCCAACTCAAAAGGTGTTAGTTTATCCAACCGCGATGTACCAAGCTTGGATAATATATACCTTAAACCTGTAACCGTAAGACTTTTAGTTCCCCAATACCCAATTACGTAGGTTGGTAGCCCATGTCTACTGCGCTCAGCCAGTAAGTCTGCTAACGCCGACCATGCTTTTTCAGACGTTGTGGCCGTTGCCTCAAGAAAACACAAATCCGCATGCTTGAAATCGTGATAACAGACATTAGTGCTTCGGACAAACTTAAGCGCCTCATAAACAGAAATAGACTCCGGCGACAACTTCTTATTGTTATGCAGATGTTCCAACTGCTCCGTGGTTAGATTTGTACCATACAAAGTATGCAAGGTTGACATCTCGTTTAAAGATATATAAGGCGTTACCCCAAGATTCTTCTCGATGGCTAACTTTTGAGCAGCATAGACATACATACGGATGTCTGCATCCGAACCAACGAAAATGTAAGAACTTAGTCTGTACACTTTACCCTGATATAACGACTCTGAAATTTTACCTAATAAACGCCATACTTTGTCAGCAGACGCCTTGGAAAACTTACCAGCACCCTCCAAACTAAAACTGTCACTACCAACTGAACTTGCATTTTTATAGTCTTGCGGTATCCGTAAAACATCATAAATAGATGTCCCATCATCCGACACATTAGCTAGAGTTTTGGCGAAGCTGTTGCATTCCGGACACTCAACAGTCTTCTTTAATGAATGCATGTAAATCGTCCCTTTTATGCACCCATGTTTACAGGGTTCCTTCACGCTCTCTGACCCCCTTTTCCACCTTACTGAACAGTAGTGTGCAGACATCATACACAACCGGAGTATACTTAGTTAGGATGCTTTTGTACTTACTATCCACCAACATTAGGTCTAACGCACCGACACAATCCATCACTAAATCATGTGGAAAGACCAGAGTTTTAGTGCTTGCCCCAAGAGTTACAGCTAAAACCTCTAAAAATAAGTTCTCATAAATAACTAAATCAGTGTCCAACCCCGACGAAATGTACTTCTCATCACCAGCTTTTATCTTATTGCGCACGTGATGCACATACGTTTTTATTATGTCTCGTGACAACTTTCTTGCTTTATCTGCTACGTTCATGCTTCACCGCCTTCTTTCCATACTAGCTTTTACCCATGCGACTGATTCACTAGCCCGCTGCTCGCAGCGAAGTATCTTCGTCTGTGCGCTTTTATAACACGCATATAATACTGCACGTCATTTTTCAGCAACCCTTGGTATATGACAACATTTGTTATATTATGAATAAAAATAACGCGTGTCGCTAACCCCAATATGTCTCCTCCGATTTGACAGAAAATCTCATTATACCATACCCTGTGACTAAACACACCTGGAAATACCTCAGACCGCTCAAATTTCCTACCCCATTCTTTTTCTAACCCCGCTATCACCTGTGCAACCTTTTGTTTTTCTTGCTCCACATCCGCTTTTTGCATAGCGGTAATCGGCTCCCTAGCTAATCCAAACATCTAAACTCCTCCTTGTTCAAATACTTCCCTGTTTCCCCCACTTTTAATCGCTTCTAATACCATGCTTCTACCGGAACCAACAAAAGAATGACTGGCATCCACACGAATTTTCAACTGCTCCTCAACAAACTTTTTCTCTTTACCTAGGGATACGAGCAGGAAAACCGATTTGAAGGCAACATTTAACTCTCTTGTCATTCTGCCCTCAACTTGAACCATTTTTTGTGGATTCGGGTCTATTGTGTACATAATACAATTGTTACAATCGCTTAGGTCGATACCCCTCTGCACATTTGTTATTAGCACACTATATACCCCATTGTTGAAGTCATTGATTATCATTGTTCTGGTTTTTGAAGTGCTTTCGCCATTTAATATCACACACCTGTACCCTTTATGCTCCAACAACTGCTTTAATTTCGCCTGACACTCAATGAACCTACAATAAATAAGCACTTTATCTGTCACAACATCTATATTTTCTAAAATATGAAGCAGAGCAGCCGCTTTTGGAGTTGTGGTTGTATTGAACTCGACACGCCTATCTACCCCCGACGGGAAATCATTCACCATCTGATACAGTGTAGTCTTCCTCATTAACTCCTTCTGCGCATCCGACAAGGGAACTAAAATGGTTTTGTACGCATTCTCAGTATACGTTGCACCCAACTCTTGCCGTGTACGCGCTAAATAACGCAGAGATATCGCATCCTTGAACTCATGTGCGTTATCTTTATACCCTACTACTTGATACCCATATAGCCCTTTCCCGACCTTGCAGAACTCTTTATTAAATTGCTGTACTGAAGGGAGAAATGACTTGTCTAGCAGAGCAAGCTGATTGTACAAATCTCTAGCTTTGGTCTCTAAAGGAGTTGCGTTCAATAATATTTTACGATAATGAAACTTAAACAACGCTTGACAATTATTGTAGTAGTCTGAAGATGTGTTGCGTAGAATTGAACTTTCATCTACCGCAATGACATCGAAAGGTTTTTTCTTACACGCTATCAAAAACTCACTACTCATCACTAATGAGTGACTTCCAACTATACTGTAATATCTTTTTTCCTTATTGGCAGCCAAGTATTTCTCAACTACCTGTTTTTCCCCACTCTCAACCATACCGACAAACTTACCAGTGAATTGAATCAATTTATCACGAATTTGCCCAATGCTTGATTTTTCCGTAAGGAAACAGAACGTAAACTCTTTACCTTCTTTTTTATACTCCTCTTCCAAAATATTCGCCAGACCGGCGAACTGAACAGTCTTGCCTAAACCTACCTCATCCCCTAAAAGTGCAGACCCCGCGAAATACATGAACGCTACCCCAATGGTTTGCTGGTCTTGCAGAGTGCCGACTCTTAAATGCTCCGAATAATCCTTGGAAAATAGTTTTACAGACCCATGCTCTTGTTCAAAACTCTCATAGTCATTTTTCATATCAGTTACGACATAACTCGGGATATCTTTTATACAATGCTTCAAGCTGTTTACAGATGTGTACTCTGTAACCAGAGAAAATAACGCCTCAGCTTGAGCATCCGATAAAGACCCTTGGTAATACTTATCTCGAAACAACCGCACATCAGCCAATCAAATACCACCTTTATCACCGTCTATATATCTTATATATTATATGCTAAATAGTATGCAAAGACGCAATCGTATCATCTACGACTGCGCCTTTAGAATAATTTTTTCAGTTTTTACACCATCTAGAAACACATCCACTAGGAACGGGTCAAGCTGACTGCCGGATACACGATTTAACTCCTCTAAAGCTTCATCATGTGTTCTACGCGCACCATATGGTCTTAATGACGTCATCGCATCGTAACAATCCACAACAGATATTATTCTCGCGACCAAACTTATGTCTTTACCGCGCAGACCACATACATACCCATACCCATCCCAACGTTCATGATGTTGCACTACTGCTCCGAACAACATACCTTTAACCCTGGAGCAACTCCCATTGGCAAACAACGACTCAAGGTGTTTCTGCCCTTCAGTTACATGCAATTTGACCATATCCCACTCACAATCAGTTAAATGCCCGTCTTTGTACAACACCACATCCGGTACATACAACTTACCAACATCATGCAAAAAAGCAGACATGAACATGAGGTCTTCCGAATATCCCGGGCTCAACTCTTTTTCCGTCACGGCCCCTGTTTCAAGAAGAAGGTTAGTAAAACTAACCGCGTAACAAGCTGTATTGTATGAATGTAGAGCTAAGAAGTTATCCACAGCTAACAAATGCTGCATTTTGAACAATACATTGTTGTAATTTATGTTGTTACACACAGGTGCACCCCATAGCGCAAGCTTCGTCGCTTACTCAAAATCCCCTTTCAATATACTATTACCTAATTCCTAATATCAACTGACAAGGCATTCGTTGTATCGACAGGAACCTTTTCTGTTCTTACATTAACTGTTCTCGTGTAATTAACAACTCTCCATGCGCCATTCCTGTTCACTAAATCAATAACCGCTTCAGTGTCGAAATTACCAGCATTCGTTTCAAATATCCCTCTCAAAGTTAAACTCACAAACACGTTTGTTCTAGTGCCCCAACTTATTATATAGGTTATCTTCCTGTTTGCGTTTATAGCCATTATGGTATCTGCTACGCGTGTTAACGTGGCCCTAGAAACCCCTCTATCCATTAGCTCTATAAACCTAGGATTACCCACATCCCCTTCCAGAACAACAGCACTGAAGTTTTTTATTGTTTCTTCCACTGCCACTCTGTTAGATTCAGTGAAGGCTACCCCTGCGAAATGGATTAGATCAGATACACCAGTTACACTTCTAATTACCGATATAGGCTCACCAACCAAAATCCGTCTGACAGGAACCACACTGCGTATGCGAATTCTATCGTCCGGGGATAAGACTAGATTGAAGATAAGTGTCTCATCATAAGTAGGTAACGACATATCTGTCCCACGTGCTCTTATTCTGTTGACCCTATTTACTAGGACATTTAAATGCGTACCAGCCCTTGCTAATACCCTAAATGTATAATCACCTGTAGCTAAAATTGCATAGCGCCTCGCATCCATGTAAAATTTGTCCGCAGAACCATAATTATCAAACAATTGGTACAACCCTATATGATTTGTCGATTCCACAGCACGATGGTATGAGTTTATTAACCTATCTATGAACGGCTTTAGAACCTCTGAGCCTACAGGGTCGACTAACGTGTAACTGTTTATCAACGCATCCGCATTCTGCAAAGAGAAATCTTTTAGATACACCGCTTTAACGAACAAGTCAGTTTCCTCACCTAAGTTAAACCGATACCGCATGACAAACCGTAAAGTCATTGTTGCTGCTGTTGCTAATTTTGGATCTGATACTAACCCACTATAGGTTAACTTGCCTATACCACCAGTCGCATTGCTGAAGGCACGAGTCCTATCCAACAACGACAACCCCTGCTGTTCCTCCATTACGCTTTCGATAGTGCCCCAAGTGTTTGTGAACGACCGCCTTAATGACCCGGCCAATGCCAGATTGCCAGCGGTTTTTGCAGATAAATACGAGATATAATCTTCATGCCTCTTTTGCTTCAGTAACTCTGCATGAGGTGACCCACTCGCAATTCTACTATCAGGTATCACGGTTTTTCTTACCTCTGTGGTGTTATACGTTACATCGACAAAGTACAATCTCGCTGCTGGATCGAACCCAACTGGCGTTACCCTAGTTTGCTCCCACTCAAACGGTGTAGCCGCAAACTCTTTAAGCAGATAGTTACCAAACGACTCAGACAAAGCACCGTTTCTGACCCCTTTGAGGAACTCGTTAACATTACTTAAAAGACGTGTTATACTCACCAAATCTCTACCAGGAATAGTTATCAGTCTGTCTTTATCTACAATTATCCTGTTAGCCACAAACTCGAATATAGAACGTTCCCGCTCTTCCGTAGTCAAACTTACTAATCTCCTACCAGCTACCTCATCCAGCGTTAACGGACGCACTGAAGTAACATTAGTGCCTGGCAAACAACCTACGAGAACCAAAGGCAGAATTAATAAAAACACAATTAGTAAAGTCCTCCGCATATTCACACCTCTTATATTACGTATTTTCCCCTACGACTAAAAATATCTCCCTTAAATAAGGCTTGGTCTATTTCCTTAGCGCTAAAATGCGCCTTAACATCCGCAATGGACGTGTGATTAGGATTTTTCCGTAGGAAATCAACTATTCCCATACCGGGATGAAACACTACCCCAGACGCAGCTATGCCCACAGATTTTTTTACAACAGGCGCAGTAATGATAGGCACTTGTTCATCTGGCTCTTCTACCAGCGCCACATTAAACTTCCTAACCCTTACTGCAGGCTGCTCTGTTACATCCGACTTCTGGACACCACGTTCTACTGCTACATGTGTCGTTTTCCCTACCCTTACTAATGCCGGACTCACTTGCTCTGCTTCTTCAGAATCGTCCTCATCATCTTCAGAATCATCGTCATCAGCTAAAGCCTTGTTGAACACGTCCTCATCATCTTCAGAATCATCGTCATCATCTTCAGAATCATCGTCATCAGCTAAAGCCTTGTTGAACACG
>BBPF01000772.1_pt6 | contig 17251 bp, 15 predicted proteins | sample 1343921 | NCBI WGS metagenome assembly BBPF01 (sample SAMD00019090, study PRJDB2971) | groundwater metagenome | isolation source: The Cedars highly-alkaline
CGCCCTGCCTTCCGGCCCGACCTCTCAACTGGCGGTCAACACGACGCGATTCATGCCGCTCGGTACCAACAATAGCAAGACCACCTGCCTTACGGGTATCGGGAGTTAATTTGATGTCGGTACCACGACCGGCCATATTGGTGGCTATTGTTACAGTACCGGTTTTTCCTGCATCGGCAACTATTTCTGCTTCGCGCTGGTGGAGTTTTGCATTTAACACATTATGCTTGATACCCTTAATTTTCAACATACGGCTTAGTAATTCCGAAATCTCAACCGACGTGGTTCCCACCAATACAGGTCTTCCTGCAAGAACAAGCGCCTCAATTTCATCAATAACGGCATTGTACTTTTCCCGTTTGGTTTTATATACCAAATCTTCCGAGTCTTTTCTTATAACCGGTTTGTTTGTTGGGATAACTACTACGTCGAGTTTATAAATATTCCATAATTCTCCGGCTTCAGTTTCTGCTGTTCCAGTCATACCAGCAAGCTTCTGGTACATTCTGAAGTAGTTTTGCAGGGTAATAGTTGCAAAAGTCTGCGTGGCTGCTTCAATCTTTACTTTTTCCTTGGCCTCCAATGCCTGATGTAATCCGTCGGAATACCTTCTTCCATCAAGGATCCGGCCAGTCTGTTCATCAACAATTTTTACCTTGTTATTCATTACAACATATTCAATGTCTTTTTCAAACAAGGTATAGGCTTTAAGTAATTGGTTTACCGTATGTACACGTTCCGATTTAATAGCATAGTCGCGAAGTAATTCATCCTTTTTAATCAGCTTTTCTTGTGAGGGGAGTTCCAGCTTTTCTATATCTACCATTTCACTGCCTATGTCGGGCAAAACAAAAAAATTGGAATCTTCAGTAGAGGAGGAGAGTAGATCTATGCCTTTGTCGGTGAGTTCGATTGAATTATTTTTTTCATCTATTACAAAATACAGGTCATCGGTTACTACATGCATGTTCTTGTTATTTTCCTGCATATAATAATTCTCGGTTTTTACCATTAGAGCTTTGTTTCCCTGCTCGCTGAGCAGTTTTATGAGGCTTTTGGTTTTTGGTAAACCTTTAAATGCTTGCAAAAGCTTGAATCCGGCTTTCTCGTTATCATTATCGCCAAGAAGTTTTTTGCCTTCAACCAATATATCGTTTACTAATTTACGCTGTGCCCCAACAAGTGTTTCAACTTTCGATTTATATTCATCAAATAGCTGGTTATCTCCTCTAGGTACAGGGCCTGAAATGATAAGAGGAGTTCTGGCGTCATCAATCAAAACAGAATCCACTTCATCTACTATAGCATAATGATGCTTGCGTTGAACCAGGTCTTCAGGATTAATGGCCATGTTGTCGCGCAGGTAGTCGAATCCAAATTCATTGTTGGTACCATAGGTTACATCGGCCATATATGCCTTTCTTCTTGATTCTGAGTTGGGTTGATGCTTGTCAATGCAATCAACCGAAAGTCCATGAAATTCAAACATAGGACCCATCCATTCCGAGTCGCGCTTAGCCAGGTAATCATTCACAGTTACAATGTGAACGCCGCGACCTGTAAGGGCATTAAGAAATACAGGCAAGGTAGCTGCAAGGGTTTTTCCTTCGCCGGTTGACATTTCGGCAATTTTTCCCATATGCAAAACTATACCCCCTATTAACTGCACATCGTAATGCACCATATCCCAGGTAATTTCATTGCCACCGGCCATCCACCGGTTTTTCCAAAGTGCTTTTTGTCCCGAAATTTCTATGCTGTTTCTGCTTGCAGCCAAATCGCGGTCAAAATCGCTTGCGCTTACTTCAACCACCTCGCTCTCCTTAAAACGGCGCGCAGTTTCTTTCACTATGGCAAAAGCCAATGGCAGGATCTCGTCCAGTTCTTTTACAAGTATCTGGTTAATATCCTTTTCCAGAGAGTCTATTTCGCGGTAAATTTCTTCTTTTTCGTTAAGGGAAACTTCGTCATTTTCGGCCTTAGACTTTAATAATTCAACTTTTTTTGACTCGGCTTCTATTGATGTTTTTACCCTTAGCTTCAAGCCTGCCGATATTTCACGAAGTTCGTCATTAGAAAGATTTACAATTTTTTCGTATTCCTTGTGAATTATTTCAACTGTTGGTTGAGTTTCCTTTAAATCACGGACAGATTTATTGCCCAGAAAAATTTTTAGAATATTGTTTACAATGCCCATTTGTGGGAAAATTTGATTGAAAAATTAAAAACTATGCAAAGGTACTTAATTTGAAATTTTTACGGGAATTAAATCAATATTTTTCTTTTATCTCCTAATTGTTTTCTCAAAAGTGGACCATGTGAATTTCTAATGGAGCTATCATTTTCACGTGTATATTTTAGCTAATCGAAACAGAAAAAAAGGGATATATCTGGCACTTAATTGGGTTGGCCTGAATGCTTTAATTTTTGCATTGAACGATTCAGTCGATGCTTTCGGGCTGCGATTATCTAAATAGTTCAATATTTCAGGGTAATGTGAATAGAAGGTTGCCAATATTGTATTGAAGGATTTGAATCCGGATTCTGTTAAATCGTTGAACCACTTTGCCATTTTGGTATATGCGATGCCTTAGTTTTTTGTATTAGTAAAAATCATCATTAGTCCATTTGGTGGCTGCAAAAAAAGTAAATAGGATTTTTTTGGTCTTATTCTTGAATATCTCATTAAAATGAAAAAACCCGAAAATATTTATTTTTTCCGGGTTTTTCTTTAAAGAACAATAGTTATGTTCCTTGTTTTTCGGCAGCTTCATTGCTGCGCATACCCATAATATCACGGTCGAATAAATAAAGACCTCCGTCGCCAAGCAGGTTCAGTTTATCAATTATTGCACTAACAGATGCTTCTTCCTCTATCTGTTCGGTAACAAACCACTGAATCCAGTTGTGGGTAGTATAGTCTTTTTCCTGTTCACATAGAGCAACTATTTCATTAATTGAGGCACTTATATATTGTTCATGCTTTAAAACCTCATCAAACATGTACTGTACATTTTTATAGTCAACCGGAGGTTTTTTAAACTCGGGAACAATAGCATGCCCGCCTCTTTCGTTAATGTAGCCTATGAGTTTGAGCATGTGCATGCGCTCCTCTTCCGATTGAGCATAAAGCCATTGCGAAACCCCTTGCATTCCTTTTGTTTCGGACCATGAGGCCATGCTAAGGTACAGGTTTGATGAAAAACCTTCTTTTTCAACCTGTATATTCAGAATATTTTCTACTTTTTTGTTTATCATATTCATTCTATATTTAGTGGATACTATGTAATTTAATTACAAAGGTAAAAAAATTAAATGGCATAGTTTTGTTAATTTATTGTTAATTTATTGTTAATGGTTTTTGGTATTGGTAAGTTGAATTGAATTTCAAAAGGAGGGATTGCACATTTTTTTTTGCAATTTAAAGTATTATTCCAACTCATTTACCCTAATTGGTCTTTTAATTAATTCAAATCAGGGGTATTCACCATTAGCAATCCATACTACTTTTGAGCGAAAAGGATTGGTATTCCCGAATTTCGCCCCCTTTTTTAATCAATAGCGTCCGACAAAAAATTCTCTATTTGTTCATGTGCTCAAGCTGAGGCGGAAATAACCCCCGCTAATAAAAGACCTTTTACTAACATTGATTTATTTGAAAACTTTAAGATTTTATTAAAATTTATCCGGACAGTAGTGGTTTTTTATATAAAAAAGCAGTTCATTGCGGAATTTTCTCTCCTAACGATTCCTGCGAAAGCAGTAATATAAAACCAAGTAATAAAAAGGGAAAATAATTTGAGTTTATAATAATATAAAAAATGCCATAGTACTTTTCTCAATAAAGGTCTTACAACTAAAAATCACTAATCAAAATCAAGCTGGAATTTTTGTTTTAAAATGATTAGAGCAGGATTTTTTTCTGCAAGTAATGCGAATTTTTCCTCAGGATGATAGGCTTTTGATTCGGCCTTTATATCCGAAACAGTTATTTCCAGTTTCAAGCCGTAATTATTCAGTTCCTTCATTAGAAATGACATTAAGTCCGGTTTTATTTCCAAAATGGCTTCCTCTTGCAGTTTATTGGAAACCTTGAAGGAAATGTTTTTATTTTCATTTAAAAACGGGTCTTCTGAAACAAGGGTGCTGTAAAGCCGTGGTTTATTATCCCGTAGCATTATTGCAAATTTTTTCCAGGTTTTCATTAAAACCTCATGTGTAAAATCTTCGTTAGATTCCTCAACATTTTCAGGTAGAATTTCATTTTCTTCCTGTTCCGCAGGAATTTTGGATTCTTTATGCAAACCATTCTTCTTTAGCAGGTCTTTTAACGAGGCAGAAGGTAGCTCCCCAGATCCATTCTTAGTGCCCTGATTTTTTTGTTGTAATGGAAGTTGCGGAGTTTCGGCGGTTTGTTTACCGGTATTTGAAGTAGAGGGGTTATTGGCGACCTTGGGACTTTCAGTAATGTTATTTTCCGGTGCCTTAACTTTTAATTCAGATTTTTTTTTTTCACCGGCAATACTTGCCAGTTTTATAAGAGTTAATTCAACATGAAGCCTTTGATTCCGGCTCAAACGATAATTCAGATCGCACTGGTTGGTAATTTCAAGGGCTTGAAGAAGAAAATCCTGACTGCAATTCTTAGCCTGATTCCGGTATTTCTCTCTTATAGAATTGGCCACATCAAGTAATTGAAGAGTTTCCAAATCGCGGCTAACAAGAACATCCCTGAAATGTTTGCTCAGGCCGCTTACAAAATGATGCCCGTCAAAGCCTTTATCCAATATTTCATTAAAAATGTTCAAGACAGAAGAAATATTTTCTTCAAGAAAAAAATCAGTGATTTTGAAATAATAATCATAATCGAGTACATTCAGGTTTTCTATCACGGTTTTGTATGTAACCTGACTGCCCGAAAAGCTTACAATCTGGTCAAAAATTGAAAGAGCATCGCGCAATGCCCCATCGGACTTTTGTGCAATAATATTTAATCCTTCAGGCTCGGTATGAACATTCTCTTTTTTAGCAATTTGCTGAAGGTGTAAAACAATGTCTTCAATTTTTATTCTGTTAAAATCATAAATTTGACACCTGCTAAGTATGGTAGGAATTATTTTATGCTTTTCAGTTGTAGCAAGAATAAATATAGCGTGTGAGGGAGGCTCCTCCAATGTTTTAAGAAAGGAATTAAATGCCGAGGCCGACAACATGTGAACCTCATCAATAATGTATATACTGTATTTACCAATTTGCGGAAGTATCCGGATTTGATCTATGAGATTGCGAATGTCTTCTACTGAATTATTTGAAGCTGCATCGAGTTCATGAATATTAAAAGAGCGTGATTTTTGGAATGAAAGACATGATTCGCATTCATTGCAGGCTTCTGCCTTATCTGAAAGATTTATACAATTTATGGTTTTGGCAAATATTCTTGCACATGTAGTTTTTCCAACCCCTCTGGGGCCGCAAAACAAATACGCATGAGCAAGTTGTTTGTTTTTTATGGCGTTTTTCAGAGTGGTGACAATGGAGTTTTGTCCTATTACTGTATCAAAGGTATCGGGTCTGTATTTTCTGGCTGAAACTATAAAATTCTCCATGCAGGGTATTTTCTTGCAAACTATTGGCAAAGATATGCAATTTGGAAAAAATTGCTATAATTAGAATAAATTGTTATTAACATTCACCCATGCCCGGTTAAATTTTATAAAATCAGAATTAATAGAAAGCCTTTTATTACAGGGGTTTATTTCCGCCTCAGGAAATTCGCTGCAGCGATGGCATTTTTAGTTATACTTTTTTACTGTAGAAGAAAAGTAAAAACGCTTTAGATTTGGGCACTTGAATGAATAAATGATTTTTGCAAGACATTATTGATAACAATACAAAGAAGCTATTAATTTGTTCAACCGCCTTAATCATTAAAACACTATGAAAAGTTTTGCTGATTATATAAAAAATTTTAACTTTGCGGCCTGTAATTTTTAAATTAAAATTTTATATTTATGTTAAACCAGTATGAAACCGCCTTCATTGTAACTCCCGTTTTGTCTGAAGCCCAGATGAAGGAGGCGGTAGAAAAGTTCAGGTTAATCCTGACGGGCAATGGGGCTGAGGTTGTCCATGAAGAAGATTGGGGGCTTAGGAAACTTGCCTATCCCATTAAAAACAAATCCACCGGTTTTTACCACTTATTTGAATTTAAAGCGCCGGCCGATTTAATTTCTAAATTGGAAATAGAGTACAAAAGAGACGAGCGCATTATCCGCTTTCTTACTTTCAGAATGGATAAATATTCAGTAGGATATGCCGAGAAAAAAAGAGGATTGTCTAAAGTTCAAAAATTGGAGGAATAAACCATGTCACAAAACCAAGGTGAAATAAGATACCTGACACCGCCGTCAGTTGATGTTAAGAAAAAGAAATTTTGCCGTTTCAAGAAGAATAAAATAAAATACATAGATTATAAAGACCCTGAATTCTTGAAAAAATTTTTAAATGAACAGGGAAAAATTCTTCCAAGGCGAATCACAGGTACTTCATTGAAATACCAGAGAAAAGTTTCGCAGGCTGTTAAAAGAGCAAGACATCTTGCACTGTTGCCCTATGTAACCGATATGTTAAAATAACCAAAGGAGGAAAGCCTTATGCAAGTAATACTAAAGCAAGACGTTCCCAATTTGGGACATGCAAACGAAATGGTTACCGTTAAAAGCGGATATGCCAGAAACTATTTGGTGCCAAAAGGATTGGCAATCGTAGCAACCGAATCGGCCAGGAAAATGCACGAAGAAAATTTACGTCAACGTGCACACAAAGAGCTGAAAGTTAAATCACTGGCTCAAGAATTGGTAAATAAAATTGAAAGAGTTAAGCTTAAAATTGGAGCCAAAACAAGTTCTACAGGAAAAATTTTCGGATCGGTTAATACTATACAAATTGCTGAGGCTTTAGAATCTAAAGGATTTGCAATTGACCGTAGAAATATTTCGCTTTATGAAGATACTATAAAGGATATAGGCTCTTACAAGGCAAAAATTAAACTACACAAGGAAGTGAGCGTAGAAATTGATTTTGAAATTGTTTCGGAATAATAATTTAAAAGAGGCTAACCGGCCTCTTTTTTTTCCCCTAAAAAACTACTGTCCGTTTAAATTTAAATTCAATCTTAAAGTTTTCAAATAAATCAATGTTAGTAGAAGGTCTTTTATTTGCTAGGTTTATTTCCGCCTCAGCTTGAGCACTTGAACAAATAGAGGATTTTTTGCCGGATACCATTGTCCCTAAAACATTAAACTGCTCTTATTATCCCTTTACCGCAATTGTTTCAATCTCAATCATTGCTCCCATAGGTAGTTTTACAACTCCATAAGTAGCACGTGCAGGCGAATTCTCTGGGTAAAAAGTTGAATAAACCTCGTTCATTGCCTGGAAATTGTTCATATCATCGAGCAGGCAGGTAGTCTTTACAACATCATTAAAAGTAAAACCGGCCGCATCAAGAATGGCTCCAACGTTTTTCAATACCTGCATTGTTTGCTCCTTAATTCCGTCTTCAACAAATTTTCCTGTAGCAGGGTCAATCGGAATTTGACCAGAGATGTAGAGTGTTCCGTTTATTTCTATAGCCTGACTGTATGGGCCAACAGCCTTTGGCGCAAAATTGGTTTGAATTATTTTTTTCATAAAGAAATAGTTTTAAAATTTCGGTGTGAAACTTGCATATAAATTTTAGCTACGCTGGTTTTCAAATAATCATTGTGTGGGTTTTTAATCAACATGCTTGTTTCATGTTATATAAAACTTTTGAATGATTAATTCCTAAAATTATACCCGGCTTCAAAATTATATTAATTTGTTCACTTAATTTTGCAGGATGAAGATTTTAATGATTGATAATTTCGACTCTTTTACTTTCAACTTAGTACATTATATTGAACAATTTTGCGAAAAGGTTACTGTAAAAAGGAATAATGAAATTAAATTAAACGAAATAGAGATTTTTGATAAAATTGTGTTTTCACCCGGCCCAGGTTTACCGGGCGAAGTACCTGTACTTAATGAAATTATTCGCCGGTTTGGCAGTTCAAAACCTATAATGGGTGTATGTTTAGGGCATCAGGCCATTGCCGAGTGCTTTGGAGGCGAATTATTAAATCTTGTAGAACCATGTCACGGTAAACAAATTATTACTATAGTAACAGACAAAAGTGACTACCTTTTTAAGGGGATTCCCGATAGATTTGAGTCGGGAAGATACCACTCCTGGGTTGTAAACCCTGTAAAATTACCCAAAGATTTAATTGTGACATCTATAGATGAAACAGGCAATATTATGAGTGTCCGTCACGGGAAATTCGATATAAGGGGTGTTCAGTTTCATCCTGAGTCGGTTATGACCGGTTATGGGATGAACATTATTGCAAACTGGGCTGTCAACACAGGTTGAATCAGTGATAAAAATTATCAAACCAGCTTCTGTGTTTTTCATATTTTAAATCCTGGAGAATAGAAGATCTTACCCTTATTATAAACCTGTATGATTTGAGCGTTCCAAAAGGCACTACAGTTGCACTGGCTTCCCAGCAATGCAAATCCCTGTGAATACTTATACTTGTCATGGTAAAATCTCTATTTTCAAAATCGAAGCCCGATTGATACGAGATTTTCCACTTGGGAGTCAGGCTTAAGTCGCCGCTAAAACTGAGTGATTGGACGATACTGCTTTCCCTGCCGGGTTTTGAATACATAAAGCTATAACTCAAATTTAAACTCCAGGGAACATCGAAATCAACATAAGTGTCATAAAGAAAAACCGTGGGATCAGCAACCTCGTTGAGATGGTCAAACATGCCTGTGGATCCCACTCCCGGCGGAGGGGCGGCAGCTTGTCCGTTTGTTTGTGCGGCGGCCGACCTAAAACTGGCCGTAACTGAAAAATGGGCATTTGTTAATCTGGCCAAACGTCGGTTTTTAGTCCATTCGAAAGTATTGTAAGTTCTATAATTTTGGTCGAGTGCATAAGGGTTAAAAGTTGCGCCGAAAGATAGGTTTATTTTATTGTCCAGAAAGTTGTTACTACCATTCATGCTAATATTTGACCAGTTAAGGGAATCGGCGAAAATATTATACCCTGCTCCAAAATTCAGCCTGTCGAGTAGTTTAATTTTTCGTGTAGGGTTTATGGTATCTTGCGGCGTCCTAATCTTCATTTCCAAATTATTTCCTAACCCTAAACTTATTGCGCCACTTCTTCCCCTGAAACTGGGTGTTCCGTAAATACCATTTTCAAAAATAGAATATGATTTCGTTCTTCCTAGAGTATCTATTTGAACGTCACGGAAATAGTCAGGAAATAATCTTCCCATATCGGGCACAAAGCTAATGCCGATTGAGGGTGACATTACATGCCTTATTGCCTCAATCCTGGAATTTCGGAAGGTAAACATTCCAAAAATATTTGGGGCCATACTAACCGAGACCGATGGGTTAAGCGCGTGAGCATATTGTAAACCAAATATTGTATCGGTTACAACCGATGGCCTTACAAGATTTGAAATGGGATCGACAAAATTTGGGTCCCACCTTTTTTCCACACGGCTTGTGTACAAAACTCCCGAATAATTCAAGGCTGGGGTTATATTAATTACATCAAAAAGTTTAAAATTACTTCTTATAGGCAAGGCGTGTTTAAAACCATGCTGGCCTTTAATCCATGCATCCCTGGTAAAAAGCAATGAATCATATGTGTTTACCCTGTTATCAAGATTTGCAGTATAAGAAACCTCAATGTTTTCAAACCATCTTGGTTTACCCACAGAACCTTCCCTTCTGAAAGGGAATTGCCTGGCCATGTTGAATGACATTGACGGAAGATTAAGTTGCGTTGTTTTTCTTGAAAAATTTTGTGTCGCCCTTGCATTTGCATTTAAGGTAAAGGGAGAGCCTGGCCATATTCTATTGAAGGAAATACTAGAATTGGACGTGTTTTGGGCAAATATACCAGGGTTTACGGCTGTAAGCCTATTAAAGCGACTCGACATATAATCAACACTTCCTGAAAAGGTTGAATTAGGATTTGCCTTTCTGTCTTGTGAATGTCTCCAACCTATTCTGTAATCCTGCCTTTTTTCAAAATTCGCCAAACCCGGTTCGCCAATAATATTAGTGGCGAAAGAAAGTGAAAGTGACCCGCTGAATCTATATCTCTTATTATAATTTGACGCTGCTGATAATCTCCATGAGCCAAGCGAATAAATGTCGGCGGTTACATTCAAATCGAAATATTCGCTAATTGCAAAATAATAACCTAATCCCTGCAGAAAAAAGCCTCTTGTAATTTCTTCTCCGTACGAAGGAACAATTATCCCCGAAGTTCTCCCTTTTCTGTTTGGAAAGAATCCAAAGGGTAGGGCTAAGGGAAGCGGTATCCCTTCAATAACCAAATGGGCAGGGCCCGATATAACTTTTTCATTTGGTACAGCTATTGCCCTAGACATGGCAATGTAAAAATGAGGTTCAGGGTGATCGCAGGTAGTAAATTTCCCTCCCTGGATATGAATATGCTCATTGGCTTGCCTCTTCGTGGTTCTTCCGTGAAGGAATCCACCTTCCTGTTCAGTTATTACTCCAATTATTCTGCCTCTTCCCGATCTAAAATTATATCGGAGCGTATCGAAATTAAAACTCTCGTTGCGATCGGTAAATATATTAATTCCTATTGGTTGGCCAAGTGAATCCAATGAACCGAATGCAAGAAGCTCGCTGTTGTCAATGTCCATTTGAACATTAAATGAATTCAGTTCTATTTGCTCGTAATTAACAGCACTTTGGTTGTAAAGAAATACCCTTTTGGTTTCTAACGAAATTCTTAAAGAATCTTGGGCAGAATACCTGATTGGAAATTTTATAACATTTTCAGAGGGTTCCTGATTTACATTTAATGTGTCGGCTGGTGTCAATAAAGGAATTGTATCTGTTCCGGAAACAATAAGGGTATCTGTTTGTCCCAATGCCAACAAACAGGTAAAAATCAAACAAGTTATTAAGAACAACCTGTGAATAAAAAGCTTTGTAAGTCTGTATTTTTGCAATTTTTATATACTATTTTTGCGTGATTTGAGTTTTGAAAATCAGCGTTCAAATCTAATTAAAAAAAACAAGTCAGTACAACATGTTACAGTCTATAATTGTAATTTTATACAATTTTAAACGCATTACCTCATTAATTCTTATTTGCTTAAACCTCTTTTTTCTTTTTTCTAAGGAATTATTTTCTCAAGAACCTTACCGATTAAGAAGGGTAGTTATTGACCCGGGTCATGGAGGTAGAGACCCCGGTGCAGTGGGGGCGAGATCAAAAGAAAAAGACATAGTATTGGCAATAGCTTTGAAGCTTGGTAATTATATTGAAGAGAACCACAAAGATGTTGAGGTTATTTATACCCGAACAGAAGATGTTTTTGTAGAATTATTCAAACGGGCTGATATTGCAAACAGTAATAACGCCGATTTGTTTATTTCAATCCACGCAAATGCCAGTCCAAACCGGAATGTATTTGGAACAGAGACCTTCGCAATGGGTCTTCATACTTCAAAGGAAAATCTCGAAGTTGCCCGAAAAGAAAACAAAGCTATTCTGTTTGAAAATGATTATACTATAAGATATGAAGGGTACGATCCAAATTCTCCTGAATCTTTTATAATTTTTTCATTAATGCAGAATACTTTTCTTTCTCAAAGTCTTGATTTTGCCTCACATGTTCAGAATCAATTCAGGGAAAGGGCAAGAAGATACGACCGGGGAGTAAAACAGGCAGGATTTCTTGTACTTTGGAGAACCACCATGCCAAGTGTTTTGATTGAGGTAGGTTTTATCTCCAATCCCGAGGAAGAAAATTTTATGAGATCGAGTGAAGGTCAGGAATATTTGGCCTCATCTATTTATAGGGCTTTCAGAGATTATAAAGCATCCATAGAGCAGAAAAGTACAGGTACCGGACAGCATCTGATTGTAAGGGATACAAGTTCCGAGCAAACGCAAAGTGTTCAAAATCAAACGGCAGATGGGACGGATGAGATTATATTTAGAATTCAGGTAAGCGCCTCGTCCAATCCAAGAAAATTAGACTCAGATTTTTTTAGGGGAATGGAACATGTATCTGAATACTTTTTTGGAGGAATTTACCGTTACACTGTAGGCCAGGTTAACTCACACGCTGAGGCAATTGAACTTAGAAGAAAAATAAGGAGACAATTTCCTGATGCTTTTATTGTAGCTTCATATAGGGGGAAATTAATTTCTGTAAAGGAAGCATTGAACCATTTAAATAAGTAAATTTGCAGTTTAAAATTTTTACAGTTTCTCCTTAGGTTTTACCTGGTGCAGTAATATTAATTGCGTTTTATTATGAAGATAAGAAAGGAAATTAAAATTGGAATTTTTCTTTTATTAACACTTTTGGTGTTTATTTGGGGGTATAGTTTTTTAAAAGGTAAAAATCTGTTAAAACCGGTAGGCACATACTATGTCGTATATGAGCAAATTGGTGGACTAAAGGAGTCGGCTCCGGTAATTGTTAGTGGACATCAAATAGGTTTGGTTTCAGATATCAGGTTTTTGCCTGATAATAGAAATATTAATGTAACCCTATTGATAGACAGGAATTTTAGGATTCCGCTTAATTCAGTTGCCATGATTTATAGCGCCGACCTTATGGGGACAAAAGCGATTGAACTTGTTCTAAGTGCTAATCAGGAATTTCATAATAGCGAAGATGTTCTTTTGGATGATATTGAACCCGATTTGAAGGAAGAAATAAATATGCAACTTGCTCCATTGAGGTTAAAGGCCGAGGAACTTATGGGTTCTATTGATTCTGTAATGGTTATTATTCAAGCAGTATTAAATGATAATTTTCAAAGGACTTTTACCACCAGCTTTCAAAACATTAGTAATACAATAAATAGTATGGCAAGTTCCATGCATGCAATTGATACTATTTTGAATGACGATAGAAGTAATTTTTCCCGCATTATGGCTAATTTGGAATCCATTATTTCTAATTTGAAAAACAGTAATAATGAAATCAATCATATTTTTTCAAATATAGGTGCAATAACTGATTCGTTAGCTAAAGCTAATATCCACACAACTATTTCCAATCTTAATCAATCTCTGGCAAAAACCAACGAAATACTTTATAAAATTAATAAAGGAGAGGGTACTGCCGGTGCCCTTATAAATAATCCTGAACTCTATGATAATTTAGCTAATGCCTCAGCAAGTTTAGACAATTTACTTAGTGATTTTCGAGAAAATCCTGGCAGGTACGTTTCAGTTTCACTCATAAATTTTGGCAGAAGGGATAAAAAAATCAAAAGTGATACACTTCAGAAGGCTAACCAGAATTAATTGCACTTAGTTCAATTCTTTTTTGACAAATCCGCACCTTTAATTGATAAAAAATTAATTATTTTTTGAGTGTATAAATGAGTTGTTAATTAATTTTAAGCAAACAATTAATTAACAATAATTTAATGTACGTTTTGTTTAATAAAATGATTTTGAGTCAATTGCATTTATTTTTATTTTTTTTCTTTATATAAAAATTTGGTTATTAAGTCGTTGATTATTTATTTTCAAAGTCAATACCTGTCACAATTTTTTTTTCACAAATTTTTTCACAAAATTGCTCAAGCAAATAAAGAAATAAGAAATTTATATTTGAAAAGAATTTATGCATCAGGTCACATGGAACAATTGCCTTAAAATTATTAAAGATAACGTTCCACTAATAAGTTATAAAACCTGGTTTGAACCAATAGTTCCCTTGAAACTTGAAAACAATGTGCTTACAATTCAAGTTCCAAGCCCTTTTTTCTATGAATATATAGAGGAAAAGTATATTGAATTACTTGGCAAAACTTTGAGAAAGGAAATTGGGGCCGAAGCAAAGCTTGAGTACAATATTGTAATGGAAAATAATAATTTTGGTTCGTCCAAGCCATATATTGTTAAACTTCCAACCAGGGCAAAACCAGATTTAACCAACCGGTCTGTTTCATTTCCATTGGGTCAGGCTGAACCATCAATAAAGAATCCCTTTGTGATTCCTGGTTTGAAAAAGATGCAAATCGACCCTCAGTTAAATCCTTCTTATAATTTCGCTAATTTTGTGGAGGGTGAATGTAACAGGCTTGGCAGGGCTGCAGGCATGGCCGTTGCGCAAAATCCGGGAGGTACGGCTTTTAACCCATTGTTTATTTATGGCGGCACAGGTCTAGGCAAAACCCATCTTTCTCATGCAATTGGTATTGAAGTAAAAGAAAAATACCCCGATAAAATTGTTCTGTATGTAAGAGCTGATAAATTTCAGACACAATTTGTCGAAGCAGTAAGAAACAACAACAAAAATGACTTCCTTCATTTTTATCAAATGGTTGATGTTTTAATTATTGACGACGTTCATCACTTTGCCGGCAAGGAAAAAACTCAGGATATTTTCTTTCATATTTTTAACCATTTGCATCAAAGCGGAAAACAATTGGTTCTTACTTCCGACAAGCCGCCGGTAGAATTGCAGGGATTGGAACAAAGACTACTTTCCAGATTTAAGTGGGGGCTATCGGCCGATTTGCAATTACCCGATTTTGATACTAGAATGGCTATCCTAAATCAGAAGCTTTACAAGGATGGAATTGTGATATCAAGTGAAGTACTAGAAACTCTGGCCACATTCGTTACAACTAATATAAGGGAATTGGAAGGAGCGGTTATTTCTCTTTTGGCGCAATCAACACTCAACAGAAAGGAAATTAACGTTGAACTGGCCAGGCAGGTAATTGAAAAACTGGTTAAAAACACCAAACGGGAAATTTCGGTTGACTTTATTCAGAAAGTTGTTTGTGATTATTTTAATATTGAGCTTGACTTGCTGCAAACCCCTACAAGAAAAAGAGAAATTGTGCAGGCCCGGCAGATTGCCATGTTTTTTTCAAAAAGTTTTACAAAATTTTCTCTTAGTAGCATTGGCAGCCAAATTGGAGGCAAGGACCATGCTACCGTTCTTCATGCATGTAAAACTGTGAACAATCTTATTGAAACCGACAGGCAGTTTAAACAATATATTGATGATATTCTGAAAAAACTTAAGGTTTGAAAGAATAAAATTTGTCAAAAACCTGATTCTGAGAAAAGATAACGGGGATTTTCAGGAGGAGGGAATTTTTTAATGATTTTTGCTGCTTCATAAACCAATTTCCAGGGGAAACTGCTTTTTATTTGAAATAGATTGTGAAATTCGGAAATGCCGACCTGATTTGCCCAATAACGAATAATTTGACTTTACGGACTATCATTTTTAACGGATTCCAGTCGCTACTATTGCTGTAGAAGCTTGTTCTACCTGATATTTTCTTTTAGAATATTTTCTACGGTTTCTGCACTTATTCTTTTGGCAATAATTTTTTTATCTCTATCGAGCAAATAAATTACGGGCGTGCTGTATATATCGTAAAAATGTCTGAAAAAACTTGCATTTGTAGGATCGTAAACATTTATCCAGTCGTAGTTATTACTTGATGTGAATTCAATCCATTCATTTCTGTCGTTGAGAATATAGACAGCAAATACTTCAACACTTTTGTCCCTAAATTGCTCGTAAATTTCCCAAAGTTGTGGTGTAACAATTTTACAATGCCCGCAACCGGGTTCATAAAAGTACAATATAATAAAATCGGCCTTAATTTGATGCAAATTTATGAATTCGCCTTTTTGTGTTTGCATTCTTAAATCTTTTGCTACACGGCCAATTAGGTTTGGTTTTATCCGTTCCACACGTGAAGATAATTTATCAAGAAGATCCTGACTGGCCCAGTGGGCTTGTCCCGACAAGTAATAACGTTCGGCAAGATAGACAAAAACCTCGTCGAGCCCCATAATTTGTGATGTTTCATAATGATTCAAAAGGTAAACCAGCACATACTGGTAAACTTTAGGATTTACCCGTGACAATTCAATAACCCTCACTGCCTGAGGAATAATTGAGTCGGGGCGCTGGACGAGCATTCGGGTGAAAAAGTGTTCTAACCTGTTATGAATTATCGGAGTCCTTAGTAATCGTTCATCAGCAAAATTTATATTATCGAAAAAATGATCTCTGTTGTAGTTGTAACCTAAAACCCACCTTAACGAATCTTTATTTACAACATGCGGTGGTATTTCAAACTCCGGAATTATAACATTCATCATTCCCCTTATTATGTTTGAAATAAAACTATCCCGATTTTCCGTTAGAATAGTATTCCAGTATTCTTTCACCTGTTTATCCAGATTTTTCAGATAACCCTGCAAAATCAATAATGAATCCTTGTTTTCGGAGTTTACCCTAAGTCTTTGCTGTATCCACTGCGACCTTGATTGCATGTCTGTCATAAACCTTTGATAGTTAATGAAGATAACATTTTCGGGTGAATTCTGGAATCGTACATTTTTTAGAGGATTATTGGCAGAAGTTTCAATACTGAATTTTTGATTATCGGTTAAAAGAATTTCAAAAAAAGTCATGTCGGGCAAAACTATAAGGTATATTCCTCCCGGTAGTTTTTCGTCACCTTCAAAAGAACCAAATCCCTGTGTATCGAGATGCAGAGTGTCCTGTACGAATTTTTTACCCCCAAAATGGTAGGCAAGATATATACTGGTATCACTTAATTCATTAATCTTAATATTAATTTTATATGCTTGTGAAAAAACAATGCTTCCAGAGAATAAACTCAGTAAGGCTAACATTAAATAAATCTTCTTCATAATGATTTAAAATTCAATATTACTAAATAACATACTTTGAAAGTAGGGACTTAGAATTATCAAATATACTGAATTTTACTCCGAATTATTGTGCAGTGTTTTTAGTTACCGCTTAATTTGCTAATATTGTGATACTTTCAAAATAAAACTTGTAATTTTTCCTGAAGGTTCAAACTTTGGGATTATTTTTTTAATTTTCAATGCTATCTATACTTATACCTGTTTATAATTGCGATGTAACCCGTTTGGTATTGGATTTACACAATTTGTGTGAAGAATTGAAAATAAAATTTGAAATTGTAATTGGTGACGATAATTCAGTATCTGCATTTCGCGAGATTAACCAGGCCTGTTTCTCACTACACAGTGTCAGATTATTGCAAAATAATTACAATTCAGGAAGAGCAATAATACGAAACCAACTGGCACAAGCCG
>BBPF01004853.1_pt1 | contig 17122 bp, 12 predicted proteins | sample 1343921 | NCBI WGS metagenome assembly BBPF01 (sample SAMD00019090, study PRJDB2971) | groundwater metagenome | isolation source: The Cedars highly-alkaline
AATTCTTTATTTTAATTTATAGAAGTCCCCTTAATTTACTTTTTAGATATAAAACCACCAATTAATCATGTTCATGTCTTAAGAATTTATTTTCCTTGTAATTTCTTATTTTATTTCCCATATTGGCCTTTTTAATTTTTATTAGATTTTTCAATTCAATATTTGTCCGAGATGGAAATAACAATTACAGAAGTAAAAAGCAAGAAAGATTTAAAAACATTTATTTACCTGCCGGAAAAAATTCATAAGAAACATTCAAACTGGGTTCATCCTTTGTATATCGATGATTTCGTGTTTTTTAATTCCAAAAAGAATAAATCATTTGCTTATGCTGAAACTACAATGCTTCTGGCCTGGCACGAAAAAAGACCGGTTGGAAGAATCATGGGTATAATAAATACACGTTACAATTACTTGCATAGCGAAAAAAATGCCAGGTTTTGCTTTCTCGAATGTTATGAAAACATTGAAATAGCCCATGAACTTATAAATTCAATAGAATTATGGGCTAAAACAAAGGGGATGGAAAAACTTATTGGGCCGCTTGGTTTTTCCGATAAAGATCCACAGGGTGTATTAATCGAGGGCTTTGATGAAAGGGTGTTGATAGCAACTAATTACAATTTTCAGTGGATGAATAATTATCTTGAAAAATTAGGATTCGGCAAAGAGATTGATCTTGTTTCGTACAAAGTGATTATTCCAAAAGAAAAACCGGACTATTTGAGTAAAGTTTACGAAAGAGCCGTCAAAAATGGAGGATTGATGGTTCACGAATTTAAGAATAAAAAATTACTGAAACCATGGATTGTCCCTATATTCAAATTAATAAACGAAACATATATTAACATTTACGGATTCATTCCTCTTACCGAAAAGGAAATGAATGAATTTGCCAACAGGTATTTACTCGTATTGAATCTGAAATTTATTTTTGTAATTACCGACAATGACGGTAATGTAATTGCATTTTTAATAAGCATGCCAGAACTGAGCGAAGGGATAAGAAAAGCAAAAGGCAGAATCTTCCCGTTTGGATGGTGGCATATACTGAATGAAGGTAAGAAAACACGGTTGTTGTCTATGCTTTTGGGTGCTATAAGAGAAGATTACAGGGGAAAGGGAATAGATGCAATACTTGGAATAAAATTACTTGAAGCAGCCGATAAGGCAGGTATGGAAATAATGGACAGTCACCTTATTTTGGAAAACAATATCAGAATGAGAACTGAATATGAAAGAATTGGAGGTATAGTGCATAAACGATTCAGAATTTTTTCAAAACCACTTTAAGGTAATTTATTTAATTTTACATATTCACTCAATTTATATCTCCCTTTATAGGAACAACAACAAAGCCACAATTATCAAACTATAAATTGGCGCGGGTTTAACCCCGTTTCGAATTATTTGAAATAAATTTATCCCGGTAACGATTCCCTCTCCTACCAAACTACTTTTACATAAAGGCGGTTTTAATTCTACCTTTTGATGTCTGCAAAAAACAAACTTTTTTCGGTAAAAGCTCCAACTACCTATACTCGCCTTGTTTATTACCACTTAATTTATTTAATAAAAATTAGATCATGCTTCCCTCAACTTAACTATACTCGAATAAAAAGAATTAATCCACGTCAAAAGGTTTCTTATTACGCCTCGCCTTAAAGCATTACCTTTCTGATTCTGCATCAGGGAATTAACAAACTATTGAACAATAGCTTGTATGTAGCCGGAGTGGAGCCCCTGAATTGCGGCGAAAATGCAAATAAAATAATTTGCCCCTGTCCCTTTTTCAGCCATACAAGCGCGGGTTTTTCTGCCAGTAATTTTTCATTTTCAGCAAAACCACTCATCAGAATATTTTCATCGGTGAATGCGCCAATTACCCGTCTGTCCATATCAAAAGCAGGCAAGTTTGTTGCAAAAACCTCGCGTCCGGTAAAGAAGATTCCTGTTTGTGCCGGCATGCCCAGAGTTACAGGATGATTGTCCAGCAAATTTATTTTCATAAATGAACCCGTAACATCAAGTCCCTGCTTTGAAAGATCTTCAGCAATATTTCTTACAGGTAATCTGAATTCCTCCTTCTTTCCTCTTTCATTTTCAAAACTTAAATTACCCATAAACAATTCGGTTGAGGCACCCCACGAAATTACCTTTCCTCCGCGTTGCACAAAGGCAAGTAAGTTACTCAGACCTTTCTGTTCCATACCAACAGCATACTCAGAAGGATAACGAGGAATTACAAAATTCCCGGGCTGACCAAACCTGCCGGCCATTAAGGCCGATCTACCCTGACTGGGAAATATAACCATATCGAAATCCCTTGAAAGATTTGCAGTCTGCAAATCGACCGGACGCAGAACAGTAAACGGAATATGATAGGTATCAAACAAATAACGTGTCCATCCGGCATCCATGTCATGAAACCAGGTTTCAACAACTGCAATACGTGGAAGTTTTACCTCCGCGGCTTTAATATTGGGTTTAACCGTCAGGAATGAAGGTTGCACCAATAGGTCCTTTAATAATTGGTCAATATTTCGGTGATTATCAATTATAAAACTCCCTTCAGGATATAATTCTCCATTATATTCAAATTCTGTTTTGGTTCTTTGTACTGGCATACCCAATTTTATGGCTTTAAAAGCTGCCAGGTAGCTTTCATTATGGTTCGCGTTGAAAATTACGGACTGAAAATTATTAGATTCCGAATCGGCAGGAATCAAAAAAGGGAATTCAATTTTCACAAGTTCTGATTCGCTTATTTCGGTTTTCAGGTTTATTTCCTCTGCTACCACCCCCCGGTGTAGTGGAAGCGACCAACTGGTAATGTCGTAGGGCCTAATCATAGGGGCACCAATTGTATAGTGTCGAACCGGAAAATTCTGGGCTTCCATCACTTCCTTAATAAATGCCCTGAATGGTTGTGCAAGGGGAACAACTATGTCGCCGGCTTGGTACAACCGGTTATTAATCACATATTGTTCAGTAAAACGGTATGATTTAACACCGTGCTGATTCAAAAGGTTTACAAGGGCAACAAGTTCACTTTTGTCATGCTGTTTAAGCGGTAAAATGTAATAAAATGGGGCCATATTTTTCCCTCTTTCAACCTCCGTTTTTGTGAGTTCATTTCTGAACCGGAGAATTTCACTTCGGTGTATTGCTGCAGTATTCAGGTAAGAAATAGTATTAACAATCTGGTATTCCACAATATCACCAAGACGCCACCATCCACCAGGCCAGGGTGCAGGCATATTAATACTGATTTCATACTCCGACAATCCTTTTCCTGTAACTGTTAGTTCATTAGGCTCAATAAATATAGGCGATGCAATTTCAACACTTGCTGCTTCCGAAAGCATGCTGATCACACCTTTCCAGTTGCTCGTAGAGGTGGCACCGGGCCAATAGCTGTCAAACAAATAATGAACTGATACACCTTTTAATCCTGCATTTGTCATTTCAGTTAGTGCTCTGGATCCGAAAACACGCATCCAGTTCCATATTCCGGGTTGAATATTTTCAGCAATGGGATCATGTGGTGGAGATACAAAATACCTTGGACCTGTTGATCCCATCTGGTGCTTTTCCACCATTACCTGTGGGAACCATTCGGTACTGTAAATTCGTGCAACTGCCTGATTTTCACTTTGTGTAAGTGTTAAAAAATCGCGGTTTATATTATGGCCAACATATTTATGGTAAACCCCCGGCAAAGTAGTACCCTCGTATTTCGTACCAAGATATTTTTCGAAATTATCCACTATCATGTTCATTCCGTCGGGGTTGTGCGACGGTACCATCATATAAACTGTATTATGAAGTATATTCAAAATTTTCGGATCCTGAGCGCTGATTAATTCGTAGGCAATAAGCGGAGCCGCCTGTGACGGGCCCACTTCATTAGAGTGAATCGAAAGGGTAAATAAAAAAAATACCCTGCCTTCATTAATTAATTTTTCCCGTTCTTCAGTTTGTAAATTATAATTAAGGGCCAATTCCCTGTTTATTTTTTTCAAATTCTGAAGGTTACGTATGTTATCTTCGGAAGATATAAAAACCAGATAAAGAGGTTTGCCCATTTCCGAAACGCCTATTTGTTCCATTGACATTTTATCGGAAGCTGCATCAATGGATTTTAAATAAGCCATCAACTCCTCATAATTAATTAATTTTCTGTCGTCGCCTGGAGTGTACCCAAAGAACGATTTTGGATCTTTGGCCTGTGCAAATACACCTGAAATCATTATTGTAGAAAAAAGTACAATAAGCAGGTGCAATAAATTAATTTTTGATAATTTTTTCATTTTTTGATCCGGTTTTGAAGGAAAATAAACTTTGTCAATAATAATTAAGCAAAATTCAGAATTTTCTGATTCTGACTTCTACTTCGGGCATTTCGGCTAGAAGTTCCAACAGTTCACCAGTGGGTGTATTACCGAAATGATAGGGATAAAGAATAGCTGGCTTAAATCGTCCTGCGGCTTCTGCAACCATTGCGGGAGTCATGGTAAAAGGCAGGTTCATAGGCAAAAATGCAATATCAATGTTTTTAAGCTCCGACATTTCAGGAATATTTTCAGTATCACCAGCTATATAAACCGTAGTTCTTCCAAAATAGATTACATAACCGTTGCCTGCACCTTTTGGATGGAATGGTTGTCCGTTTTCCCTCAGATGCACAATATTGTAGGCTGGTACGGCTAAAATATTTAAACCCATAATGTTTTTGGTCTCCCCGTAACGTATAATCTGCCCCTCATTAATGGCTTTATAACTATTTTCTGTTAAAAGAATTACGGTATTTTCTTTTCTTACAGCGTTCAGGGCAAACGTGTCGAGATGATCGCGATGTTCGTGTGTTATAAGAATTAAATCGGCCTTTGGCAGTATTGAATAATCTGCTACCCTGCTGTAAGGATCAACATGGATAACCATTTGGTTAAATTTAAAAAATAATGAGCCGTGACCAACAAAATGTATTTCAAGCGGCCCCTCAGAAGTATTAAAAATATCTTTCTCAGGAATTTGCGGGTAAAGTTGTTGCACAGTCAAAAATTTTAAAATAATCAAATACGAATATAAATATCTTCATGAATACATGGTTAAATTGATTTTTAGCTTGTAAAAAAAATCGGCTTCTATGTGTAAAATTCCTTTTTGCAAATTACAAAAAACATAGAGCTGATTGCCTTTCAAGTGTTAAAATTCCTTAATTTATATCAATTCTCCATGCTTTTGCCTATTATTACAAGGGTTTACAAATCTTTTCAAAACACATGAAACAGCTATTATTGTTTAAAGCGCATATAAATAGAATTATTCCCTATCTGGGCAAAACCATCTGAACATTAAAAACAAACAATTCTACTTATGAAATCAATAAGTCTATTATTAGCAACATTTTTTCTTGGCTTGCAGATTATTTATCCACAACAAACCGAGCAGGAAATTCTTAAAAAATATCTTGGCACTATTACCATAGAAGAGGTATTAAACTATAGTAAAACTTTGACTTCTAAAGAGTTTGAGGGCAGGCTTAGCGGGACCCCCGGATTCTGGAAGGCAGCCCGATGGATTGCACAAAACTTTGAAGAATGGGGCATACGACCAGGAGGCGACAATGGAAGCTATTTTCAAAAATACAACTGTTCATATACCCTTGTAATTCAACCAGGCAACTTGTCAATTCAAACTTTGGGTGGGACTGAAAAAAGGCATTATAATTTTCCCGATGACTTCTATTCAGGTTCTCATTCTTCGTCAGGGGAAATAAAAGGGGAGGCCGTGTATGTAGGATATGGTATTTCGGCTCCAGAACTTGGATACGATGATTATGAAGGTATTGAAGTGAAAGGTAAAATTGTGGTTCTCAAGCCCGGACTTCCTGTGCAGACTACACATCCGGGATTTGAAAATTGGGTATATTATTCATACCACAAGAATAAGTTTGCAATTGCAAAGAGAAAAGGTGCAGTTGGACTACTTTACACAGATAAAATTGCCAACACAAATACAATTTACCAGGAAGGTTTTGTTTATGCGCAAATAGGAGAAAAAGTAGTTGCCGATCTTTTCGAAGGCACAGGTACAACTATGGAAAAACAAAACAATAAAATTATTTCCGAACTGAAACCACAGTCAATGTACCTGAATAAAACTGTCAATATAGGCGCGAAGACAAAGCATAATCCGCAGGCCACAGCAGGTAATATTATAGGTGTTATTGAGGGCAGCCACCCTGAATTAAAACATGAAGTCATTATAATTGGAGCACATTTTGACGGGCAGGGAATGATGGGCGATCTATTATTTCCAAGTGCTCTTGATAATGCTTCTGGTGTAGCCAATATAATGGCTGCAGCAAGAGCAATATCTCAATCTGGCATTCAGCTCGATAGAACTATAATGTTTTTATTTCTCGGCGCACACGAAAACGGTATGCACGGAACTAATTTTTATGTTGAAAACCCCGTATTTCCAAGAGAAAATACCATTGCCTACTTTAATCTTGATATGGTTGGAAATGGAACAGGGATAGTAATTTTTGGGGGGCAAACACACACCAGGCTTTTTCATCATTTTGAGGAAAACAACCGGTTATTTGTAAACAGAAATCTGAGCGCCACCCCGGTCAGACCTTTAATAGGAAGGTTACGAAGCGACGGAGCTATTTTTCAGAGGGAGGGCTTCAGCGCACTTGGAATAGGCGCAACCGGTAGGGTAAAAGAGGTATTCTACCACGATCACCGGGATAATGTAGATGTCCTCACCCCTGACCTTATGAGAGATGTTGCGCGACTGATTTACTTGTCATTTATAGGAATGGCAAACGATGAAAACCTTAAGGTTGGTGAATAAAGATTTTGTCTTTTTTTTAATTTTAAAATACCTAGTTTCCAAATATCGTTCAATACACAGCGATTATTTTTAAATTTACATCAACTTGTGTTGAATTGATTAACATGCTTAATGATATTCAGGTTTTTAACAATATTATGTTTTTATTTCACCTGTGCATCACTGTTTGCACAGGAAGAAAGAATCATGCTTGATAAGGGGAACGCTCTGTATCAATTAAAGGATTTTCATGGAGCCATCGATGCATTTAATAAAGCCATTGAAATTAATCCCTCCTTCAGCCTGGCATATAATAACAGAGGTATTGTAAAATTAAAAATTGGCAATGAACTGGGCGCTATTGCTGATTTTACCAAAGCTGTCGCATTTGATACTCTTTTTTTTAATGCCTATATAAACCGTGCAAGTGCACGTTACTTTATGGAAGATTATTATGGGGCAATGGAGGACTACTCAAGAGCAATTGAACTCAATAATGAATCAGCCTTTGCATGGTACGGGAGAGGTATTACGCAAATTAAGATTTTATTTTTGGTTGGAGCCTGCAAGGATCTTCGCAAGGCTTATGAATTAGGACTTGTGGAGGCCGGTGAATTAATTGATGAGTATTGCCAATAGCTCTTTATGGTTTATCCAAATCAACACAGAAAATTCCAAAATTACATTTCGGCCTGACCAAGATTTAATATGGAATGCCCCAAACGGAATCACAAATATCCGGCAAAAAGTCATCTCTTAGTTCAGTTGTTCAAGCCGCAGGGGCTTTTACTTTTTTTCTACAGCAAAATAAAGTATATAAAAAATGCAGCCGCTGCATTGATCTTCCTGAGACGGAAATAAACCCCAGTAATTAAAGGCGTTCAATTTACATTGATATTATTTTAAACCTATTGATTTTATTAATATTTAACAGGACATAGTGCAACGGAATACAGAATAAAACTTGCATAAATAAAACTCGAATTCGTTTATTCCTCTTTCATTCTAAAAAAATTACTTCAATCATACCATAATAAAAACCATAATTTTGAGGTGGAAGAAAATTAATTTCCTTTATAAAATTTAAATCGGTAACTTTTTAAATGGGAAAAGTTTTTGATTGAAGCCACAGTCTTTCATCTTCATTCAAATAAGCAGATAACCTGTCATAAACCTCTGTATGGTATTTATTTAACCAGATTTTTTCTGATGCATCGAGTAATTTTGAATCAACAAGATTAAGATCGATTGGAAAGAGAGTAAGAGTTTCAAATTCCAGAAAAGGACCGCCCTCCTTATCCGATAATTCCTTCGAAAGAATTAGGTTTTCTATTCTTATACCATATTGACCTTCAATATATAATCCTGGTTCATTTGACGTAATCATATCTGATTCAAACACCTGATTCACTGCAGGGTTCGGGCTAATTCCCTGTGGTCCTTCATGCACGTTCAGAAAAAAACCAACCCCATGACCGGTTCCATGTCCGTAATTCAATTGATTTGCCCACAGGTCTAAACGGGCAAGTGTATCAAGGTGGAAACCCTTAGTACCGTATGGAAATTTTGCCATTGCCACTCTTATATGTCCTTTTAAAACAAGGGTGAAATGCATTTTTTGTTTTTCAGCGGGATTTCCCAAAGAAATTGTTCTGGTTATATCTGTAGTACCGTCGACATATTGGCCTCCTGAATCAATCAGGAGAATTCCTTCGGATTTCAAATTGTAGGCTGTATCAGGTTTAGCACTGTAATGAACAATAGCTCCGTGGCCGGCATAAGCCACAATAGGTGAAAAACTTTCACCAAAATAACCGGGCATTTGAGATCTGAAAAAAGCAATTTTTTCACCGCAGGTGAATTCATCCACCACACTATTTTTAATTGCCGACTCCAGCCAAATAAAAAACCTGACCATGGCAACACCATCCTTTTCCATTACTTTTCTGGTATGTTCCAATTCAATAGGGTTTTTAATTGATTTTAACAAAACAGGTATATTCTGCCCATCAATCAATTTGGCATTCTTTCTTACCAGACCAGATATCCATTCATTGGTTTTTGCTAATTGTAATAGTACTTTATTGCCTGCAATAATTCCTGGAAGCAATTCCTCCAAATCGTTATAGGCCAAAATCTTAATATTATCAGATTTTAATTTGTCTTTAATTTCATTATCCAGTTTTTCAATTTGAACAAAAAGATATGCATCCAATTTTCCTATAAGTAAATAAGAAACAAATACAGGGTTATACATAACATCCTGTCCTCTCAGATTAAGAGTCCATGCAATATCATCCAAGGTGCAAATAAGGTGGTAATCAGCCCCCTTTGTGTTCATTAAGGCTCTAATCCTGTTCAATTTATCATTACGGGCAATGCCGGCATATTTCACATCATGTTCAAATACAACATTTTCAGGTAATTCAGGTCTGTTTTCCCAGATTTTATCTACCAGATCATATTCACCCGATAATTGAATCTTTTTTTTAACAAAAGCATTAGTCATCATTTCGAATAATGAAGACGAAACCACTTTGGCATCGACACCTACCCTTGAGTTTTCAGATAAATTGTTTACAAGCCATTCAATAAACTCGGGTGTATGCGGAATAACCAACTTAACCAGCTCAATACCGGCATTTTTCAGTTCTTCTTCAGCCTGTATAAAATAGCGGGAATCGGTCCATAAACCTGCGAAAAATTGGGTTACAATAAGGGTGCCGGCAGAACCTGTAAAGCCAGAGAGCCACTGTCGGGCCTGCCATTTTTCAGGAATGTATTCGCCCTGGTGCGGATCGGTTGACAGAACAATGTAAGCATCGAGCCCTTTGATTGTCATTTCATGCCTGAGAGACGCTATTTTTTCTTTTATCTTCATTGTACACCATTTAAATTTTTATTTAAAGAGATTAACATATCTGAATAAGATTCGCGAACAAGATCAGCCTCATTAATACACAGAAGTTTCATATATTTTTCGCAAATATTCCAGAGTTCTGCCTCACTTCTTTCATCTCCAAAAACTTCAATCTCAACAAAACTGCCTATTTCATTAAGTGTATCAAGATGAAATTTTACGTTCTCAATATAGTAAATTTCCCGTATCTTAGAAACCACAGCAAGAATACCACAGGCAGTTGCCAGGGCAATCCTAAGTTCTTCTGAATTTATTGGAACCGGAAAAATAATAACTTTCGATTTTTTTGGACCTGACTGATTTTTGCGGAAATAGTGAATAAGATTGTTTTCAATAAGGCCTTGTCGCAATTTCAGACGGCCACTGGGAACTCTGAAATAAGTATCAGTCTGCCTGTCGGTTCCCTTCAATTTGGCACCGGCAGACAGAAGGATATTCCTGGCTTGGGTTAAATCGGTAGTTTTTGCTTTAATTTCAATATTTATTCCGTGCATAACTGTGTGAAAAAAAGAGCAGGCCTGTAAGCCGGGTTCTGTCCACCCCGCCAAAAGCGAGGAGTATCTACCATTTATCTGGGCCGTTTATTGCTAAATGGCTCAAGCGACCTACCCCTCCCGACTTCCTGAGAACCAGGGCGAGCAGCCCTGTATACCGGCGAACCGGAAAATCGGGATATACATGGTCTTACAACCCATAAGATGCACGGCTCGCAATGTCGCCATCACGACCGGTAGGCTCTTACCCCACCTTTTCACCCTTACCCCGAAAAATCGGGGCGGTTATTTTCTGTTCCATTACTATACCCTCGCGGGTATCTTCCCGTTAGGAAGTATGGTGCTCTGTGTTGCCCGGACTTTCCTCCTCCCAACAATGAGGGAAGCGATAGATTGGCCTGCTGCTCTGCAAAAATAGCAATAATTCCGGTAGTATTATGCTATTTTTTCAGAATAACCATAGTTGCACCAAAACCGTATTCCTTAAAAGAAGCATCCTGATATTTCAGACGGGGGTACTTTTTATCAAGTTCTTTCCTGATTTCAAATTTCAGTTTTCCATTGCCTACACCATGAATGAAAACTATCCGCTTAGTTTCTGAGCGCAGGGCGCCTTCAAGAGTCGTGGTAAACCTGGCCATCTGTATTTCAAGAATTTCGCTGTTTGACAGGTTGGCATAATTATCAATAAGTTCATGTATATGTAAATCAACCTCTTCGATATCAGGAGGAGTAGCACTTTTAATAACTTTCAATGGCTGGGAAGCATCTTTTTCATTAATTAATTTTTTAAGCGAAATTGGATTAATGCTATAATCTTCGGGCTTAGTATCTTCAACAATTTTTCTGACAAAGGCAGGTGCATCAAAAAAATCATTTTCGGCAAATCCTTGAAAAAAAAACAGAGAAGATGGCTCAGGATGAAAATCCTTGTGAACCGGAGAATATACATTGTGCAATCCTTTTCTCAAGAACAAAGCCTGAAATTTCAATTTCGGGAATTCATTCAACTCCTCACGCGTAAAAGTTCTGATAAATATTTTTGTTGCGGCCTCCAGTTTACCCGATTTAAGGCTGCGAAAGAAATCATCCACCTTCTCCAAAACATTAAATAAAAGCATGAATTCACTATCGTTAATCAGGTATAATTCAAACTGCTCTGAAATTTGAATGTTTGATTTTCGTGGTACAATGGCATAATAAATTGAAAATGCCGGGTTCTCCCCTGTTTCAACCGGCTCGGGTTCATCAGAATTATCAATTGGAAAAACTTCTGTTATGGCTAATTTATGCAGGGATTCGGTTTCATCAAAATTTTGTTTTTCTGAAAACTGCTGTTTTAAATTACCTGAAGAAATTTTTTCATCAAGAATTAATTGAGTAAGAAGAACGGGCACTTCAAAACCATCGTCCATTAACACATAAGCGATTTTCTTATCAACAGACTGAATAATTCCTCCCCCTACATCGTTTAAAAATTTTACCCTATCTCCCGATACAAATTTCATCATAATTTATTTTAGAATTCGATTTCAAAATTAGCTATTTTTGAAGCAATAAAAACAGGTATGGCCATTTAAAACTTACCGGTATTGTCAGGCAAAAACACCAGTGAAATTAAACCGTTAAAATGTGTAAGCTACCATAACTTAAAAAAATATTTTCCGAGATGAAAAATATCAATATCAATGACTATAATTATGAACTTCCTGAGGCAAGAATAGCCAAGGTCCCCCTTCCCGAAAGGGATCAGTCTAAATTACTGATATACAAGAAGGGAGAGGTGAATTCTGATGTATTTATAAATATTTCAGAATACATATCACCGGGGACATTACTTGTTTTTAATAATTCTCGTGTTATCCCTGCCAGGCTGGTTTTTTATAAAGAAATGGGGGCCAGAATAGAACTATTTTTATTGGAACCCCTAACCCCGGCAGATTATCAGCAGATTTTCCATCAAAATACACCTGTAGTATGGAAATGTCTGGTAGGGAATCTGAAAAAATGGAAAAAGGGTAGTTTAGATAAAACTCTTCAGGTTGGCGCATCAGAAATTACCATGAAAGCCACCATGCTTGAAAATAATATCTCCTGGCAAAAAATTGAGCTCAGCTGGAATGATAAAGATACAAAGTTCATTGATTTGATTGAAATTGCAGGATACACTCCCATTCCACCTTATTTAAACCGCGAACCCTTGGAAATGGATAAAGAATGGTACCAAACAGTTTACAGCAAGTACGAAGGTTCGGTAGCAGCCCCCACAGCAGGACTACATTTTACCACCCATGTTTTGAATAAACTTGCCGAAAAGAATGTTAAAATGAAGGAATTAACCCTGCACATTGGAGCAGGAACATTTCAGCCGGTTAAAACCAACAACATTGCAGATCACTCGATGCACACCGAACATTTTGCAGTTACGAGGGAATTGCTGTTAGCACTCATTGAAAATCAAAACCCGCTTGTTGCTGTTGGAACCACTACAGTAAGAACACTTGAAAGTATTTACTGGCTTGGAGTAAAGGCTCTTACCGGCCAGCTTAGTCCCGACAGTCAACTATATGTTGATCAATGGGATGGCTATGCCGAAAGTAAAGTAAATTTAAAGGAATCATTAAGTGCGCTTTTAAACTGGTTAGACAAAAAAGGCGAAGATAAAATTGCCGCATCAACAAGTATGATGATTGTTCCTGGATTTAAATTCCGGGTAACCGAAAGTATGATTACAAATTTTCACCAGCCACGCAGTACATTAATTCTGCTTATTGCTGCATTTATAGGCGAAGATTGGCGCAATGTGTATAACTATGCTCTAAATAATCAGTTCCGATTTCTCAGTTACGGTGACAGTTCCCTTCTTTTGCCAAAACGATAATTACTTCAACCTCAAGTATTTAATTTAGTCGTATTTAATAACTGGTTTATCGATAAATTCAGAAATCGGATAAAGGCATTTGAAATGAGTATGAATATTTGTATTTGTAATTCGTTACCATCAGGGTTTTTAGATTATGCCCTTTTTGTATTAAAATTACAATTCCTTGGTTTGCTTGCTCTGGCTGATGAACTTTATTTATTTCAACGGTGAGTCCCCCTCTTTTGACATATGATTATAAGACAGTTTATCGAGTAATGAGGGAACGAATTTTTTGAGCAGGAACACCAAATTACCCTGTGCGGTTAGAATAACAGTACGTCTGCGCTTCTTTATGCCAATGGCAATATGCCTGGCGACTTCCTCCGCACTCATCATTTTTTCCTCCAGTCTTGGCGATTCTCCCTGAGTACTCCCATCGGCCACCAGGGCCGACTTTCTAATGTTTGACTGAGTAAATCCGGGAGCAACAATCATAACATGCAGTCCTTTTTTAAGGTTTTCGATCCGCAGTGACTCAAGAAAGCCGTGCATGGCAAATTTTGAAGCGCTGTAACCTGTTCGACCAGGCAAGCCATGAATTCCGGCAATGGAAGAAACACCTGCAACGCTGCCTTTGGTTTCAATCAAATATTGCAATGCATATTTGGTACAGTAAACCGTACCCCAGAAATTCACGTCCATCAATCGCCTCAGCACATCAAGTTTGGTATCGGCAAAAAGTGCCCTCATAGACAAACCGGCATTGTTGATAAGAACATCAATGCGGCCAAAGGATGCTATTGTTTTTTGCACAAGTTTACTGCAATCCTCCTCCCTTGACACATCGGTTTGCACCGACAAAATTTTTGTCCCTTTAGCCAGTAATTCCTTTTCAAGCAAAACCAGACTATCAATATTTCTTGCGGCCACCACAAGATTATACCCGCGGCGAGCAAACTCACGGGCACAGGCCAGTCCGATTCCCGATGAAGCTCCAGTTATAATTGCTACCTTGTTTTGAAAACTCATTGTATTAATTTTAGCCGCAATTTAAGGAAAAGATTGCAGGTTGAAAATAATGGGAAAAATAAATGGATGAAATTTAAAGATGTCAGCACAAAATTCTGAAAGATTCTTAATTAATGGCTCACAGAAAAAAAAGGAAAAAATTTAAAAATGCTTTTGTATAATTAATGAATAATTTTACCTTTGCAACACTTTTAAAAAAAGTAATATATTGATTCAGTAGCTCAGTCGGTAGAGCACATCCCTTTTAAGGATGGGGTCCTGGGTTCGAATCCCAGCTGGATCACAAAAAACCACCCCAAATTGCGGTGGTTTTTTTATTTTGCGGTTATTTTTACACATTTAAAGCCATTCTGACAATTATTCTCACATTTGTGCAGATGTTTACATTAATAAATCAAATAATCAATCAGCACGCGTTAAAATAGCCTTATTAATCCGTTTAACGACAGAGGGTCCCTTATAAATAAAACCTGTGTACAATTGTATCAGGCAGGCCCCGGCCTCAATTTTTTCTATAGCATCCTCGGGCGACATAACACCCCCAACACCTATAACCGGCATTTTGCCGTTAGTTTTTTGAGAAATGTAGCGTATAATTTCAGTAGATCTGTTTTTGAGGGGTTTACCGCTTAAACCTCCTGCACCAATTCTGTTAATTTGGGTCAAATTGCTTTTAAGGTTTTCTCGTTCTTTAGTAGTGTTGCTTGCAACAATTCCGGTAATTCCGGTTTTTTGAACAAGGTTTATAATTTCATCAATCTGAATTTCAGTAAGTTCCGGAGCAATTTTAATAAAAACAGGCTTATTTCCGCCCCTTTGATTATCAATTTTTTTTAATTCTGTAAAAAGCATGATCTGAAACTCCGGCTCTTGTAATCGCGAAATATTACCAACATTAGGACAACTTAAATTAACGGTAAAATAATCAACATAATCATAAAGTTCAGAAAAAGTAAGAATATAGTCGGCCAAAGATTCTTCATCGGGAGTAAAAGTATTCTTACCTATATTACCACCTACAATCAAGTTTTTATTCTTGCCTTTCAATCTTGAAACAGCCTTTTTAACTCCGTCATTATTTAAGCCCATACGGTTAATCAGGGCAAGGTCAGAGGGTAGTCTGAAAACCCGAGGTTTAGGATTGCCCGGCTGAGGCTCGGGAGTAATGGTACCAATTTCAACGAATGAAAATCCAAAAACCGACATATAGTTGAAACAAACAGCATTTTTATCGAAACCGGCAGCCAAGCCGACAGGATTTTTGAATTTTAAGCCAAATAAATTCCTTTCAAGCTTTTTATTTTCAAAAGAAAACATTTTTCTGAAAAAAAATCTTTTTCCGGGAATTGCTAAAATTACTTTAAGCCAAAAAACCACGTGATTATGCACGATTTCGGGAGGAACAAGAAACAATAGAGGGCGGATAAAATGTTTATACATTTTTTATTTGTAAAATTAATATAAAATTTTACTCCGGAGTATAGTCTTTAAATGAACCATCTGCAAAAAACATAACTATTCTTTCGGGACCATGGATTTTTTCTTCACTTTTACTTTTATCCTTTATTCCAGATCTACCTTTATACATAGACGGTTCTTCTGATTTTACATTTGTAACATTTAAATTAGTTATGTTTTCATTGTTGTAATTATCAAATAAATTAGCTTGCTTCAAAACAGTTCGCATCATATCACCTTTCCCCAAAAGTAGCCACTCAGGGTTTAAATCGGGAAATTTTGACAATATTTTTACAATAAAATCATAGCTGGGATTGTTTCTTCCTGATAAAATGTGCGAAACTCCAGATGGCTGAATGCCTAATTCTTCAGCAAACCGACTGGGAGATAGATTGATAGCGGTAAGAAATTTAAGCAATCTGTCTTTCATATTACTTGTTTTTACAAATGTAATCAATGTATTTTAAAATGCAAATTTATTTTATTTTACATTTGTAATCTGCTGTTATGTTCTATTATTCAAATATTTGAAAATAATTTTAGTTTATAAATCAATATTTTGTATCTTAAAATCAATTTTATTTGAATTTTATCGTTAAACTAATAATTCATTATTTGTATCTAATAAACTGATAATGAGCTTACAATACAAATTTATTTATTGAATTATATCGTTATGTTACAAATGTAACTGTATAAATTAAATAACAAGTTAACTTTTACATGTTCAATATACTGATTATGAGTTCAAAAAAAATTAATATTTTAAACCTGTAGCTAATTAATGTTACGTATGTAATATTGTATTATTGATTGATATTCAATTATTTTGCATATCACATTTGTAATCGTTTGTCATAAGTATTTTATCCTTACGATATGCTTAAAATTGAACTGGAAGGGATTAAACTCTAATTGAAATTAGAAAAATATTATAAAAATGGAATAAGGATGTTTGTCTCCCCTAATTTTATGCCACCGTGATTACTTTTTTAAACATTTCTTAGAACTTGTCTAAGTTTAAAATATCAGTCGCTTAAAATTCATTCTCGTTTACGGCAAATAAAATATTATTCTAAAAAAAGTACCTGTAAAACCAACATTTTCCAAATTGTGGCTCATATTAAGCTTGTTATTTAGCAAAACTCCTAAATATTGTTCCCATTTATATTTTGGCTTGGATTTATGCTTACGCTGGAGTGACATTGCCGCTAACTGGCATTATGGGGAGTACAAAATCTTTAGGAATCTGTTTTTCAATAAAAACTGATGAAGAATTGCTGGTTTACTAATGGAGAAGTTTTTTATCTGAAGAAATGGGCTAANNCTCAAGCCGCAAGAACTTTTACTTTTTTTCGGCAACAAAAAAAGTAAAAAAACCGCGGATGCAGCGAATTTCCTAAAAATCAAATTAATTGTCTAAAATCCGGAAACTCACCTTGCATAAACAGCCTGGATTCTTTAACGCTAATTTATCTGTTTTTATTAACGGAAATTCACTGTGGCGGAAAT
>BBPF01005417.1_pt3 | contig 17097 bp, 16 predicted proteins | sample 1343921 | NCBI WGS metagenome assembly BBPF01 (sample SAMD00019090, study PRJDB2971) | groundwater metagenome | isolation source: The Cedars highly-alkaline
TCTTCGTCGGCATAAAAATCCTCGGGATTGAACTCCTCTTCATCAGGAAGAATCAATGTTCTGCGGTTATCTCCATATTTATTCTTAATCTCATGCAACTCATCTTTGATAATTTTCATGCGCAATGATTCGTTGGCTAATATTTCCTTGAAATAAGCAATCAACTTCATAATTTCGTCATACTCATCTCTTATTTTATTTCTTTCAAGACCTGTGAGTCTTTGCAGGCGTAAATCGAGAATAGCTTTGGCCTGTAGTTCGGAAAGACCGAAGTTTTTTATCAGGCCTTCCTTAGCTTCTTCGGGGGTTTTTGAAGCGCGAATAAGATTAATGACTTCATCGAGATGATCAAGTGCAATTAACAATCCCTCAAGTATATGTGCTTTCTTTTCAGATTGTTCAAGATCATACTGCGACCTTCTTACAACTATCTCGTGGCGGTGTTTGACAAAATAGGAAATTAATTGTTTGAGATTTAGGGTGCGAGGGCGACCATTTACCAGGGCAATGTTATTTACATTGAAGCTGGTCTGCAATTGAGTATATTTAAACAAATTATTTAGAACGACATTGGCTACAGCCTCTTTTTTTAAGATAATGATAATCCTCATTCCAGTTCTGTCCGATTCATCATTAATATAAGAGATCCCCTCAATTTTTTTCTCGTTAATCAAATCGGCAGTTTTCTTAATCAGCTCTGCTTTATTAACCTGATAGGGAATTTCTGAAATAATTATTTTTTCACGGCCTGTTTCAGTAAGTTCTACCTCAGTTTTTGCCCTTACAACAACTTTCCCCTTACCTGTTTCAAAATAATCTTTAATACCTTGATAACCATAAATAATTCCTCCTGTGGGAAAATCGGGTCCATGAATGTGTTTCAGCAGTTCATTAAATTCTATATCGTTATTTTCTATGTAGGCTATAGTTGCATTTATTACTTCCGTAAGGTTATGCGGAGCCATATTTGTAGCCATTCCCACAGCAATACCTGATGTGCCGTTTACTAAAAGATTAGGAATCTTTGTCGGCAACACTTTTGGTTCTTCAAGCGTGTCGTCAAAATTCAATTGAAAATCCACAGTGTTTTTTTCAAGATCGGCCAATGCTTCCTCAGCAATTTTTTTTAACCTTGCTTCAGTATAACGCATAGCTGCAGGACTGTCACCGTCAACCGAGCCAAAGTTTCCCTGTCCGTCAATCAGTGGATAGCGCATAGACCATGGCTGAGCCATTCTTACCATGGCTTCATATACCGACGAGTCGCCGTGAGGGTGAAATTTACCTAAAACCTCCCCTACTATCCTTGCTGATTTCTTGTGTGCCTTATTTGAATATACTCCAAGTTCGTGCATTCCAAAGAGAACCCTGCGGTGCACGGGCTTCATTCCATCTCTAACATCAGGAAGAGCTCTTGAAACAATAACCGACATTGAATAATCAATGTAAGCCGACTTCATTTCCTCTTCAATATTTACCTTAATAATTCTTTCTGTTTCTAATTCTGCCATACCTGCGTTTTAACTCTTTTAATGAGAGGTTAAATAATCAATATTTTTATGTAAAAAACAAGGTGCTAAGTTACGATTTTCCAGATCATTTTTTATAAGATTTTTGACTTAGTTTCGGGTTTTTTTGAACATTACGGCAGAACTTTGTTAAAATAAAACCAGTTCAGGTTATTTATTAAGAAAGGTTCAAAATTCGAGCTTTTCTCTTTTAAATAATTCAACTAACTTTGCACATATTTGAGTAATGTCGTGTTGAACAAAATTTTCTATTTGGAAAATATATTATGGATGCAAAATTTTCACAAAAGGTAAAGGATGTACTTTCATACAGCCGTGAAGAAGCAATTAGGCTCGGGAACTCGAAAATAGGCACTGAACACCTTTTTTTGGGGATTATTCGTGATGGAGAAGGAATAGCTATTGATGTACTTTTAAGTTTTGGCATCAGCCTTCCCGAAGCCAAAAGGGTTATTGAAGAAAATATAAGAAATGATAAACCGTTTACGGCCATTGAAAATGAGAATTTACCACTTTTAAAAACTGCAGAGAAGGTTCTTAAACTGGTTTATTTGGAGGCCCGAAGTCTCAAAAATACCACTATTGATACTGGTCATTTGCTTTTGGCTATTATTCGTGATGAAAACTGTCTTGTTTCTCAAATTCTCGAACAACATGATGTTACTTACGAGAAGCTAAAAGACCAAATTTTGCGACATAGCCCCGAATCCCCTTTGAAGGCCGAACAATCTGGTGATGAAGACGATGATGATATTAAAGGGCCGTTTAGTCAGGGCAAGGGAATGCCTGCAAACCCGTCTAAGGGAAGTTCTGAAACCCCTGTATTAGACAATTTTGGGATTGATTTAACCAAGGCTGCGGAAGAAAATAAATTGGACCCCATTGTAGGCCGACAAATTGAAATTGAAAGACTTGCACAGATACTTAGCCGCCGTAAAAAAAATAATCCTATTTTAATTGGCGATCCTGGTGTTGGTAAATCGGCCATTGTTGAGGGGCTGGCTCTAAGAATTATCCAGAAAAAAGTATCCAGAGTGCTTTTTGGAAAACGGGTTATAACTTTAGACCTGGCTTCTATTGTGGCAGGTACAAAATACCGTGGACAATTTGAGGAAAGAATGAAGGCAATACTCAATGAACTTGCCAAAACCAATAGCATTATACTTTTTATCGATGAAATTCATACTATTGTAGGTGCAGGAGGAGCCACCGGTTCACTTGATGCCGCAAACATGCTAAAACCTGCCCTATCGCGTGGTGAAATACAATGTATTGGTGCAACTACACTCGATGAATACCGTCAGCATATTGAAAAGGACGGAGCCCTCGAAAGAAGGTTCCAGAAAGTAATGGTTGAACCTACGAGCATTGAAGAAACCGAGGAAATACTAAACAACATAAAAGAGAGATACGAGGACCACCATAACGTATTATATACCCCCGAAGCCATTAAGGCATGCGTTTCATTAACAAACAGGTATATATCTGACAGACACCTGCCCGACAAAGCCATAGATGCTTTGGATGAATCCGGTTCAAGAGTTCATATTTCAAATATTGTGGTTCCAGACAAGATACTGGAGTTGGAAAATGCAATTGATCATACTAGACAAGAAAAAGTAAAGGCTGTTAAAAGTCAAAATTTTGAATTGGCTGCCAGTCAGCGTGACAAAGAAAAAGAATTACTTGAGGCTCTTGAAATTGAGAAACACAAATGGGAAAAAGATTTATCGAAAAACAGACAAACTGTTGACGAAAACAAAGTTGCAGAAGTTGTAGCAATGATGACAGGTGTTCCAGTGCAACGAATTGCCCAGGCTGAAGGTTTGCGGCTTTTAAAAATGGGAGACGAAATGAAATTGAGAATAATTGGCCAGGACGAAGCGATTGAAAAAATTGTAAAGGCGATTCAACGTAATCGTGCAGGCTTGAAAGATCCCAATAAACCTATTGGATCTTTTGTTTTCCTGGGCCCGACCGGGGTTGGAAAAACACAATTAGCAAAAGTCCTCGCTGAACATCTTTTTGAAAGCGCCAACAATCTTATACGGATTGATATGAGCGAGTACATGGAAAAATTTTCCGTTTCGCGCCTGGTTGGGGCACCTCCAGGATACATTGGTTACGAAGAAGGAGGACAACTTACAGAGAAGGTCAGAAGGCGCCCGTACTCAGTTGTGTTATTTGATGAATTGGAAAAAGCCCATCCGGATGTGTTTCATATTCTTCTGCAGGTGCTCGATGAAGGTCAATTAACTGACAGCCTTGGCAGAAAGGTGGATTTCAAAAATACAATTGTTATTATGACTTCCAATATTGGAACCCGCCAGTTGAAGGATTTTGGGGCAGGAATAGGATTTGCCTCGGCCTCAAAACAAGGTTCCGGAAATGAACAAATGCGTAGTATAATTCAAAAAGCCCTAAAGCAGGCATTTGCACCTGAATTTCTCAACCGAATTGACGATGTTATAATTTTTAACCAGTTAACCAGGGAAGGAATTCATAAAATTATTGATATTGAATTGAAAGGTATTTATAGACGCATTCATGAATTGGGGTATGAAGTAAATATTACCGAAAAAGCAAGAGATTTTATTGCCGAAAAAGGTTACGACCTGCAGTTTGGAGCACGTCCGCTCAAACGTGCAATTCAAAAATACCTTGAAGATGCAATGGCCGAGGTGATTATTAAATCGGAACTGCAGGAAGGCGATACCCTTTTGGCAGATTACAACCCCGAAACAGAGGAAATTTTTATCAAGCTAAATCCAAAGAAGAACGGAAAAAATAAAACAAGGAAAACCAATGAACCTGATGCAGGGGTAAACTGATGGTATCAATTGTTTAATACTTGCTTTTTATAAAAATAATTACACAAGTTAAAATTAAATGAAAATGCTTAAAAGAAAAAATATTGTCACTATGAAGGGTAATAAGCTTACCCTGTTGGGAAATGAGATAAAAAAAGGCGATACCGCACCCGAATTTACTGTGCTTGACGAAACTCTTTCTCCTCGCAAACTTTCAGAATTTGCCGGATTTGTAAAAGTTATTTCAGTGTTTCCTTCTATTGATACTTCAGTTTGCTCAGCTCAGATGCACCGGTTCAATAAGGAAGCTTCCGTACTTAAAAACGTAAAAATTATTTCTGTTTCCAACGATTTACCGTTTGCCCTTAAGCGTTTTTGTGGTGCTGAAGGTATAAATAACCTTGTTGTTTTATCGGATTACAAGGATATGGATTTTGGTGGCAAATATGGTTTTGTTATTGAGGAATTAAGATTATTGGCTCGTGGAGTTATTGTTGTGGACAAAAACAATATTGTTCAGCATGTGGAATATGTTCCGGAGATTGTTCAGGAACCCAATTACGAAAAAGCTTTGGAAGTTGCCAAAAGTATAAGCTAATTCAGATAACTTCCCCAAATAAGTCAAATTTATCCGAACCGGTAATTTTTACATTAAAAAATTCACCGGTTTTTACTTTTGCTGAAGGTTTAATCAATACCTCGTTATCAATTTCAGGAGAATCGTATTCGGTACGGCCAATAAAAAAATCTCCTTCTCTCCTGTCAACAAGCACTTTGAATTCCCCTCCTACCTTTGAAAAATTCAACTTTTCAGAAATATTTTGCTGCAAGGCCATGAGTTCATCGGCACGTGACTGCATTATGTGCATAGGAACACTATTTTTCATGGTTTTAAAGGCATACGTGTCATCCTCGTGTGAATACGTAAAAACACCAAGCCTTTCAAATTCGGCTTGCCTGATAAAATCCATCAATTCATTGAAATCTTTTTCAGTTTCCCCGGGATGCCCTACCAACATTGTGGTTCGCAAAGCTATTCCCGGTACTTCACTTCTTAATTTCCCAATCAATTCAATGGTATTCTTCTTGTTTATACCGCGTCTCATTAACTTTAGCATTCGGTCGCTTATATGTTGCAAAGGTAAGTCAAGATAACGGCATATTTTATCTGAATTTATCATTAGGCTAAGGATATCCAGGGGAAAATTGGCAGGGAAAGCATAATGAAGTCGAATCCATTCGGGCCCGTTGATTTGTTCAAGATTCTTCAATAGTTCAGATAACTGATATCGTTTATTAAGATCATACCCGTAATATGAAAGGTCTTGAGCCACAAGTATTAATTCCTTAACTCCCGAAATCGCCAATAATTCTGTCTCAGCAACAATTTCAGCAATGGGTTTGGAAATATGAGGTCCCCTTATTATTGGTATGGCACAAAATGAGCAGCTGCGGCTGCAACCTTCCGATATTTTCAGATAGGCATAATGTGCAGGAGTAGTAAGCAATCTTTCTCCAAGCAATTCATTTTTAAAATTCAATCCAAGGCTGCCTATGATTTTTTGGAACTCATTCACACCGAAAATATTGTCGATCTCGGGAATTTCTTTTATTAATTCGTCTGTATATCGTTCAGATAAACAACCCATTACATAGAGATTGTTTAATAAACCCTTTGACTTCAGTTTTGCATAACGCAAAATCATATCTATTGATTCCTGTTTTGCATCATTAATGAAGCCACAGGTGTTAATTATAACAGTATCGGTTTTTTCCTCGTCTTCGTTATGGTAAACCTTTAGTTCGTTTGCCTTAAATTGCCTTAGCAGAGTTTCTGAGTCGACTAAATTTTTGCTGCAACCCATTGTAACAACGCGTATGCCTGAAGGACGTGTTTTCATATTCAATCAGATGAACAAGGAGTCAACAAATTCTTTGCGGTTAAACACCAGAAGGTCTTCAAGTTTTTCTCCAACACCAATGTATTTAACGGGTATTTTAAACTGGTCAGAAATTCCCAATACCACTCCTCCCCTTGCCGTCCCGTCAAGTTTTGTAAGTGCTAATGCAGTAACCTCTGTGGCATTTGTAAATTGTTTTGCCTGTTCAAAGGCATTCTGACCGGTAGAGCCATCGAGAATTAGCAAAACCTCGTGAGGTGCATCAGGAATAACCTTTTGAATAACATTTTTAATTTTGGTTAATTCATTCATAAGGTTAATTTTATTGTGCAACCGGCCGGCAGTATCAATAATTACCATGTCAAAATCTCTTGATTTTGCAGCATGCACTGCATCGTAGGCCACCGACGCCGGATCAGCTCCGGGTTTTTGTTTTATCAGGGGCACATCTACCCTGCTTGCCCAAATATCAAGCTGATCAATTGCCGCAGCCCTGAAAGTATCTGCAGCTCCCAATAGAACTTTTTTACCTGTTTTCTTAAACTGGTACGCAAGCTTGCCAATTGTGGTGGTTTTACCAACTCCATTTACCCCAACCACCAAAACAACATAGGGTTTTTTAGCCGCAGGTAATTCAAATTCTGTTGAAAAACTGGAATCATTCTCCATAAGAAGTGATACAATTTCTTCCTTTAGGATAGTGTTCAGTTCTGTGGCATTTAAATACTTTTCTTGTGCTACTCTTGCTTCAATTTTCTTAAGTATCCGCAGTGTGGTATCAACGCCAACATCAGAACTTATGAGTGTTGCCTCAAGTTCGTCGAGCACCTGTTCATCAATTTTTGATTTTCCGGCAACGGCACGTGAAAGCTTTTTAAAAACATTTTCCCTGGTTTTTTCCATGCCCTTGTTTAGAGCGTTGTTCTCCTGTGAGGGTTTGTCCTTAAAAAAATCAAATACACCCATACTTAAAATATTAGCAATAAAAAAGCTCTCTTTTTACAAAGAAAGCTCAATTTTCAGTATTATAATCAAAATTATTTCTTTTCAAAGAAATTATTGGCAAGTTCCTTGCTAACAATTGCTTCTTTAAAAATATATGCGCCTGATTTGGATGATTTCACCATTTTTATAGCGCGGGCCAGGTTTTTACTTTCGCCTGTCTTTAGTGTTGCTACTACTTTCTTTGCCATTTCTAAAAATTATTTAATTTCACGATGAACGGTTACTTTCTTAAGGATTGGATTATATTTTTTCCTCTCCATGCGCTCCGGAGTATTCTTTTTATTCTTGGTTGTAACATACCTGGAAGTTCCTGGCATACCTGATTCTTTATGTGATGTGCATTCGAGTATTACCTGCACCCTGTTTCCTTTTTTTGCCATTTTTTAATTCTCCCTGATTAAACTATTTTTAATTTTAGGCCTTTTTTGACTGCCTGTTTGATGGCATTTTGCAAGCCAATTTTGGTAATCAATCGGATGCCTGCCGCAGATACCTTAAGGGTTATCCAACGGTCTTCATCCTGATTATAAAAACGTTTTGTAAACAAATTAGCATGAAATTTTCTCTTTGTTTTGCGGTTGGAATGCGAAACATTGTTCCCTACCATTCCTGTTTTACCTGTGATCTGACAAATTCGTGACATTTCCTTTTTCGGTTTTTAATACTATTTATCCGTTCTTTTAAACAGTTTGCAAAAATCGTTAATAAATTTTGATTAATCAAACATTTTCAAACAAATTTTATATTTTTTCCTTTTCATTTTCAATCATTTTCCTAAGCACATTTAATGCTGCATTCGAAGCTCTTAAAATATTTATTTCCCTGTTATCGCCAAATTTGAACATAGTTGTCTGTGTATTTTCATGCGAGGATACTGAAATCCAAACAGTTCCTACCGGTTTTTCATGCGTGCCACCCGTGGGACCTGCTATACCACTAATTGCAATGCCGTAGTTTGTATTAAAAAGCCTGCGGATATTTAAAGCCATTAGTTCTGCGACTTCGCTGCTTACTGCGCCATGTTGAGCAATAAGTTTCTCGGGAATTTCCAATACATTAACTTTTATTTCATTGGAGTATGCCACAACCGATCCTTTAAAGTATTCAGAACTTCCGGGTAAAAAAGTCAGCAATGAAGCAAGTTTACCTCCTGTGCAACTTTCGGCTGTTGATACACTGAGCTTGTATTTTGTAAGCAGGGACTTGCAATATTCTTCAAGTGAATTGTAATCTGAACTCACAAAATAATCGGGTATGTAGGTTTTCAGTTTGTTAATTAAGCTATCAGCTAAATTGGTGCTTTCCTTTCCAGGGTTGTAGCAACTAAGCCTCAGGCGAAGTACTCCCGGTGAAGGCAGGTAAGCCAAAATGAAGCAATGCGGTAGTTGTGCTTCAAAATCGCGAAGCAATTCCGATAATTGAGATTCGGTGGCTCCGCTTGTAAGTACCATGCGGTGAAGTACAGGAGGCAGTTCAATTTTTTTCTGTATATAAGGTATTACCCTGTTTTGCATTATCCATACCATTTCAAATGGCACACCGGGTAAGAAAATAAACAATGTATTGTTTTTGGAAAAAACCAATCCGGGAGAGGTTCCAACTTCGTTTGAAAGAATTTCGCAGCTTTTGGGCACTAAAGCCTGTTTTTCATTAATTGCATTCAGGGAGAGGCCTTTTTTAGCCAAAATAAGTTTGATATTTTCATGAACCTGATCATTACGCACTAAAATTGTATTAAAATAGGTACACAACGCATCCCTGGTTAAGTCGTCGGATGTGGGCCCTAATCCGCCTGTGACAATAACCAAATAAGAGCCTAGAAAAATATTTTCTAAGGCTTGTACAATGCTGTCATGATTATCGGGAATTGAAGTAACCCTTGCTACCCTAAAACCAAGTTTGTTGAGATGCTTGGCAATATGAGCAGAATTGGTATCGGTTTTCTGCCCCATAAGAAGTTCATCGCCAATAGTAATAATTTCTGATTGCATGCTGCACATAATATTAAAATGGCAATGTAACAGGTTAATAATTAGCCATTGATTCGAAAAAACAAGAAGATAATAGAAGGTACAAAATTAAATGTTAAATAAATCAACCTGATTCCATTTCCTTTTTTCTTTGAAGAAATTTTTCGACGTCTTCAGGTGTGGTTTTCCATCGTTCATGCATCCACACCCATTGTTCGGGGCTTTTTTTAATCATTTCTTCTATGGCATTGGTGTAAATAATTGTATTCTCAAAAATGTCAGACTCTGTATTTCCTGTATGAATAAGAGGTAATGGAGGTAGGATTGTAAACCTATGTTTGCTATTGGGCAAACGGTTAATGTACATTGGAAGAACTGCAGCCTTTGTATCAAGAGCTAAACGAGCTGCTCCAACTGGAGTGTAAGCCTTTTTACCGAAGAAATCAACAAATACCCCCTTAACCTTTGTATCCTGATCTATCATGATTATTAAACATTCTCCCCTTTTTAACAGGTCAACCAATCGGTCATATACTTTTTCACGGCGAATATTTTTTAAACCACGCTTTTCCCTGAAGTCCACAATTAATTTATCAATTTTTTCATTAGGCATGGCCCGGCTTACAGCCGAAGTTTTATATCCCATAACTGATGGCATAATTGCTGAAAATTCCCATGAACCACCATGGCACATTAAACATATTACTCCATTTCCTTCTTCATAAGCCTTGCTGAAATGTTCTTCTCCTTCAAACTCAACAATTTTATTAAACTGTGACCTTGTTGTATAGTGCATTGTGTGAAGATAATCAGCAAAATTAAGAGCCTGATGTATGAATACACTCCTACCTATATTCCAAATTCTCTTTTCGTTTAATGATTCACCATAAACATAGGTAAGGTTTTTTAATGTTTTATTCCTTTCTTTTTTTAAAACTAAGTATGCAATTTTTCCGATGCTACCACAAATTACTAAAAGCAATTTTCTTGAAGTAAAACGTGCAATTAAAACAAACAAGTGAATAAGAGCTATTAAGACTGGGTACTTAATGCCTCTTCTGATTTTTTTAATAGTTATTTTACTTATCATTTCGGTAGCTTTTCCTATTATAATTATAATATGATTTGATTTTTTTGAAGGATAAAAATTTTAAAGTGCAATTTAAGGGCTCAGCGTTAAATTTCCATTAATAGTTTTGAACTATGTGGACAAATTTGTTAATTTATTTTCGCAAAACAATTTTGTACAATAAAATAAAAACATTGCAAATAGTCAAATAATAAAAAGGAATTTCCCTACAAAATTATTGAATGGATTGATTTTAAAGGACAATAATTGCGTATTAAAATTATTGAATATTAGCACTGAAAACTTATTAATATTGAATCGAAACCAGGCATAATTTATTGTGCCGCTGGATAGTTTTAATTTAATTACCCAATTGATGTTCAATTTCTTTTTTTGCCAAGGGTCAGAAAAAATAAGAATTTATTTTGCATTACCAGATATTGAAAAAAGCAACCCGTATCTCAACATTTTGGAGCCGGATTGCAAAAAAAATATAAAGAATAATAAAAATTAACTATTTTTGCTTTACAAAAGCAGGGGGTGCATGGTGGAAGCCAAGCTGAGATTATACCCGTGACCTGATTTGGATAATGCCAACGTAGGGATGCAATTCAAAAACAATAATTTTTACACTCCATTTTGTTGGCTGCTCAACGGAATGGATTTTTTATTTTGTAACTAACAGGAAAATGGAAAAAGAAAAAACAAACTTTGAACTAATTCTACAAAGCCAGCAAAAATGGCAAAACAGGTCAGAATGGTTTTTTAACCGTGAGCATACAGATACTTACGAACAATGGTATGAAGGCAGGTATAAACGGGCCGAAATATGGCAAAAGAAAGTCATGGAGCAACTTGTTTCAAAAGACAAAAGAGTAAAAACCATCCTGGAATTTGGATGTGGTACTACCCGTTTTACCCGTTGGTGGAAGGAAATAGGAATTGAAGCTACCGGAGGTGACATATCTCCCTTGATGTTATCCCAGGCCATTCATTTGTTTGATGGTGATTTGGTAATGGCTGATTCACATTACATGCCTTTTAAAGACCACACTTTTGATGCTTTGGCGTTCATTACCACCTTTGAATATTATGAAAACCCTGTAAAAGTTATCAGGGAGGCAGCTCGCGTTGGTAAATATGGTATTGCCATGGGGATGATGAACAGAAATTCGCCCAAAGTTGTACGAAGAAGGGTGCAGCAATTATTTGGTAAAAATCCGTTTTATATAACGGCAACTTTCTATACTCCTGATAAACTGATTGAAATTATTAACAAGGCTCTTGAGGGTAGGGATTATTCAATTGAATGGACTTGCACAGGGCTTCCAAAATGGTTTCCTGTAAAGCAATGGGGCTTACCCTTAGGTGATTTTTTTGGCCTGTACGTAAAATTAAATGACTAAGGTTATATGAACGAAAAACTTGGGAAAATAGATTATCATTTATTTGAACAATTTATCAGTAATAAATGGGGACAAAACCGAAATGAAGTTATTATTGGACCACAATTTGGTGTAGATGTAGCACTCATTGATTTGCCTGGCGAAATAACTATGGCCTTAACCAGCGACCCATTATCCCTTATTCCAACACTTGGATTGGAAGAATCTGCCTGGTTATCAGTGCAACTTATGGCAAATGACATTGCAACAACGGGTTATGCACCTATGTATGCACAGTTTGTATTGAATCTCCCCTCGAATTTTTCAAAATACGATTTTAAAATTTATTGGGATTACATTCATAAATATTGTTCAGAAATTGGAATTGCAATAACAGGTGGGCATACTGGTTTTATTGAAGGACAAAATTCTACCATAGCAGGGGGAGGTACTTTTATTACCATAGCTCCCAAAAACAGAATGCTTGTTTCAAGGTATGCCATGCCCGGAGATTCCATTTTGGTTACTAAAACATCTGCTATCTCTTCTTCAGCAATTCTTGCAATGAGCTTTCCTGAAACTATTAAAAACAAACTTGGAATTAATCTTTATCAACAAGCATGTAACTCCTTTTATAATACTTCCTCACTGAAAGATGCCCTGGCAGCTGTCGGTAAAAATAAATATCATAATGATGTAACTGCAATGCACGATGTAACAGAAGGTGGCATAATTGGTGCGATATACGAATTGGCAAGAGCTTCAAATAATGGTGCAATTATCCATAACGAGAAACTACCCATAGGGCATGTGCAAAGAGAAGTATGCAAATTATTTTCATTAGATCCACGATACTGTGTTGGTGCGGGTTCTATGATTATTACCTGTAAAAAAGGAACGGCTAAAAATGTGATTAATCTTTTGGCTAATGAAAACATAGCTTGTGCGGAAGTCGGTGAAATTGTTGAAAAAGCCAAAGGAATCAAACTTAAAGAAAACGATACAGAAAATGATGTGGCTTATATTGAAGAAGACCCTTACTGGGCAGCATACTTTAAAGCATTTAAGGCGGCCTGGAAATGAATACAGCATTTAAAAGAAATCACTACTGTTCGGTTAAATTTTAATAAAATCATGAGGTTTACCATAAAATCAATATTAATAGAACGTTTTTTATTACCGGGGTTATTTCCGCCTCAGGGAATTCCCGTTAATAAAATCAGATAAATTGGCGTTAAAAAATCCGGGTTGTTTGAGCGAGGCGAGTTTCCGGATTTCAGACAATTAATCTGATTTTTAGAAAATTCGCTGTAGCGGCGGCATTTTTTGTATACTTTTTTTTTGCTTTAGAAAAAAAGTTTAAGCTCGTGCGGCTTGAGCACTTGAACAAAGTGAAAATTTATTACCTGACAATAGTGAAAAGAAGTATTAAACCTGGAATTTATTTAGTGATTGACCCTTCAATGGAAGAATCTGTTTTACTAAATAAAATAAAATTGTGTTTAAAAGAAGAATTAACCGCCCTGCAGATTTGGGATAATTTTTCTGCCGGACAAAACATAATTAAACTTGTAAAGGACATTTGTAAGCTTGCTCATGCGAAAAATATTCCTGTTTTGATTAATAATAAGTGGGAGTTTTTAAAAGATTCGAAATTGGACGGAGTACATTTTGACCATATTCCCGAAAATTATAAAGCAATAAAAGAAATCATAAAAAGACCATTTATTAGCGGGCTTACCTGTAATAATGATTTATCGTTTGTGCATTGGGCAAATTTACACCAGATAGATTATATCTCTTTCTGTTCAGTTTTTCCATCAGACACTAGCAACAGCTGCGAACTGGTAAATTTCGAAATTATCCGTGAATCAAGAAAAATTTCTTCTTTACCAATCTTTTTGGCCGGTGGCATTAAACCTGAAAATTTAAATCAGTTAAATGAGCTTGAATACACCGGTATTGCAGTAATAGCAGGAATAATGAATTCAAACAAACCTGACGAATCAATAAAAAAGTATCGTAAAAAATTAAAAATAATTGAAGTATGAGAATTGAAACCATAAAAAAACTCTGTTGTTCTTTTGACAAAACTGATTTAAAATTGACTGTAATTACAAAAGATTTAAACCAAAATATAATTGATGGATTTTTATTTTGTAATGTTTGCAAGCGTTTATATCCAATTGTAAAAGGAATACCAATTATGTGTCCTGATGAATACCGTGAATTTAGATTAGAACAACCACTTGTTGAAAGATGGAATGAGTATTTAAACGGAAAAAAATATGTGAATTTTCGGCTTTCAGAACAGGAAGGGATCGAACGGTCAAAAGAACTTTTAGACTGACCGAAATAAATATACTGTTTCTAAATTAAACAATTTTCACCTTTAAGTTGAAAAAAGTGAATAGGAAATGCGCAGGAAAGAGTATCAACATGCTTTTTTTGATTTAAACAGGAAAAATAAATTAATTCAAAAATTTGAAGTCTTTGTGAAAACGATAAATAATTGAAAAAGGTCTCATTTTACAAAAAAATGGTATTCCATTGGTTTACCTTTATTGTGAGTTAATGCAATCTTGTTTTTAAAAACTTCAAGTATTTACTGAATAAAAAAAAGGCTGTAATTTCTCACAGCCTTTTTAAGATTATCAAAAATTTGAAGTTATTTCTTAGTCTTTATAGTGCAACCAATGGCTCTGGTAAAATTAGGATTTGGTTCTTTACCTGCAAGCAAGGCATCAATTGCATTCACCAGAAATGGCTCGGTAACTGCCGATGCATCCCTGTGGTTATTATCTATAGCGCCAATATATCGAACTACCATGTCTTTACCCTGTTTCTGCACCAGGAAAATATGCGGAGTTCTTGTGGCTCCCCAAACAGGGTAAACCTTCTGCCCATCATCAAATAAGTATGGGAATGTAAAGCCTTTTTCTTTGGCTCTTACCTGCATCATTTCATAAGAATCCCTTGGCTCAACATCAGGATCGTTTGGATTGATTGCTATTACCGGAAAACCAAGCGGTTTGTATTTTTTATCAAGCGCAATTTTCCTGTCTTCGTAAGCCACCGAGTAAGGGCAATGGTTACAAGTAAACATAACTATAAACCCTTTTGCGTCCTTGAAATCTGCCATGCTGACAAATTTTCCATCCACGTTTTTCAGTCTAAAATCGGCTACCTTGTCGCCAATTTGATATCCATGGGCTAAAAGCGATAATGACCACAGAGCAAAAAATGCAATTGTAAAAACTTTTCTTCTCATAATTTTATAATTTAGATTTAACAATAGAATCAAGTTCGTGAAACTTAAATACTTTCTCGTAAAATTCGCGAAAATTTTGTCCGTAAATTAAGGTTGCAGGTATAGCCCCCGACCAGCGGTTGTCAACCTGTTCAATCCAGTAATTACTGTTCATATCGTCAAGAACAATCACTTCTGATTGAAGATTATATTCTGCTATAAAGGGTTTGAGTCTGGTTTCAATATTGTCGGGAAAATCAAGGCTGACAAGGATTACTTTAACCTTTTGATTACTGTACTTAGCATTGATGCTTTCAAAATACGGTAATTCTTCAACACAGGGCTTGCACCATGTGGCCCAGAAATTTATTATATATATTGAATCTGAATCCCTGTTTAAATATGGCCTTAAACCTTCAAAGTCAACAACCTGCAATTGTGTGTTTTCAACTTTGCCGGTTTGCTGCTTGCAAGCCCCCAACGATATGCTTATAAAAATTATAATAATGATATGCCTCATCTTATTTTTATTTAATCTAAAGATGCGCAAGATATGCAAAAAAAATTCTAATTGCTTTGATCTTTGATTTTTAATATTAGAGATTTTAGTTAAAAATTGTAAAAAATAGTTTTAAATATTTTTTTTAAAAAAACTTTTGAACAAAACCCCAATATTTTAAATGTGTGGTACACCAAAACCCAGTAAAATCAGGCTAATCCAGAAAAAAGATATTAACAATTTATTATGTAATTGTTATTCAGTCATTTACGATTTGATAAATTATTAAAAAAAAGATTGTCTTTTGTGTAAACTTCTTAAAATTGATGTATAATTGCACCAAAATAATTTAATAAAAAGTCGATCCTCCTCAGAATGGACAATAAAAACTTTAAATCAATAGCCGTCAGAGAATCTGAGTTTTCCTCTGATGACGAACCTCCAAGTTTGCAGGACCATACAAATTCTGCCATTCAAAAGAAAAACGGTTATTCCGGATTAAAATCTTCAATACCACTTTTGCCTCCTGAAGAATTTCAGCAGATTGTTGCAAGTAAAAAATCTGTTGATTTTTTACATAAGTTTTTCCCCGGCACAAGCATTGCGGAGTGGAGTGACTGGAAATGGCAAATAAGAAACAGTATTAAAGATTTGCAACATTTGCAACACTTTATCAGGCTTTCGAAGGATGAGGAGATGCTTATAACGGCGAATTCGGTAAATCTTCCATTGAGAATTACCCCCTATTATTTAAGCCTTGTTGACCCAATTGACGAACACCAAGCGGTAAGGCGATCTATTGTACCTGTTATAAGTGAGTATTTCAGAACTAAGGAAGAAAATCCTGATCCCTTATGCGAGTACTCCCACCAGGTGGCGCCTAATTTAGTTCATAGATACCCCGACAGAGTGCTTTTTTTAATTACGGGCTTTTGCTCAACCTATTGCAGGTACTGTACAAGATCGCACATGGTAGCTAAGAAAGACAAAAGTCATTTCTCGCATAAACAGTTTGAACCTGCATATAATTATATAAGAAACCATCCTGAAGTCCGCGATATTTTGCTTTCCGGGGGAGATCCTCTAACACTGTCCGAAGAAAAATTATTCCCTATTCTCGATAAACTTAAAACTATTCCGCACGTTGAAATTATAAGGATAGGAACCAAGGTACCGGCAGTTCTTCCACAAAGAATAACTACCACATTCGTTGAGCGGCTTAAAAAATATCATCCTTTATGGATGAGCATTCATTTTACACATCCCGACGAATTAACTCCCGAAACTATAGAAGCATGTGAGAGGCTTGCAAATGCTGGAATACCGCTAGGTAGTCAGACTGTTTTACTGAAAGGTATCAATGACAATATTGATACAATGAAATTACTGATGTACAAGTTGTTGAAAGCACGTGTTAGGCCATACTATTTATATCAATGCGATCCAATTCCCGGTTCAGCGCATTTCAGAACTCCAGTTGAGAAGGGTCTTGAGATTATAAAGGGCTTGAGAGGCCATGCCAGCGGATATGCCGTTCCTCATTATGTAATTGATGCTCCCGGCGGAGGTGGTAAAATTCCGCTTCTGCCCGAATACTATATGGGCAGAGATGAAAATGGAAATATCCTGTTACGGAATTATGAAGATAATATTTTCGTATATCCGGAAAGTGATTTATT
>BBPF01005601.1_pt8 | contig 17092 bp, 17 predicted proteins | sample 1343921 | NCBI WGS metagenome assembly BBPF01 (sample SAMD00019090, study PRJDB2971) | groundwater metagenome | isolation source: The Cedars highly-alkaline
GTAAGTTCACTCTTTGAAACACTTCTTGTTTTTGGATAACCCTGTGACAAATAGACAAATACAAGAGCATCTTTAGTATAATTCCCTTCATTATCGGTCAATTTTGGCAGTTTTACTCCGTGTTGATTTAGATATTTATCATGATACTCGCAAATCATTTCATAAATCTCCTTGATTTCATTATCTGATAATTGTCTCATATTTTATTTCCTCCTTAAGCAACCAATTGCATATATCAGGCACGTATAACTTTTACCCCCCTTTTTATGGTAATATACAATATTATTAAAAACTATGTGGAGGAATCCCTTCTATGGAAAAAAACAAAATGCCAGGAATGAAAATTAATCCCGAAATTAAAAATGGCAAGTATTCTAATTTTGTTAGAGTTTCACATACACCATTTGATTTTTTGGTGGATTTTGGGCAAGCTCTACCTGAAGACCCTGAAATGGATATTTTTGCCAGGGTGATTATGAGCCCAGCTCATGCCAAAGCTTTCTTGATTGTATTAGAAGAGAACATCAAGCAGTATGAGTCAGGCTTTGGACCAATACCATCTTTTAAAGGTGTGGCCAGCCCTCAATTTAGCGGAATAGTTTAAAATTTTAAAAAGGAGGAGTAAGTGGGACTTTTATCTGAAAGAGACAAAAAACAATTAAAAACATTATTTGAAAAAGAGTTAAAAGAAGAAGTTCACCTGATATATTTTACTCAGGGTGAAGGGGATATCATTATCCCAGGAAGACCTAAATGTATGTATTGTAGGGAAACTGAAGAAATATTGAAGGAAATATCTACTCTGTCGGAAAAAATTCAGTTAGAAATATATGATTTTTTAGGTAATGCAGAACTCGCTCAGAGATATGGTATAGACAAAATTCCAGCAATTATAATTAAGAACGAAACTGATTTAGGTTTGAGATTTTTCGGAATACCCTCAGGTTATGAATTTTCTGCTTTTGCGGAAGCGTTAGTAATGGTTTCTCAAAGAAAAACCCGGCTAAAAGATGCAACCAAGAAGAAACTTTCTGAGTTCCTTAAAACAATGAAAGAACAAATACTAATACAGGTGTTTGTAACACCTACTTGCCCTTATTGCACCCGTATGGTATCTTTAGCCTATCAATTTGCTATGGAGTTTCCTCAAATTTCAGCCCACATTGTTGAAGCTACCGAATTTCCTTATCTTGCTGATAAATATGCTGTATTTGGTGTTCCTAAAACCGTGGTTAACGATAAAGTTGAAATTGAAGGAGCAATTTCAGAGGAGTTGTTTCTGGACAGTTTACTCAAATTACCGAGAAGCTGATATTGCAAAAACAGATAGAAGAATTTATAAAGAACGCCATTATTAGCGTTTTTTCTATGGATTATGAACCAATAGAAGTGGAAATACCTCTTAGAGAAGAACATGGAGATTTTTCTACACCTACCCCCTTAAAATTATCTTCCCTTTTATCGTATTCTTCCTTAGAATTAGCGAACAAACTCAAGGAATTTATAATTAAATCTGAATTTTCAAAGCAATTTGAGGCTATTAAAGTTGCTCAACCTGGTTTTATAAACTTTTATCTAAAAAAAAGTTATTACTTTGAAGTTTTAAAGCAAATCTTAGAACATGATTACTTTGCCAGATTAGGGATGGGGGAAGGGAAAAAAGTGCAGGTGGAATTTGTTTCTGCCAACCCCACCGGTCCTTTACACATAGCGCATGGCAGAGGTGCAGTAATCGGAGATGTTACTGCGAGAATACTGGAACATCTCGGTTATGAAGTGCAAAAAGAATATTATGTTAATGATACCGGAGGGCAAATTGAAAAGTTTGCTAAATCCATAGAAGCCAGGTATGATGAACTTACGGGGAAGAAAGTTGAATTTCCTTCTGATGGTTATCATGGCACCTATGTTATTGATATGGCTCGTAATATTATGAACAATCATTCTTTAGATTATCTAACTGAAAATAAGCGGGTTGGCTTTTTAATGGAATATGCAGTAGGTGAAATGCTTAAGGATCATAAAGAAGTCCTTTCTCTCCTTAATATTAACCATGATAACTATTTCAAAGAAAAATATCTGGTGGATTCCGGGTTGGTTGATGAGGTTTTAACTATACTTAAAAAAAATGGCTATCTTGAAGAGAAAGATGGTGCCATCTGGTTTACTTCAACTGATCTCGGTGATGATAAAGATCGTGTACTGGTAAAGTCAGATAAGTCTCTCACTTATTTTATTAAAGACATTGCCTACCACTACGAAAAATTTGTTAAAAGAGGGTTTGATATTGTAATTGATGTATGGGGTGCAGATCACCATAATCATGTTACCAGGATCAAAAATTCTCTGAAAAGTCTTAATATTAACCCGGATAGATTTGAGGTTATTTTAATTCAGTTAGTAAGGTTAATATCTAAAGGCAAAGAAATTCTCATGTCTAAGAGGTCGGGTGAATTTATAACCTTAAGAGAACTTATAGAAGAGGTAGGTAAAGATGTCGCACGATATATTTATCTTACCAGGAGCAGTAATAGTCCTCTGGATTTTGACCTTGACCTTGCCCTTAAAGAGTCAATGGATAACCCGGTTTTTTATATTCAATATGCTTATGTCAGAGCAGGCAGTATTTTAAAACAAGCTGCTATTAAAGGCATAGAAATAAGAAAAGCAGATGAAGTAAATTATGCTTTATTATCTTCTAATACTGAGTTCAGGTTGTTGAGATTACTGTCAATTTTACAAGATGAGATTTTATTAACAGGAATAAAGAGAACTCCACATCGTTTAGCTACAACCTCCAGAAAATTAGCTGAAGCTTTTCATGAGTTTTATCAACTGCATAAAGTAATCGGTGAAAGTGCAGAATTAGAACAAGCAAGACTCCATCTGGTTATAGGTACCAGGAGCGCTTTAGAGTTACTACTAAACCTTATGGGAATCACCAAAGTAGAGGAAATGTAAAATGCAAAAGTATATTTTCATTACCGGAGGAGTAGCCTCATCATTAGGTAAGGGTATTACTACCTCAGCCATAGGGAGAATTTTAAAGAGCCGGGGTTTGAATGTAACTGCAGTGAAGTTTGATCCCTATATAAACGTTGATGCTGGAACCATGAACCCCTATCAGCATGGTGAAGTTTTTGTTACTGTGGATGGAGCAGAAACCGACCTGGATTTAGGTCACTATGAAAGATTTATTGATGTAAATCTTCATAAACATAACAATATTACAACAGGAACGGTTTACGAAACTGTGATATCCCGTGAGAGAAGAGGAGAGTNNATTTAGGTCACTATGAAAGATTTATTGATGTCAATCTTCACAAACATAACAATGTTACTACAGGAACGATTTACGAAACTGTAATATCCCGTGAGAGAAGGGGAGAGTATTTAGGTGGAACCGTTCAGGTTGTTCCCCATATCACAGATGAAATTAAAAAAAGGATTACCATGGTAGCGGAAAAGGATAATGCTCAATTAATCCTGGTGGAAGTCGGCGGTACAGTTGGTGATATTGAAGGGCTTCCGTTTCTTGAGGCTATTAGGCAGTTAAAAAGAGAAATAGGTCACGGTAATAGCCTTAATGTTCATGTAACCTATATTCCATATTTAAAAGCAGCTCAGGAGTTTAAAACTAAACCTACTCAACATAGCGTGAAAGAACTCAGGAGCATAGGGATTCAACCCGAAGTGTTGATAGCTCGCTCAGAAAGACCTATTCCAGCAGAACATAAAGAAAAAATGTCGCTTTTTTGCGATGTACCCATAGAAGCAGTTATAGATGTGCCTGATTTGGATACTATTTATAGGGCACCAATCTGTCTTGAAGACGCCGGTCTGGGGGCATTAATTCAAGAAAGGCTTAACTGCTCAAACGGGGTAGCTGATTTAGAGGTTTGGAAAGATATTGTTAGTAAATCCCAGAACCCCTCAAGCGAAGTAGAAGTTGTGTTGGTCGGGAAATATGTAACCATAAAAGATGCCTATTTAAGTGTTGTTGAAGCTTTAAAACATGCTTCTATTCACCTTTCTAATAATCTAAAGATAAAGTATGTGCCTGCGGAATATTTAGAATCCCCTGATTTTGAAAATATTTTGAAAAACTCAGACGGTATTATTGTTCCTGGAGGGTTTGGAGCAAGAGGTATTGAAGGAAAAATTAATGCTATTAGTTATGCCAGAAAAAATAACTTGCCTTTTCTGGGCTTGTGTCTGGGGATGCAATTAGCAGTTATTGAGTTTGCCCGTTCTTGTTGTGGACTTGCTGGAGCGCATAGCAGTGAGTTCAACGAAAATAGCAGTTTTAAAGTTGTTGACCTGGTACCTGGTCAGGAAGTATTAATTGGAACAGGTGGAACTATGAGATTAGGTGCTTACAGAGCTGAATTAAGAAATAATACCAGGGCAAGTAAACTATATCAGAAACAGTTTGTTTTAGAAAGACATAGACATAGGTATGAGGTTAACCCAGATTTCGTAAGTATTCTTGAAACTAACGGCTTGATATTTTCCGGGTGGCATAATAATTTAGCTGAAATTATAGAAATAAGCAATCATCCTTTTTTTATGGCAACTCAATTTCACCCTGAATTTGCTTCCAGACCTACCCAACCACACCCCTTATTCTTAGGCTTTATAGAAAGTGCTATTAAAAATAGATATAAATAAATGAGGAGATAATGATTTTGAAATCTGAGTTCGACGAGAATGTAAATTCATTATTTATCGCGATCCGTTTCTTGAGGACCTTCTTCTCAATATCTACCAAAGATATACAGGATATTATTAATTATATGTTAGCTGAAAATAGCGAAGAATCTTCCATCCATATCCAGGATGGAATATGGAAAATACTCAACCCCAAAATAAAAGAATTACCCTTATGGTCGGTAGAAATGATCAAGTTTTTCTTTGATAAAAACCCCAGAGATGTTTTTGAAACTCTAAGAAAATTATTAGATAGTGAAGAGAATAGTGAATTCTTTCATAATTGGCTGGAAAACTTTATTCAATATTTAGCTTCTGTAGTTAGCTGGCAGGACCCTGACATATTAAGAAGAATTGAAAACCTCTACGAGATAATAGATGATAAGGAGCAACTACCTTATCAAGAAATTAAGAGGGCTTTTTTTGGTAATGAAAAGTACTTTAAAGGAGATGTTGGGTTAACCTGGATATTGACCCCGGTAATCTCTCTTCCCCGTCCCTGGTTGTTAATAATAAATAGATTAGAAGGTAAAATCTGGGAAAAAGAAAGTATCCAGGGGTCATGATAAATCAAGAGTAATTAATTATTCTCAATCTCATTACTTTTGAATTCTCTGGATATCTCCAACTCTACCAACAATTATCAGGGTATCATCAATTTGAATTATTTCTTTTGGTTCAGGGTTGACGATTATTTTACCATTTCGTTTTATGGCTAATAAATTGATCTTATCTCTTTCTCTCAACTTACTATCCTTTAGGGTTTTTCCTTTGATATTGTTAGGTGTTTTAATCTCAGTGATGCTTAAATCTTTAGACAGCTCAAGAACATCCAATATATTTGAGGTGACTAAAGAATAAGCAGTTCTTATACCCATATCTCTTTCAGGAAATATGATTTTATGAGCTCCGATTTTTGCTAAAACTCTTCCGTGAAGCTCATCATTAGCCTTAACCACAATTAAGGGAATACCCATCTCTTTCAAAAGAGCGGTGATGAGAATACTCGCTTGGATATCTTTTCCAATAGCTACGATAACTGTATCGCAATTGGGTATACCTGCTTCTCTAAGAGCTAATTCATTGGTTGCATCTCCAGCAATAGCTATAGCCGGGGTGGTTCTAAAGTTTTCTGCTCTTTCTTCAGTTTTATCGAGTACTATTACATCTGCACCAAGGTTTAATAAAGTTGTAGCCACTGCTGTACCGAATCTTCCCAAACCGATCACTCCACATTGTAAACGACTCATAAATCCTCCTTTATCCTATGCTAATCTTTTCTTCAGGATAAGTTATTACCGATGGCTTTGTTTTTACTACCAGGGAAAGTAGAAGGGCTAAAGGACCAACTCTACCAGCCAGCATAGTAAACATTAAAATTATTTTACCAGTAAAATCAAGATTTGTAGTCAACCCTCTGGATAAACCCACGGTTCCAAAGGCTGAGGTTACCTCAAATAATATGTCTAAAGGTGGGGCTTTAAGCGTGGAGAGTAGGGCAAAAGTAGAGAAAAATACTAACATAAAAGCTATAAATAAAATGGCTATAGTTTTTCTAATCGTGATGGAGGGTATGCTCTTGTTCATAATCACTGTCTTTTCTTTTCCCTGTAAAATAGACCAGATAAAAGCTATTCCTACAGCAAAAGTAGTAGTTTTTACCCCACCACCAGTTCCACCAGGTGAAGCACCGATGAACATTAAAAAAATTATTAACCAAGAAGTGGCAGGTAATAAACTCGCAGTATCAATAGTATTAAAACCTGCAGTTCTCGGAGTTACCGCTTGAAAAAAAGAAGCTAATATTTTATCAAATAAATTTAAGTTTCCCAGTGTTTTAGGGTTATGGTATTCCAGTACTAAAACTAACAAAGTAGCCAGGATTAGCAATAATATCGTTGTTCGTATTACCATTTTAGTGTGAAGGCTAATAGCACCATTTTTTCTGTGAAGTATGATTTCCGATACAGTCATGAAACCTATTCCTCCAATAATTATTAGAGTAGATATTATTATGTTTACAAAAGGATCTGAAACATACTCTGTGAGGCTCTTAAAATTTCCCATTATATCAAAGCCAGCATTATTAAAAGCTGATACTGAATGAAACAAACTTTTCCATAAGCCATCAATGAGTCCAAATCTGGGAATAAATCTTAAAGATAATAATAAGGCACCGGTTATTTCGATTACCAATACAAAAAACGCTATTAACTTGACCAACTTAACTGCACCCTGAATAGAATACAAATTTAAAGTATCAGATATTAAAGTTCTATCAAAAATAGATACTTTTCTTCCTAAAAGCAAGGCAATTATAGTCATAGCCGTCATATAGCCTAATCCACCGATTTGAATTAACAGGAGGATGACGGTCTGGCCAAAAAAAGTGTAGTGGGTAGCGGTATCTACCACCACCAAACCGGTAACGCAAACCGCAGAAGTTGCTGTCCAGAGAGCTGTAATATAGGTGGTTGGTATATTGCTAGCAATAGGTAGGTAAAGAAGCAAAGATCCAGCTAAAATAACTGCTATGTAACTTAATACTACCAATTGGTAAGGTTTTAAACTACTTTTAATTTTAGTTGATAAATCCATAAACTATTTTACATATAATACCACTAAATCTTAAAAATACCTATAATAAAAATTATTTGAAGAATAATTTAATAATTCTACGAAATCCATATTTTACATAATTAATGATTTCCTTTAAGCTTTTGGATTTAAATAAAGTTCTGACAAGGTATTTTGGTCTTAGATAAAATTTAATGATGGCTTTTTTTCTCATTTTCAGCAATTCTTCAGCAGAGAGGTATTTGGTCCCCATAACTGGAATAGCATGACTAAAAATAGAAGAAGAGGAGGGGAAAGGATTATTATTTACTAAAAGGTTATCCTTTTCCATAGTTTCTCTTAATTCAGTTTTTTCAAAAGGAACTGGTATATGAAATTCAACAAAATCACCATCCAGAGAGAGAGAATAATTTATGGTACTGTCTATATCTTCTTTTTTTTCCCAGGGAAATCCTATCATAAAAAAAAGATAGGTTTTAATGCCATATTTTTTTAACAACCTTACTGCTTCAATACCCTGGTTTAAATTGGTTCCTTTCTTCATTAATTCAAGTGATTTTTCACATCCACTTTCAATGCCTAATGACATAAGAAAGCATCCAGACTCTTTTAGTATTTGAACAAGCTCTTCATCGATAGTGTCCACCCTGGAATTGGCAACATAATTGATTCTTAGTTGGTGTTTTTTAAGTTCAAGAGCAATTTCGGAAACCCATTTTTTATTTAGGGTAAAAGTATCAGCTCGGAAAAAAAAGTTGGAGATATGGTGTTCCCTAACACATACTTCAATTTCATTTACAATATTTACCGGGGATCTAAGTCTAACTTTACTTCCTGACACAATTGACGCCAGACAGTAAATACATTGGTAGGGGCATCCCCTGCTGGTCTGTATAGTTGTCATAGGCTCACCAGTGTCAGGTCTTATATAAAGTTGATTGTTAAGAAGAGTTCTGGCAGGAAAAGGCAGAGAATCAAGGTTAAGCACTATGGGTTCTTTATCGCTAATATATATTTCGTTACCCCGTCTGTATGAAAGACCGGGGATTTTATCCCATGAACTACCCTTATAGAGCAAGGGGAGGGTTAGTTCGTACTCCCCAGAAAGTACCATATCTATTTCAGGGTTTGAAGATAGAAGCTTTTCTTTCCAAAAATCAGCGCTTACTCCTTTAATTACAGTTATTAAACCAGGAAAATTATTTTTAGCCAGTTTTAAAATTAGTATGTCTGAAGAAAGAGTAAACATAGTAGCACTAACCAGGAGTAAATCAGGTTTTAAATTTAATAAATCAAAATAGAAATCTGAGACATCCTTTTCTTCTGCAGGGTAATCCCTAATATAAGTTCTAATACCTTCATTTACCAGCCCAGCCGCAATATAAGCAAGGTCAAGGGGCATTCTGGACACTGTAGCAGTTAAATCTTCTACAGGAACTTGGCAACGGTCCTCGCCTCTTATGTATTTACCAGTAGGTGGGTTAATCAGAAGAGCAGTTGTTAATGGCTTAATCTTCACTAATCTCTAAAGAGAACTCTTTTATGTTGTGCCAATAAGCCAGCTCTTTTAAATAAAAAGTCTGAGATATTAATAATTGATAGTGAGACTCTTCAATATCTGCCAGTCCTTTCCAAATATCTTTTGTATGAGAGTTTTTTGCTTTGCGGTACTGCTCTAAATAAAACGTCTTTGCTTCATCTTCCAAATTTAAGGCGATGTTAATTACCTGCTCTTCTTTTAAGGATAAAGAAACTTTTTTTGAGCTTTCATACTTTTTAAGGGTAGGAACCAGCTTTTCCACTTCTGACGAGGGTAGAGTAGTTATCAAACTGTGGTCATCATTAGTAACAAAAATTTTAAAAAGTTGATTTAGGTGTTCGTAATGATTAAATTCGTCTCGTGCAAGCATAATAAATATGTTTTTTCCTCTTATATCCTCATTTCTGATAGCAAATTCTAAATACTTCATCAATGACCTCTTTTCACTTTCTATAGCTAATTTGAGAGCTTCTACTGTTTCAATATTCATATTACAACTCACTCCTTAGATTAACCAACTTAACAAGATGCTCTTTTTCCTGGTTAATAATCTCATTAATTAGCTGCTTGGTTGCTTCAGACCGAATATTGTTCAGTAATTCCTGATAAAATAAAATTGATTCTTTTTCTAAAATCATAGCTCCCTCTATACCTTGAATGTCAGTGAAGGATAGATTTAATAGGTTTGCTCCCTTATCATTCATGTTAAAAATTATACTATCAGCAAGGGAATAGAGGTAATTAATTGATTCTTCGTTAGTATAAAGAAGTTGGTCTTCACTCTTCTGGGTGGTAAGAAGCAAAAGCTCCTTAAACGAGATTTTATGCTTTTCTTCTTCCTTCAACAGATAGTCCAATAGATTTCTAAGTTTTAAATTTAATTTCCTATTTAATAAAGATTTATAGAAGTTTATTCCGTTTTCTTCAATTTTTACTGCTATTAATATTAATTCTTCTGTAGATAAGGTTATTTTCATAATTAAAAAGGTTGAAACTGAGCCTTTTCCCAGTACTCTCTTCTAATTACTTCCAGTTCTTTTTGGAGCAAATTAAAGTGTTTCTCCTCCCAGCTAATAAGCTTAAGATAGAGAGTATTGCTAGACTCGTTTTTTGAATTGGTCAATGCTTTACGGTAAAATTCAATTGAATTCTTTTCAAGTAATAAACCAATATTGAGAGCAGATATTTCAAAATCAGCATCAATTGATTGAGTAGGAATTATTTCAGGAAATGTACCCGGGGATTTAAAGGCGGTTGGGGCGGGGTAATAACCAGACTTAAAGTAATTTTTAGCTTCAGAAACCAACCAGGATAGATGTTGGGTCTCGTCTTTGGCTAAGCTAAGGAAAACTTCTCTGGTTTGAAGGATAGTTGATTTTTCTGCTGCCAGGTTGTAAAAAGACATACCGGTTAACTCAATTTCCATTGCTGTTTTAAATATTTCTTGCAAAATATCCCTTTCCATTAAAGCAGCTCCTTATATTTATAATATATTATTATACTATTCTTGTTTTATAATTTATTAACGATATATAATTTATAGGTTTACTTGAGTAATAAAACTTTAAAATAAGGAGGTACTGAATGATTGTAGCTCGGGGTGTTGAACTACTACTTTATACTTTTGGAGAAAAACACCCTTTTAATTCTAAAAGAGCAGAACTGTTTTTTGAAAGTATCGGTGAGTATCCAGATATCTTATATGTAAAACCCACCCAGGCTAAGAAAGAAGAGATAAGTTTATTCCATACCCCAGATTATATTGATTTTGTTTTTAATGCTTCACTTAAAGGGATAGGTTACCTGGATTATGGAGATACACCTGCTTTTAAGGGAGCATACGAAGCCTCAGCGTTTGTGGTTGGAACTACCCTTTTATTAGCTAAGCAATTAATTGATAGTGATGAATACTATGCTTTTAATCCTATTGGCGGTCTTCACCACTCTATGCGTAATAGGGCAGGCGGATTTTGTATCTTTAATGATATCGGAGTTACTGTAGAATACCTATTTAAGCAAGGATATAAAAAGATACTGTATATTGATATTGATGCCCACCATGGAGATGGGGTTTACTACTCTTTTGAAATGGATAACCGCTTGTATATCTGGGATGTTCATGAAGATAGTAGATTTCTTTACCCGGGAACTGGCCTAGATAGCGAAATAGGTATAGGTCCTGCAGAAGGTACCAAAGTTAACATTAATCTTCTTCCAGGCTCAGGAGATAAGGAACTTTTAGGTTATTTAACTTCTTTAGAAGAGATCTTTAACAGATGTAAGCCTGAGTTTGTGATTTTCCAGGTAGGGGTTGATGGTCTGGAAGGAGACCCATTAACACAATTAAAGTACAGTTTGAATGGCTATTTAGAAGTTATCCAAAAAGCCAGGGAATTGTCTCTTACTTATGGTAACGGAAAGGTTCTATTTCTTGGTGGTGGAGGGTATAATCTTAATAATATCAATCAGGGCTGGTCTGCTCTGATTAGAACTATTGCAGGGAGATTAAAATGAAAAAGACAGTATTAGTTTTGGTTTTAGGTTTTATAATGCTTCTGCCTACCAATGTATTTGGGTGGAGTGAACATGGGTTAATGACGGCACAGGTAATAGGGTCGTTATCCTGGGTTAAAGATTACAACAATATTACCATTACGCCTTACACATATCATAAATATGACAATTCTGTCTATAACGAAAAATTTATCATTAAATACCTTGAGGGTTCTGTAGGAGATAAAACAGATGCACTGACTATATTAAGTATTTATTCAGATGAACCTGACTGGGATATGGATACTGATTTAAACCTATCAAGATTTCAGATATTAACTGGTAATTCGCAGGGTTATCGGCATCAAAGGTATGTAGCTTTTGGTGGACTCCTAAGAGCAGGGGTTGCACATAAACGAGTTCAGCATTTTTACAATTTAAGTCGTATTGCATTCAAAAACAACGATGCCTACTGGGGTTTTAGATTTTTAGCTCGCTCTCTTCACTTTTTGCAGGACTTGACACAGCCACAGCACGCTTTACCAGCTCCAAATAACATAATAATAAGAGAAATTATTGATATTAGAAGTTTCACCATAATGTGCGTGAATCATCACCTAACACTAGAAGATTACTATCAAACCACTCAAATTAAAAATGGCAATGAGGAATACATAAAAACCTTGAGAGAAGCAAAACCAGCAAGAATCAGAAACCCCTACAAATCAGCCATTATTGCATCTCGAAGGGCTCGCAGACTGATAGGAAATTTATGGAATAGAATGGAAAATTTCTTTGGTAGAGAGATTTCTGCTAAAAGCAGATTTAACATAACTCAGGATGAATTACAGCTTTTATTAACTAACCCAGCTAAGCAGGAGGCTCGGGTCAAACTTGACCAAACTGTCTTAACCGCTTTAAACTTGTTTTCTTCGTATAGCAAAGGTCTTGTTGAGTTCGCCAGGAGAGATATTAAATTTTAGAACAAACAGCCTGGTTTCCTAAAAAACCAGGCTGTTTTATAAAATAATAAGCGTAATTATTTATCTTCTTTTAAATAACTTCGCTCATCGGCGGGTGTTGGAATATTTTCATCAATAAGGAGTCTTATATCGCATTTTAAACACCTGTTACCTTCAATTTTAGCTTTATCATCAACAAGAAGTTTTTGCACTTCCACAAAACTATTAATTCTGCTGTGTTCGTCCTCATATTTAGGACAAACTCTATCTAAATCTGAAAAATTATCTATTCTTCCAATCTGGCAGGGAGGTATCTCGGGTTTAGTAAATATTTCGTCAATTATTCCTGTTCCTCCAAGAAAAATATCTATATTTGAAGCAGACTTTCTCCCCTGGGCAATTGCTTCAATGACTGAGGCAGGTCCGAGTACTATATCTCCTGCTGCAAAAACACCTTTTCTGGTTGTTTCCAGAGTATTCTGATTAACCTGTATTACCCCCTGGCTTTGTGAAACACCCCAACCTTCAGGAATTTCCGAGTTCTGCCCTATTGCTATAATAATAGAGTCAAATTCACTATCTAAATCACACCCTTTTATAGGAATTGGTCTCCGTCTTCCCGAGGCATCAGGTTCTCCTAACATCATCTGAGCGCAGGTTATTTTAAGGCACTGCCCATCGAAAACTATTTTAACAGGAGAAGTAAGACAATCAATTTTAACTCCTTCATCTTCAGTTTCTGTAATTTCTTCAGGGTTAGCTGGCATTTCAACCTGACTTCTACGATACAATATAGTTACTGATTTTGAACCTAACCTTAAAGCGGTGCGGGCTGTATCCATTGCTGCATTACCTCCACCAATTACTCCAACCCTATCGCCAAGGGCTATTTTTTTTCCTGAGGCAACATCTCTCAGGAAGCTAACGCAATCGTAAACTCCTGGTAAATTTTCTCCATCAATACCTAACTTAACACCCAGGTGTGCACCACTAGCAATGAGAATTGCTGAGTAATCGTTAATTAGCGCATCTAAGTCAACTATCTTAAAGTCTGTTTTAACCTGTAATCCCAGGTTTAATATTTCTTGTATTTCGCTATCTAAAACCTCTCTGGGCAATCTGTATGCAGGAATTCCATATCTCATCATTCCGCCCAGTTCTGGGAGTGCTTCAAATATTGTCACCTGATGACCAAGTTTTAGTAGATGATAAGCAGCAGTAAGGCCTGCTGGTCCTGAACCAATTATCGCTACAGATTTTTCTGTAGCAGGCTTTTTATTTATCTTGGATCTCCAGTAGTCCCAATCTCCCTTATCAGCAGCAACCCTTTTCAGGTTTTTGATAGAGATCGGATCGTTAATTTCCTGCCTTCTACAAACTGTCTCACAGGGATGGAAACAAGCTCTTCCCAGAATTGCAGGAAAAGGAACCCTTTCTCTGATTACGGCTAAGGCCTCAGTGTAATTACCCTCTCCTACTAACCTAACATATTTAGGAACATCTATATTCGCTGGACAGTTGTAAGTACAGGGTACTAAATACTTTTCTTTTTCTTCTCTGGGAAGCCACAGGGTATTTTTGTCAAATAGAGCTGCAGTGGGACACACCTCTACACAAGCGGTACAGAATCGGCACTCAGACTCTCGCAGTGGTTTGGAAAACTTAGTTCCAACCATAGAATCATATCCGCGAAATATAAAATCAATTGCACCTACACCTCTTAGCTCCTGACAAGCCCTAACGCATCTTCCACATAAGATACACTTGTCTAAATCTCTGATGAATAAAGGGGTATCTAAATCTTTGGGAAGGTTTTTTTGTACTCTGGGGAAAGTTACATTATTGATACCTAAATAAGCTGATAAAGATTGTAATTCGCATTTCTGGTTTTTTATACAGGTAAGACAATCCTGTGGGTGTTCTGAAAGCATTAGCTCCATTGAAGCTTTTCTAATTTCATTTAAAGATTTAGTGTTGGTTTTTATTCTCATACCTTCTTGAACAGGAGTTGTACAGGATGTTGGATAACCCCTCATATTTTCCACTTCTACAACACAAAGGCGACAAGCTCCAAAAGGAGAAAGATTTGGGTGGTAACACAAATTTGGAATGTAGATTCCTTCGCGTAGAGCAGATTTTAGTATAGTATCGTCAGCTCGGGCGATCATTTTTTGGTCATTTATGGTTAGATGAACCTTATTCATTTTTTGGTTCCTCCTCTCCGGAAAGTTTTAAGACTGCATTGAATTTTGGAGGACATACTTCCAGGCATACTCCGCATTTAATACATTTATCTTGTTCTATAACATGCACCTGTTTTACTGCTCCCTTAATGGCATTTACTGGACAGGCTTTAAAACAGAGGGCGCAAGCTTTGCATTTATCTGGGTCAATCTTGAAGTATATCAAATTTTTACAAACTTTTGCCGGACATACTTTATCCTGAATATGCAATATATATTCGTCCCTAAAGTATTTCAAGGTTGTTAGAATGGGGTTAGGTGCTGTTTGACCCAGACCACATAAAGACCCTGACTTAACTTTTTCTGCCAGATTATAAAGTAGAGTTAAATCTTGCATCTCACCTTTTCCCTGAGTTATTTTTTCCAGCATCAGCAAAAGCTGTTTTGTGCCCAATCTACAGGGAACACATTTTCCACAGGATTCCTTTTGGGTAAAATCGAGAAAGTAACGTGCGATATCTACCATACAGGTTTCTTCATCCATAACCACCATTCCACCCGATCCCATTATTGAACCTACACTTGCTAAGGAATCATAATCAACAGGTAAATCAAGCTCAGTTGAGGGGATACAACCTCCAGACGGGCCTCCTGTTTGTACAGCTTTGAATTTTTTATCATGAGGTATGCCTCCTCCAATATTAAAAATGATATTGTTAAGAGTCATTCCCATGGGAACTTCTATCAAACCGGTATGGTTTACTTTACCAGCCAGAGCGAAAGTTTTTGTTCCCTTGCTATTATCAGTACCATAAGAAGAATACCACTCTGCGTCTTTAATCAATATGGCTGACACATTTGCTAAAGTTTCAACGTTATTTATTATGGTAGGTTTTTCCCATAAACCTTTTTCTGCAGGGAAGGGAGGTCGCGAGCGCGGCATACCTCTTTTACCCTCTATGGAGGCTATAAGGGCAGTTTCTTCTCCACAAACAAACGCGCCAGCGCCTTCTTTAATTTTTACCTTGAAAGAAAAATTACTGCCTAAGATAGAATCACCTAATAACCCAACTTCTTCCATCTGTTTAATGGCAATCTTCAATCGGGTAATAGCCAATGGGTATTCTGCTCGGACATAGATATAACCTTCATTGGCACCTATGGCATAGGCTCCAATAAGCATGCCTTCAAGAACTGAATGGGGGTCACCCTCTAGAAGAGACCTATCCATAAAAGCTCCGGGGTCACCCTCATCAGCATTGCATATAAGGTATTTTTTATCACTATCAGATTTATAGCAGAAATCCCACTTTGTGCCAGTAGGAAAACCACCGCCACCTCTACCCCTAAGTCCTGATTTTTTTATTTCTTCAATAACCTCGATCGGGTTAAGGGAAAGCGCTTTCTCTATCCCTTTATAGCCCTCATTAGCTAAATAGTGGTTAATATTCTCAGGGTCTATAATTCCACAGTTTCGTAAAGCAATGCGAACCTGGTTTTTAAAAAAAGGGTGTTCTGAAAAAGGATTTATGCCTTCATACTTTAAATGGTCCCGCGTGCCCAGTACATGGTTAACTAAGATTTTATTATGTAAAAGGTGCTCTTCTATAATCTTTTGGGCAATATCAGTATTTACTTGGTGATACAAGATAGGTGGGGTTGAAGATAGGGTTACCTCAATCATAACTTCTCCGTAACACATACCTATGCATCCTACCTCAAACACACGAGCCTGGATACTATTCTCCTCCAATTTAGTTTTTATAGCTGATAAGACATCCAGAGCGCCAGCAGCCCTACCACAGGTTGCCGAACCTACGGTAATTATGGGAATTTTAGGATACTTAATTTCTTTCCATTCTTGTAAAGCTTGTTCTCTTAATTTGTCAAGGTTCATCATTTTACCCTTCCATTTCGGTAATAATATGCTGGATTTTGTTAGGAGTAAGTTTAGCATAGACATGGTCATCTATGGTGGCACAGGGAGCTAAAGCACAACAACCGATGCAAGCAACTCTCTCTACGCTATACTCCAGATCAGGGGTAGTATCCTCATTTTCCAACTTTAATGTTCTTTTTACTGCTTCCAGCACTTTTTCTCCACCTTTTACGTGGCAGGCAGTTCCCAAACATATTTTAATTTTATGCCTGGCAGGGGGAGTAAACTTAAATTGAGAGTAAAAGGTGGCTACTGCATATATTTCAGTTTGAGAGATATTAAGTGATTTAGATATTTTTTCTAATGACTTTTCAGATAAAAAACCTTCTGTTTCCTGAACTTCTTGAAGAATTGGTATTAATTCGCTTCTTTCAGAGTTATCTGCAGAAACTGTTTTAACTTCACCATCCATATTTCATCCTCGCAATTAATTTATAGTTGATATAAAGAAAACTTATATATTATATCTTAAATAATGGATATTTTTGATTGGAATTAATATTGAGAATGTAATGTTTACTATCTTAAATGGGTTACTCCTACCCTTAAACAATATTGTGAGATTGGGCAATTAGAGCATTTTGGACTAAGAGGCTGGCAAATATTTTGACCAAAGGTAACCAACAAATCGTTAATATATAACCAATATTTTTTAGGAACTACTTTCATTAATTCAACTTCAGTTTTA
>BBPF01001469.1_pt1 | contig 16983 bp, 18 predicted proteins | sample 1343921 | NCBI WGS metagenome assembly BBPF01 (sample SAMD00019090, study PRJDB2971) | groundwater metagenome | isolation source: The Cedars highly-alkaline
TTTCCATTTTTCACCTCCATATTTAGTTGACAAAGTTTCTGGCGAATGCCTCCTGCATTCTGCCAGAGCCAAGGACTATTCCTCAGCCGTCTTAACCATAGCAAATAATATAAACTTTGTCAAATTTTAACTTTTCATAAAGTAACATCCGGGTCTTGACTGATTGTTTGCTTGGTGTGGTTTTTTTGTTTGCGTTATGATAGAATAAAAAATAAGGAAAAGGAAATGGTCGTTTTTTTGGAAGAATTGTGCTAAAATAAACTTAATAAATATATGGCAGAAGAATATTCACAAGAACAACTCTGGAAACTTTATGAAACCCTGCCCGAGGATTTAAAAGATGCGATTTTTTCAGTGGATACGGCAAACAGCATTTACGAAACCTGTAAGAGAAGTAATCTTGAAGAAAAGGTTTCGCAAGTGGCAAAACACACTGGCTATGTTTTACTTGGGTTATTGTCCCCCGATGAATTCGCGGAAACCTTAAAAAAAGAAATGGACTTAAATGCAGATATTGCTAAAAAAGTGAGCCAAGAAATTACTCGTTTTGTCTTCTATCCATTGAGAACAACTTTGGAAGAGCTTTACAAAACAAAAATAGAACAGACCAAAAAGCCAGAACCCACAGAAACATCAAAAGAAATACTAGGAAAGGATGTTTATCGCGAACCCGTTGAATAGTTTTTTAATTTAACAATAAGCTTATGCAATATATTGTTCCGCAATTTATTGAAAGAGAAGCCAAAATTTTTGGACCCTTTACTTTTAAGCAATTTATATTTGTCGGGACAGCCGGCGGGTTTTGTATTTTCCTTTATTTTTTACTTCCTTTCCACGTTTTTTTACTTTTAACTATTATTTTAGTTGGAGGAGGATTTGCCTTGGCTTTTTTAAGAATTAACGGAATTCCCTTGCCGCTCGTAATTAAAAATTCTCTTGTTTTTTTGACTCGTCCGAAAATATATCTCTGGGGGAAAAAAGCTATACCTCCAAAATTTTTAAAAAAAGCGGAAAAACCAATAGAAGAAATAAAAGAAGAAACAGTTTTAAAAATTAGCCAAAGAAGCCGTTTGGGGAAATTATCTACTTTTTTGGAAACAAAAGCAAAATAATTATGCCAAAAATAATAACAACTCAAGGATTTTTAGAAATTGACCAAATTAGAGAAGGGGTGATGATTTTGAAAAACAAAGCTCTGAGAATGATTTTAATGGTGTCTTCTCTAAATTTTGCTTTAAAATCTGATGAAGAACAACAAGCAGTTTTATATCAATTTCAAGATTTTTTGAATTCTTTGGATTTTACCTGCCAAATTCTTATCCAATCAAAAAGGCTCAATATTGTCGGTTATTTAGACAAACTTAAAGAAATTGAAGACAAAGAAGAAAACGAATTGTTAAAACTGCAAATTGTTGAATACCGAAAATTTATTGAAGAACTTATGGCTGGCGGTTCTATTATGCAAAAAACTTTTTATGTCATAGTTCCTTTTACTCTTTTGGAGTTCCAGGAAACTGCTACCAAAAAAATGCTGAAATCTCCAAAAAAAATTGCGGGCCTAACTGCTCTAACCGAAGAAGATTTCCAAAGATGCAGAAATCAACTTTGGCAAAGGGTAGAGTTTGTGGCTTTAGGATTAAGAAGGTGCGGGCTCCAGACTGTTCCTCTAAACACCGAAGAATTAATTGAGTTGTTGTGGGGTTTTTACCATCCCTTGGAAGCAGAAAAAGGTTACTATCCTGAAATTCCTCCAGAATTGGTTCAATAATTTATAAAATTATGAGATTACCGTTTTTAAAAAAACAAGAGCGAAAATTTCCAGAACTTCTTGAAGAGGGAATAATTTCAATTGGTGATATTATTGCTCCTTCTTCAATTGAAGTTAATCAAAACTATTTTAAACTTGGTGAAAAATTAGGCAAAAGCTATTTTATTTTCTCTTATCCAAGATATTTAAGCGCTGTTTGGTTATCTCCCATAATAAACCTGAATTTTCCAATGAATGTTTCTTTTTATTTGCATCCCATGGAAACCGAACTAACTCTAAGGCAATTAAGAAAAAGGGTAACTGAAATTCAAGCAGAACTTATGGAAAGAGAAGAAAAAGGATTAATCAGAGACCCTGCTTTGGAAAGCGCTTACCAGGATATAGAAGACCTAAGAGACCGGCTTCAAACAGCCCAAGAAAGGATGTTTCGATTTTCCCTTTATGTTACGATATATGCTGACGATGAAAAAGAATTAAGAGAAATAGAAACCACTTTGCGTTCAATTTTAGAAGCTCGCTTAATTTATATAAAACCCGCTCTTTATCAGCAAAAAGAAGGATTTATTTCTTGCTCTCCTTACAATTTAGACCAACTCTTTATCACTTCTACTATGAATACCGGAACCTTGTCCAGTATTTTTCCCTTTGTCTCTTTTGACCTTAGTTCAAGCGAGGGCGTTTTATACGGCATTAATACGCATAATATGTCTTTGGTGCTGTTTGACAGATTTAGTTTGGAGAATCCGAATGCTTGTTTATTTGGTACAAGCGGCTCGGGAAAATCATTCGCTGTCAAATTGGAAGTTTTGCGTTATTTAATGCTGGGGGTTGATGTTATTATCCTTGACCCGGAAAACGAGTATAGACCTTTGGCAGAAGCAGTTGGGGGTTCGTTTTTTAATCTCTCTTTGGCTTCACCTAACCACATAAACCCTTTTGATCTGCCCTTGCCCAGAGAAGATGAAAGACCGGAAGATGTTTTGAGGTCAAATATTATTAACTTGGTGGGTTTGTTAAGAATTATGTTGGCAGGGCTTACTCCGGAAGAAGATGGTATAGTTGACCGAGCTTTATCAGAAACTTATGCTGCCAAAGATATTACTCCGGAAACCGATCCTTGTCTCTGGACAGAAAGAACTCCTCTTTTATCAGATTTTGAAGACGTTCTCTTGAATATGGAAGGAACCGAATCTTTGGTTAGGCGGCTGCAAAGATTCACCCGGGGAGTTTATTCCCAATTCTTTAATCAACCCTCTAATATTGATATAAAAAACAGGTTGGTTGTTTTTGGCATCCGGGACATGGAAGAAGAGCTGCGGCCCATGGCAATGTTTATTATTTTAAGATATATTTGGAAAACAGTTACTTCTCAGCTTAAAAAAAGAATTTTAGTGGTTGATGAAGCTTGGTGGTTAATGAAAACTGAAGACGGCTCCTCTTTTTTATTCGGAACAGTAAAAAGGTCAAGGAAATATTGGTTAGGAGTAACTACTATTACCCAGGATGCTAATGATTTTATGAGGTCTGATTATGGTAGGCCAATTATTACCAACTCTGCTTTAAAAATTTTAATGAAGCAAAGTTCAGCCACTATTGATATTGTCCAAAAAACTTTTAATCTAACTGATGAAGAAAGAATGTTGTTGTTGGAGACCCCGGTTGGCGAAGGATTGTTTTTTGCCGGTTTAAAACACGTGGCAATAAAAATGGTGGCCTCTTATACCGAAGACCAAATAATTACTACTAGCCCAGAAGAAATTGTAAAAATTAAAAAAGCAAAAGAAGAATTAAAATAAAGTGCCAAAAGAAAATTCAGAACCAAAAATGCAAAATCCAGAGGGATTTGAAAAAGAAGCAAAAGAAGAACCAGAAGAAGAAATAGAAGAACCAAAAGAAGAGCTTGAAGAAGAGCCAGAAGAGGTTGAAACAAAAATAGGCGCCTTAACCAGTCCTGAAGGCGTATTGATGTTAAGTATAGCAATTATCCTTGACAGTATTTCTTTAATTTGCGTTATTCTTATTTTGCTTTTTGGTATCGGCCTTGTTTTGGCTAAAATTGTTTATTTTGTGGGTTTATTTTTAATCTTGGGCTGGGCTTTTATACGCGGTGGCAGTATACCAACACCACAAAAAGGCAAACTCAAACAAAAAATGATGAACTATTTTGGCGAATTTCTTAAAAGGCACTGGAAAAAAAAAGTTGCCGGCTTAATACCGGCAATTGGCGATGCCCTGCCTCAATGGACATGGATTGTTTACTCAGAACTAACAAAAGGATGAAATTTCACTGCTATTTTTCTTTCTGGTTCTTGGCCAATGCTTTCTGTAGTAATATTAGGATAGTCGGCTAACTCCAAATGGACAATTCTTCTTTCGTAAGCTGACATTGGGGGAAGGATTTTTTCGTTTTTAGTTAAAGCAACTTCTTTAGCTACTTCTCTTGCCAATTCTTTTAAATATTCTATTTTTTTCTTTTTATAATCATTAACATCAAGTTCAATATAGAACGGCTTTTCAATTTTAATTTTTCTCCTTAAAATTATTTTTAAAAGATATTGAATTTCTGCTAAGGTTTTTCCTTTTTCGCCAATTAAAATCTGGGGCTCTTCTGTTTTTAAAACAATAGGAAGGGTTAATTCTTTTTGAGGCAATAATTCAATTTCTACACTAAAGCTCATTTTTTCAAAAAAAATAGCGACTTCTTTTTTAATGTTTTTAAGCTCAGGGTTTGAAAAATTATGAAATGAAAACTTGTTTTCTAAACCTGTTTGATTAAGCATTGTTTATTTGGGGGGTTTTTCTTAAAAATAAAATAATGTTGAATTATGGCAAATATTGTTGTTGTTGTCCAGTAAAGGCCAATGGCAGCAGGCAATGTCCAAAGCATAAAAACAGTGAAAATTGGAAAAAAATAAAGCATTTGTTTTTGCATCATCGCTCCAAAATCTGGTGTTCCTTTCTTTTTAGAATTTTGTTTCTCAGTAGCTGCCTGAGATGGGGTCATCATTTTTGATTGAATAAATTGGCTAATTCCGGCAAAAAAAGCTAAAAAAATACTCGGAGAAGTAAGGTTTATAATTCCTAAGAAATCAGGATTAATTACTCCTGGGTGGGAAACAAATCGATAAAGATAAATAAGCTGTTCTTGTCCAAACCCTAATGAAAAAACCTGGAAAATGGCAATTAAAACGGGCAGCTGAATCAAAATAGGCAGGCATCCTGAAAAAGGATTAATTTTTTCTTTTTGATAAAGCTCCATTGTTGCCTTCATTTGTTTTTCTTTATCATTTTTATATTTTTCTTGAATCTCTTTAATTTTTGGCTGCAACTCTGAAAGAGATTTTTGAGAACGGATGGAAAGGGTTGTTAAGGGGTAAAACAAAAATCTTATTAGAACCGTTAGTACAATTACTGCTATTCCAAAGTCGCGCCCCGGAAGATAAAGGTATAACAAAACTAAAGCATTAAATAATGGTTGGTATAATATTATATTAAAAGCATTAATAAGTATTTCCATTTTTTATGGAAGGTCTATGCCGCCAGGATGCCAGGAATGGCATTTTAATAACCTTTTTAAAGAAAGGAAAAGCCCTTTGGCCAGCCCGTGTTTCTTAATGGCTTTATATGAATATTCTGAACAACTTGGATAAAACCGGCAAATTTGACCAAAACTGGCTGAAATAAATCTTTGATAAAATTGAATACTTTTTAAAACAATCTGCTTCATATTCTAATTCTAAATTCCATATTTTAAATTTTATATTCTATCCTCTATGCTCTATAATATTCGCTTTTTGAAAAAGTTTGTTTATCTTTTTTTCAACTTCCTTAAAATCTTTCTTTACTAATTCGGAACTAACAACAACTAAAACCAAATCTATTCCTTTTTTTATTTCCGACAATTTTTGTTTAATAATTACCCTGATTCTTCTTTTAATTTTATTTCTAATAATTGCTTTTTTTGAAATTTTCCGAGAAACTATAATTGCAAAACGGTTTTTTCCCAAATTATTAGGAAAAACCTTTAAAAATAAAAAGTCGTCTTTAAACCCTTTTCCTTTTTCAAAAACCTGTTCAAAATCCTTTTTTTTCTTTAAAGAAACTTCTTTGGCTAATATTTTCATGGAATTAATTTTTACTCTACAGGAAGTTGAAAATTTCCTAATAAATCTAATAATTAAACAGTCAGTTGTTTTCTTCCTTTTCTTCTTCTTTTGTTTAAAACTCTTTTTTTTCCTTTTCCTTTTTTTCTTTTTAAAAAGCCGTGAGTTTTTTTCCTTTTTCTCTTTTTTGGTTGATAAGTGATGGACATAATAATAAGATAAATTATAGAATTATTTATTTTAAGTGTTATTTTTCAATTTAGCAAAAAATTTTCTAATAGTCAATTCTAATAAAAACAAAAGTGGTCTTTTGTTTTTCACAAATTGTCCCCAGCTTATTAACAGAAAAAAGAATTTTCTTATTGTTTTTATTATATTGCTTGATAAAAACCTATTTTACATTTCTTTTTTTAAAGAGTATAATTAAAAATATGTCAGAAGAAGAACTTTGGCAAGCGGTTCTTGCCCAAATCCAATTACATATTTCTCCTGTTAGTTTTGCCACTTGGTTTAAAAGTACAAAAATCATCAGTCAACAAGGTGGTAATATTATAATTTCTGTTCCTAATTCTTTTGCTAAAGAGTGGTTAGAAAAAAAATACAACAAAATAATATTTCAAATTCTCCACCAATTAGAAAAAAACCTTAAAGAAGTAAAATATGTTGTCGGCAAACAAGAAGTAGGTGTTTTGAAAAAAGAAAGATTAGATAATTTAACAATAGACCAATTAGAGTTTCCCGAATTTAAAATTAATAAAGACACCAACTTGAATTCGCGCTATACGTTTGAAAACTTTATAGTTGGCCCTTTTAATGAACTACCCCACGCTGCAGCTCTTGCTGTTTTAAAAAATCCCGGCTTTGTTTATAATCCTCTTTTTATTTATGGCGGTGTTGGATTGGGTAAAACCCATTTACTCCAAGCAATAGGAAATTTGATTGACAAAAATTTCTCGAAAAAAAAAGTAAAATATATTTCTACTGAAAAATTTACTTCTGAAGTAATAACCGCAATAAGGAACCAGGAAATGGAATCTTTTAAATCGCAATATCGCCAAATTGATAGTTTGATTATTGATGATGTTCAATTTTTGGCCGGTAAAGAAAAAACTCAGGAAGAATTTTTTCACACTTTTAATGTTTTATATGAAAAAAATAAACAAATTATTCTTTCTTCTGACCGTCCTCCAAAAACCATTCCTTCTTTATCTGAAAGATTAAGGTCTAGGTTTGAAGGAGGGATGATTGCTGATATTGGTATTCCTGATTTTGAAACCCGCGTTGCTATACTAAAAACCAAAGCTAGGGAAAAAAGAGTTGATTTTCCAAATGAAGTTTTTGATTATATCGCCACTAATATCCAAAAAAACATACGGGAGTTGGAGGGAGCTCTTAATAAACTGGTGATTTATCAAAAATTAAATAATAGAATTCCAGATATTGAAACTGTAAAATCTCTACTTAAAACCCTATTTCTTTCTCAATCAAAAATTACCAGTCCTGGAAAAATAATTAAAACCGTCGCCTCTTTTTATGATTTAAAAGAAAAAGAGATTCTTACTCCTTCAAGAAAAAGAGAAATTACCTACCCAAGACAGGTAGCTATATATTTACTAAGAAGCGAATTAAAATGTTCGTATCCATTTATAGGGAGGAAATTTAAAGGAAAAGACCACACAACTGCAATTTATTCTTTTGAAAAAATAAACAGAGAAATTCAAAAAAACGAGAAATTAAATGAAGAAATAAATTTAATAAAAGAAATGGTTTATAATTATTAAATAGGATTGTTAATTTTTTGTGGATAAAATATAAATGATTAATTTTCCTATTTTTATTAAGCTTTTTCTTTATTTAAAATCCCTTTATTTATTCATTAAAATTAAATACTTAAAACAAGTATAATTTAATAAAACTTATTGTAAAAATTAACACTTAATAATAATAATAATCCAAATATATTTTAAATAATTAAATAACAAATTTTTATCTTTTAAAAAAATAAATAAAAAAATAAAAATATGAAATTAATTGTTTTACAAGAAAAATTAAATAAAGGACTTAATATAGTTGAAAGAATTTCTCCAAAAAATTTTACTCTTCCAATTTTAAATACTATTTTATTAAAAGCAGAAAAAAATTTTTTAAAACTAACGTCTACAAATTTAGAAATCGGAATAAATTGGTGGGATTTGGCTAAAATTGAAAATGAAGGCGAAGTAGCAATTCCTGTTTCTTTATTATTAAATTTTTCTACTTTATTACCTAATAAAAAAATTTACTTAGAAAAAAAGGGAAATTTTTTATCTATTACTTGTGAAAATTATAAAACATTAATTAAAGTTTTTTCCTCTGAGGAATTTCCAATATTTCCCCACATTACAAAAGATAATTTTTTTGAAATAGATTCAAAATTATTTTGTCAAAACTTAGAACAGGTAGTTGATTTTACATCACTCTCTTCAACACGGCCGGAAATTTCTGGAGTTTATTTTTCTTTTCAAGATAAAGTTTTAAAATTAGTAACAACCGACTCTTTTCGTTTAAGTGAAAAAACTTTGTTTTTAGAAGAAAATAAAGTTTTTTTTAGCACAAAAAACAAAGATTTTTCATTTATTATTCCTCAAAAAACAATTAAAGAGGTGATAAATATTTTTAGTCAAAAACAAGAGAGTCTTAAAATATACTTTTCCCCAAACCAGGTTTTATTTGAGAGTCAAATGGAAGAAACCCCCCACCCTAAAATACAACTTATTTCCAGGTTAATTGAAGGAGAATTCCCTGTTTATCAGGAAATTATTCCTAAAAAATATGACAGCCAAATAATTTTAAACAGAAACGAATTTCTAAACCATCTTAAAATATGCGCTCTTTTTAGTGGTAAGATAAATGAAATTAAATTAAAAATTGATCCAAAAAAAAATGGAATAGATTTTTTTAGCCAAAATCCCGACTTTGGGGAACACCATTCTTTTATTAATGGAAAAATAAAAGGCCAATTCTTAGAAACTTCATTTAATCACCGTTTTCTTACTGCTGGTATTTTAAATATTAAAAGTTCAGAAGTTGTTTTTGAATTAAATAAAGAAGAGGGACCTGCTGTTTTGAAACCGGTTGGTGATTCCACCTATTTTTATATAGTTATGCCTATAAAAAAATATTAAAAGTAAAAAACCTTAAAAACTCTTTTCTGGAAACTTTATTAAAACTTCTTGCATAAAAGTTTTCCAAATAGGGCCAGCAACCACCACTCCCGGAGCATTCCACATTGGCGTATTGTCATTATTACCTACCCAAACCCCAACTACAATTGAAGGAGTATAACCAACAATCCAACCATCTTTAAAGTCCTGAGTGGTTCCGGTTTTGGCAGCCACTTGATAGCCTTCAATATGCATTGCAGAATTTAATCCAAATATAGGTGACCGGGCATTATTATCTGATAAAATATCATTGATTAACCGGGCTATTTCTTTTTCTAAAATCCTTCTTGGGGTTTTTTTATTTTCTTCAATAGTATTTCCATGAGCATCTTCAATTTTTTGAATAAAAACAGGGGGCACTTGAAGCCCTTTTGTGGCAAAAACACCGTAGGCAGAAACCATATCTAAAAGTTTTAATTCTCCCCCACCTAAAACAATAGCCAGTCCGTAATAATGAGGTGGTTGAGATAAGGTGGTAAAACCGAAATTTTGAGCCATTTTAATACTGTCTTCCAGTCCTGCTAAAAAAGCTAAAACCTTTACAGAAGGAATATTTAAGGATTGAGCTAATGCTTGTCGCAAAGTGACTGGGCCTCGGAATAAACCATCATAATTTCTAGGAATATATGGCTTTCCACCCCAAATACCAAAATTAGTTTCTTCATCAATAACCACATATTCATCATCATACCCTTTTTTGAAAGCAACAGCATAGACAAATGGTTTAAAAGCAGAACCTGGCTGCCGTCCTCGCAAAGTAACATTAGGATATGGTTCAAATAAACAATTTTTCCCGGGAATACATCCTTCTGGTTCGGGTTCGGCAAACCAATTTCTTGAACCCACCATAGCTAAAATATGTCCGGTTTTAGGATCAATAGCCACTAAACTGGCGTTATGAGAGCGAAATTTTTTATTTCTTTCTACTTTTTCAGTAATTGATTTTTCTGCTAACTCTTGGAGGTGCCAATCTATGGTGGTATAAACCTTTAACCCCTTTTCTTTTAAAAGTTCTTTACTATATTTTGAGCCTAAGTATGATTTTACCAAAAAAGTAAAATGCGGAGCTTTAATGGGTTGGGTAATCTTAGAGAAAGAAATTTCAGATTCTTTTATTTTTTTTACTTCTACATTTGTTAGAAAACCTGTTTTTGCCATTTTATCCAAGAGTTGATTTTTCAAAGCCAATAATTCATCTTTATTTTCGCCATAAGGCGAAAGACGGCTGGGTGCCCTAATTAAGGCTGCCAAAACAGCCGCTTCTTCTATAGAGATTTCAGAAACGGATTTTTGAAAATAGGTTTGGCTGGCAGCTTCTACTCCATAAGTATTTTGACCAAGAGGAATTTGATTTAAATACCATTCTAAAATTTGGTCTTTTGAATAGCGTCTTTCCAATTCTAAAGTTAAAAAAATTTCTCTTATTTTTCTTTTAATTGTTTTTTCCATTCCTAAAAAAGTAGAGCGGATTAATTGTTGAGAAAGAGTAGAGCCTCCATAAACCAGCTTTCCTGTTTTAAGATTAAGCCAAGCCGACCTTAAAATAGCCTTAAAATCAATCCCAATATGATGATAAAAATTAGCATCTTCAGAAATGATAATAATTTGTTTGAGATGTTCGGGTATTTCAGAAAGCGGAACCCAAGTTCTTTTTTCTTCCCCGTAGATTTCATACAAAAGAACCTTTCCTGTGCGGTCATAGATTTTAGTAGATTGAACTAATGCTCTTTCAGCAAATTTCTCCGGCCGCGGAAGGTCTTTAGTGTAATATATAAATAAAATTAAAGAACCAAAAATAAAAAATAAAAAACCAAAAACCAGAAGTTTTAATAGAAAAAACCCTTTTTTTCTTTTTCTCTCTTTTTGATAAGTTTTCCGAGAAAATAATCTTTTAGCCATAGTAATTTACAACCTCTATTATTTAATTTATAATAAAAGTGTATGAAAATCAATACCGATTCAAGAAAAATTGAAGAAATTCTCTCTCGCGGAAAGGAAAAAATTATTAAAAAGAAAAACTTGATAAAAAAACTGAAATCAGGAAAGGAGTTGCGAATTAAGCACGGCATTGACCCAACAGGCCCTAAAATTCATTTAGGAAGGGCTTTTCAATTTTGGAAATTAAGGGAATTTCAAGAACTAGGACATAAAATTGTTTTAATTTTTGGCGATTTTACTGCTCAAGTTGGCGATGCTTCTGATAAATTTGCAATGCGTCGGCCATTAACAGAAAAAGAAATAAAAATAAATCTAAAAAATTACATTCAACAAGTCGGTAAAATTTTAAATATGAACAAAACTGAATTGCGTTACAATAGTCAATGGCTGAATAAATTAAGAGCCAAAGAACTAATTTCTTTTTCAATGAGTTTTACCGCTCAACAAATGATTCAGCGTCGGAACTTTAAAGAACGCTGGGAAAAAGGCAAGCCCATTGGCTTACACGAACTTAGTTATCCTTTATTTCAGGGGTATGATTCAGTGGTTGTTAAGGCTGACGTTGAAACAGGAGGTTCTGACCAGTTATTCAACTTAAAAATTGGTAGGGATATGCAGAAGTTATTTGGGCAAAAGCCTCAAGATATTATGGCTTCAAAAATGCTTACGGGCTTAGATGGAAGAAAAATGTCTACCAGTTGGGGCAACATTATTACAATAGTAGACAGTTCAGACGAGATATATGGAAAAATTATGTCAATGAAGGACAAGTTGATAATAGAATATTTTGAACTTTGCACCCGGTTACCATTAGAAGAAGTTGAGAAAATTACAACTGATTTGAAAAGTAAAAAAATAAACCCGCGTGATTTAAAAATCAGGTTAGCTCAAGAAATCATTACTTTATATTACGGAAAAGAGGCAGCCCAAAAAGCCAAAAAAGAGTTTAATAAGGTTTTTCAAAAAAAACAATTACCTTCAAAAATCCTTGGTGTTAAAATTAAAGAGAAAGAACTGAACATTCTTGATTTGTTAGTTAAAACAAAACTAACTTCCTCAAAAACAGAAGCTAAAAGATTAATTCTGCAAAAAGGAGTAAAAATTGATGGAAAAATAGAAAATAATTGGCGAAAAATAGTTGAAATAAAAAAAAGAATGGTTATTCAAGTAGGAAAAAGAAAATTTGCTAAAGTGTTTTAGAAAAACCCCCTTATCGGGGGTTTTTCTTCTATTCTAATTCTTCGTCATCTGTTTCAGGTTCTTCTATATCTTTTTCTTTTTCCACTGGTGTTTCCTCATCCTCTTCATCGGGTGTTTCCTCTTCTGGTTCGTCTTGATTAACAAACAGGTTTTCATCTCCTTTTGGGGCAAAGAAGGTGGTTAAAGTTTCGTCTTGGTAAATCATAGTTTGTTTTTTAACTAATCTTTAATTCTACAGAAAACTGAAAGTTTTCTGATAAACTTGCTCTATAGGAAGCTGAAAACTTCCTAATAAACTTGTTATTACGACCTTTAACTCTCTTACGAAAGTTAGTATTAGTATAGTTTATCAAAAAACCTTGTCAAGCCGCATTCACACTTTGTCAAATTCCCTTTTTTTCCAATTTAGTCTATAAATATCCCAACCCTTCCTAATTCTCCAAACCCATATCTCATAGAAAATATTTTTACTTATTATGGGAATCAATTTGTTTTTTAAAATACCATCTCTTTCATTTTTCGGGAAAATACTTTTAATTGGGAAATTAGAAATTGTTGCTTTTACTTGAATACATCTTATTTCTTTGATTTGCCTTGTTTTATTATTTCCTTTAATTGCAAAAATATCAAAAATGCCCTGGGAGCGGGCAGACCTTATAACAATCTGAAAACCCTCTTTTTTTAATTTTTTTATTGCTTCATATTCGTAGCGCCTGCCTTGAACGTAACGAAGTCCGACATTTTGCCTTGTCCCTTTTTTCTTTTTTTCTTTTTTCATAAATAAATATTCTCAACATTGACAATTGAGTTTGGTTACTTTTTAGACCTCTAAATTTGAATAAATTTCCTGGCAGATTTCTAGTTCATCCAGGGTTTCAAAAAGTTTCTGGCAGGCCTTCTCCTCTTTTTCGTTTAATTTAATTTCTTCTTTTGCCACCCAACCTAAGGACGAAGATTCAGCTTTGATTCCTTTTTCTTCTAAATTCTTTTTTACTTTTTCCAGTTCTTCAACTTTTGTATAGACATATAAAGTATCATCGCGCCAACAAATATCTTCTGCTCCCACCTCAATAACTGTTAATTCTAATTTTTCTTTTGTTTGAAAATTAAAAACCGAAGATTGAAAATTTATTACAACACAACCCCTTCTTTCAAACATCCATTTTATCGCTCCTTCGCCAACCAGTTTTCCATTATTTTGACTTAAGACTTGCTTAATTTCTCCTAAAGCCCGATTTTTATTACCAGTAATTCCTTTAATTAAGATAGCAATTCCTCCCGGGCCATAGGCCTCAAATAAAACTTCTTCAAGTTTTTCCCCAGAAATCTCTCCGCTACCGTGTCTTATCGCTCGTTCAATGTTGTCTTTCGGCATATTGAAATTTTTTGCTGTTTCAATAGCTAATCTTAGTTTAGAATTACTTTCTGGGTTTGGTCCTCCTTCATTAACTGCAACCGAAATCAACCTGGCCATTTTTGAGAACATTTGTCCCCGTTTTTGGTCAGAAATATTTTTCTCTCTCCGTATAGTCTTGGCATGACTGTGGCCGCTCATATTACATTAAGTTTATTCCAATTTTTCTGATAAATCAAGGAGAAAAAGGGACGGAGAAAAAGGGACGGAAAAAGAAAAGGGGGAAAAAGAGACGTGTACTTTTTTATTATAATTGTTCTGGTTTCAATTTCCTTTTAAGAATTAAAATTATTGCTCCGGAGAAAATGGCGAGACCGAAGGCAATTAGAAAAATAGAAAGAGATTTTGGGATTTGTCTGTCCAAATGTCCTTGTTTGAGGGGTTCGGCAACTACTGCCAAGCCCTTATCAAGGGGTTTGGTTTTTTCGATTTTCGGCGGCTCTAATTCCGGGTCAACCCAAGCCAATCCTTGTTTTTTAATGTCTTCAAGTCGTTCAGGGCTAATGCCTTTTATTCTGGCGAGGTCGTCCAAAGAGTAAAAAAGCCTCAAAGAAATTAACTCCTCTGCTCTTACTTCTCCTATATGAACAATTTTGACCAAATCCTTCAAGAGAGCGGCATTAATATCTATTTTACCTGCTTCTTCCAGAGTTTCAGCTTCTTCGGTTTTTTGAGTCGGGATAATATTTGCCCTGTCGGGAGTTAAAATTGTACTCCAGCCCCAGCCAGAAGAAGTTCTATTATATGACTGTCCCCGGGGAGCTTTTTCATAATTGACTGAATCAATAATTTTCCCATCAGGTTGAATTAGATTTAAACCGTCGCCATCGTTGTTTAGAGTAATTTTGGTAAAGGGTCGGTAAAAAACTAAAAATCCCCCAGGACTAATTTTTGTTCCCTCAGAAAAAGTGTAAGCGGTTGTTCTGCCTATAATGTCTTCAATTTGCCAACCAGTTAAATCAACTTCAAAACTGTTTTGATTAAAAATCTCAATATATTCTCCTTCCTCATCTCTTATACCTACGGGAGTATTGGGCAAAATCTCATTAATAATAATTCCGGAATGGTAAATTGTTTCGGCCTGTTGAGGTTTGGACTCAACAGCTTCAAGCGTTGGTTGAGCTTCTTCTCCGGGAAGACTTTCAGTTTTCGGCAAAAGCATTTCAGAAAGAGGATATAAATAAAAATCTTGGTTATTGTTATTTGTGTCTTGGTAAATTCCGTTGAACTTTTTTCTTTTTAACTGCTGGTTGGTAGCTGAATTTTCTGGAAAAGGCGCTCCTTTGACAAAAGGATTTTGGCTTTCTCCCCAGGCCAAAGCGTCAAGAATTACATTTTCCGGACTTAACAGGGCAATACTATTATTTCTGGTTAAAATTTGAGCACTCCAGACATCGGCTTTAATGTTGAGATGATAATTATCACTGGAATTAGCCCAAAGAAAATAATTTTTAGCCAAAATTCTGCTTGCTCGAGGAAAAACCCGAACTGAAGATTCGCGGCCAGTAGAAGATTTTTTCCTCAACTTATAGCCCGAAATATCCAAATCATTGCTCAAAGGATTATAAATTTTAATAAAATCATTATTGGTTTTTTCTCCCTTAATTTGGACTTCCACGATTATCAGATGATTTATTTCTTGGCCATAAACAAAAACAGGGAAAAAACCCGATAAAAATAAAAATATAGTCAAAATAAGGCCGATCTTTGACATATTTTAATGTTTTCTTATTCTCCAGCTGCCCTTTCTATTTCTTCAATAGTTGTAATTCCTTCCAAAACCTTGATTAATCCGTCTTGTTTCATTAAAACCATTCCCTTTTTTATTGCTAAATCTCTCATATCAACAATTGAAGAAGATGTTAAAATAAATCTTTCTATTTCATCATCAACTAAAAAAGTTTCATAGATGCCAATTCTTCCTTGATAGCCGGTAGAATTACAATTTTGACAACCTTTGGCTTTGGGAATTTTCAAGTTTTTGTCAAAAAAAACAGAAGGCAAAATTTCTTTTTTAACATTAGCCAACCCCTTTTTTATTTTTTTAAAATCGGCTGGAGTCGGCGAAACAAAGTCAACGCATTTTTGACAGACCTTTCTTGGTAATCTTTGAGCAACCACCATATTGATAGAAGGCGCAATTGAAACCGGCCTTACCTCAAGGTCAACTAATCTGGCAATAGCTCCGGCAGCATCGTTAGTATGCAAAGTGGTAAAAACTAAATGACCCGTAAGGGCTGCTTGTAAAGCAATTTCAGCTGTTTCTTTGTCTCTAATTTCGCCAATTAAAATAACATCAGGGTCTTGCCGCACAATAGACCTTAATCCATTGGCAAAAGTATAACCCCTTGCTGGATTAACCTGGGTTTGAGAAAGTCCTTCTAAATGATATTCAACAGGGTCTTCAATTGTAATAATTTTAATTTCTGGATTGTTTATTCTTTTTAAAACCGCATAGAGAGTGGTTGTTTTTCCAGAACCAGTGGGTCCGGTAACAACAATCATTCCATTTGGTCTTTTAATTTCTCTTTTAAAGATTTCTCCGATATCTTTTCTTAAACCTAGGCTTTCTATTTCAATCAAATTTTTTGGGTTTAAAATCCTAAGAACAATTGATTCCCCATATTCTGCGGGCAGGGCGGAAGCTCTAATTTCAATTGTCAGGTCTTCTAATAAAATAGTAAATCGGCCGTCCTGAGGCCGATTAGTTATATTTAATTTAATTCCGGAAAGAAGTTTAATTCTAGAAAGAAGAATTTTGTAAATTTTTAAATCTAAAATTAATACAACTTGTAAAACTCCATCAATTCTTATTCTGAGATTAGCTTTTTCTTCTTCTGGTTCAATATGGATATCAGAAGCTTCCAAAAAAATTGCTCCGGTTAAAATAATTTCTAGAAGTTCAGTAGCAGAAGCTCCTAAAAATTGATTGATTTTTTCTCCAAACGAAGAAATATTTTTAACTTCTTTCTGGATGTCCTCTAATTTACCAGAGGTGATTTTTACCTCTCCGGCAATCTTTTCTCTTTCCATAAAAGCAAAAATCCTTTAAAATAATAATAGTTATTCTACTTTATATTATTTTTTAAAAATGGTCAAATCTTTTTTATCAAATAGTTCTTCTCAAACAAAGAAAATAGGAGAAAGTTTAGCAAAAGAAATTTTAAAAACTCCTCTTCTAAAAAGAGCTTTTATAATTGGCCTAAGAGGAGATTTGGGCGGAGGCAAGACAACGTTTTTACAGGGTTTTTCCAGAGGACTGGGAATAAAAGAAAAAACTCTCAGCCCAACCTTTATTATTATGAGAAAATTCGAAATTCGACCGCAGCCCATTTTTAATGGGCTGGGTCGCCCAGC
>BBPF01002900.1_pt1 | contig 16925 bp, 13 predicted proteins | sample 1343921 | NCBI WGS metagenome assembly BBPF01 (sample SAMD00019090, study PRJDB2971) | groundwater metagenome | isolation source: The Cedars highly-alkaline
CTCGTGCACTATCATGGGTGTTTCATTTTATATTATATTGAAATGTAAGTCAGATTGATATCTGATTGATTATCTGTAAATGCAATAGAAATTGCAATATTTTACTTTTCGAAACATTCATAAATCCATGGGTTATAAATTAGCTATAAACGATTAGCACAATTTAAAGAGGATTCGAATGTAGAAATTGATATTATAATACAATTTTCAAAGAAACAAAAAAAAAGTGCAGCAAGTTCATTTTTAACGTTTTTTAACGTGATTAGCTCCGGCTCCCGGGAAAATTCAATTTATTCCTTTTAATACAATAGCTTAGAATTCGTAAAAAGCTTATAAAAGTTTCAGGTTTTACTTAAGTTTTTAACAATTGTTTTTATTTCGTCCACCCAATTTTCTGCCTTCTGTAGGTCCTTATTCTCTGCATATATTCTGATAATTGTCTCGGTATTGGATTTTCTTAGATGCACCCAACCATCAGGAAAATCAATACGCATACCGTCTGATTCGTTTACCGGAAATGATTTAAATTGCGTCTTAACAGCTTCAAAAATCTTGCCAATTTGAATACTATCAGTAAGTTGAATTTTGTTTTTGGAAATGTGATAATCCGGGTAAAGTTTTCGTAATTCACTGCATTTAATTTTCGAAGTGGCTAAATGTGAAAGGAATAATGCAATACCTGCCAGGGCATCACGGCCGTAGTGCAGCTCGGGATATATAACTCCACCATTACCTTCACCTCCAATTACAGCATTAGTCTCCTTCATCATTTGAACTACATTAACTTCTCCTACGGCCGATGCAAAATAGCTACCCCCATGTCTTTGTGTTACATCCTTCAAGGCCATTGTTGATGACAGATTTGAAACTGTATTACCCTTTACATGGCTTAAAACGTAATCGGCCACTGCAACCAGGGTATATTCCTCTCCAAACCAGGTTCCGTCCTCGTTAATTATAGCAAGCCGGTCAACATCTGGGTCAACAACAAATCCAACATCAGCTTTATTTTTTTTGACTGCCTCAGCAATATCTCCTAAATTTTCGGGAAGGGGTTCAGGGTTGCGTGGAAATAATCCGCTTGGTTCACAATATAATTCATGCACCACATTTACACCCAATTCCTTAAGTAAGCGTGGCAATACAATTCCACCAACCGAATTAACACAATCTATCACTACAGTAAAATTTGATTTCCGGATTGCATCAGTATCAACAATTTTCAGTTGCAAAATTTTATCTATGTGTATTTGATGATAATCATTATTGAAAAAATATTTACCTAATTTTTCTGCGGGATAAAAGTCGTAATCACCTTTTTCTGCAATTTCCAAAACCTGCCTTCCGTCCTCATCAGAAATAAACTCTCCAAGTTGGTTAATTAACTTCAAAGCATTCCATTGACCCGGATTATGACTTGCAGTAATTATTATGCCGGCATCGGCTTTTTCGGAGGGAACCGCCAATTCGACTGTTGGGGTTGTGGCAAGACCCAGATCAATAACATCTATACCCAGGGAATTTAGCCCTCCAATAACAATATGCTTAACCATTTCACCGGAAGTTCGTGCATCGCGTCCAATTACGATTCTGGCATAATCTTTGAGACTTTTTCTTCGTACCCAAATTCCAAATGATACAGTATATTTTAGAATATCTACAGGGGTTAGGCCTTCACCGGCTTTGCCGCCAATTGTACCCCGAATTCCGGATATGGAGCGGATGAGAGTCATATTTAAAAAAAGTAATATGGTTATTAAAATATATTTTTTGCTCTCAAAAATACTCTCATTTTTATTGATTTTCAATTTCCTTCTGATTCGTCAATAAAAACCTACCTTTGCAGTCGCATTAATTTATCCCTCAAAATTCATTTTTATATGATAAAAAGACCTCGAAATAAGCAAAATACGAATTCAGGCGGAATTAAAAATAATTCATCGGCCCAAATGGGTAAACGGAAAAAAAACCAAACTGCACAAGGCACTACAAAACTTTGGAAATCCGACAAATATTCAAAAGATATTGCCACAGGCGAAGGAAAAAGCAGAAATTTATCCGCGAAGAAAAAATCTGAAAAACCAGTAGAAAAAAATTATTCAGATAAATTCAAAAATAAAGAGCTTACATTCCGGGAGAAACGAACCTCGGGAAAACCGACAGCAAAAGACTATTCAGATAAATTCAAAAATAAAGAGCTTGGATACCGGGAGAAACGAACCTCGGGAAAACCTGATTTAAAAGCAAAAAAAATTCAGAAAAAAAATGCAGAAACCAACAAGTTTTTGAGACTGAACAAATATATTTCAAATTCAGGAATTTGTGCCAGACGAGAAGCAGACGAATTAATTTCGGGTGGATTTGTTACTGTTAACGGTGAAAAAATAACCCAATTGGGCACGAAGGTAACTTACAGCGATCAGGTAAAAGTTAGGGGGAAATTAATTATGCCCGAAAAAAAAGTTTATGTCCTTTTAAATAAGCCTAAAGATTATATTACCACTCTCGATGATCCGTATGCAAAGAAAACTGTAGTACAATTAGTAAGGGAAGCTTGTCCCGAAAGAATTTACCCTGTGGGTAGATTAGATAAAAACACTACCGGTGTATTACTTTTTACTAACGATGGCGAACTTGCAAAAAAATTAACCCACCCGAGTTCCGAAATTCCAAAAATATACCAGGTTAAACTTGACAACCCTCTTACAAAGGCCCATTTACAGGAAATTTCAAAAGGAATTATTCTTAATGATGGACCTGTAACAGTAGATGAAATAAGTTATTTTGATGATTTGGATTCATCACAGGTTGGAGTTCAGATTCATTCAGGCCGAAACAGAATTGTCAGAAGAATATTTGAACACTTAGGTTACAAAGTAATTAAACTCGATAGAGTATATTTTGCAGGATTGACAAAATCGAAATTGCCAAGAGGGAAATGGCGTTTCTTAAACGAAAAGGAAATAACCCGTTTAAAAATGAATATTTTTAAATAATGAATCGCATTAGTATTTCTAATAAGCTGTTGATATTACTACTGTTTTATTCCCTGCATTCCTTTACCATAAAAATTTCGGGACAGGATTTAACTATTCGTGGCAGGGTGATTGACACCGAAACAAAGGAGCCTCTTCCATTTGTTAATATAATTTATACAGAAAGGGGCACTGGTATTGCCACAAACATAAACGGTTACTTTAGCATACCGGTTACTGAAAAGCTTTCAGACCTCCACTTTAGTTTTGTTGGATATGAACTTTTGGTAATACCCATAGATACCATTGACTTTACAGAGCAACTAACTGTAGAACTCACAAAAAAAACAATAGAACTTGAGGAGATCACTGTTTATCCTGGTGTAAATCCGGCACACAGGATAATTTTAAAAGCATTAGAAAACAAGAATTTGAACAATCCGGAAAAAATGCGATCCTTTTCATACAAATCTTATAATAAACTGACATTAACGGCGGAGAAGGATACCTCACTGATTACTGCAAACATCGTTAATGACTTTGATAGCCTTAATCAGGGTCATGAAAAATTTAGTACAGATTCGGCTAAAATTGCACAAACGGATTCCGCAACCTATCGTCTTCAGAACTTCCTTGCAAGGCAGGATTTATTTTTAATGGAGTCGGTAAGTCAAAGGGAATTTTTGTATCCGGGAAGGAATAACGAAGTTGTACTTGCATCAAGGGTGTCGGGATTTCAAGATCCTTCTTTTGTTTTGCTTGCCACCCAGCTTCAATCGTTTTCGTTTTACGATGAATTAATTGAAATTGCCGATAAGAGTTATCTCAATCCCATTAGCAGGGGCAGCACTTCCAGATATTCATTTATACTTGAAAACACAATATTAACAGAAACAAACGATACGGTTTTCATAATATCGTTCAGGCCATTTAAAAACAGGAATTTCGATGGCTTAAAAGGTGTATTGAGCATAAATTCAAGAGGCTATGCAATTCAAAACGTTATTGCTGAGCCGGCAGAAACCGGATTAAGATTTAAAATACGAATACATCAAAAGTACCAGTTGATTGAAAATCGTCAGTGGTTTCCCACAGAACTTAACTCAAAAATATATGTTTCGGGCATGAGAGTAAACAACACTCATATTATAGTTGGAAACGGAAGAAGCTACCTTACCAATATAATTTTAACGCCCGATTTACATCGCAGGAAATTCAGCCATGTTGAATTAAGTGTTGACCCAAATGCACACAAACAAACGGAAGATTTCTGGAACAGGTACAGGGCTGAACCACTTACCCGGAAAAACCTTAAAACATACCATTTCATAGACAGCATTGGTAATGCCCGCAGGTTCGATCGTACTTTAATGATGTTTCAAACACTTATATCGGGGTACATTCCAGCAAGTATATTTAACATTGATTATGCAAGCATCTTAAATTTCAACAGACAGGAGGGAATAAGGCCGGGAATCCATTTCAAAACTAACCAAAGGCTGTCAGCCCGTTTTTCATTTGGAGGAAAATTTGCCTATGGAATTAGAGATCAAAAATTTAAGTACGGCGGATATGGCGAAATCCTTCTTTACAGACCCTTAAAACTCACACTTGGCCTTTACCACCTAATGGATACAAAAGAAGCAGGAGCGTATTCTTTCTTTTCCCCAACCAGAACATTATCAAATGAACGTTACCGTAATTTGGTTCTACAAAACCTTGATTATGTAACTGACAATATTGCAAGTTTGAGATTTCATGGGCTTCAATTCCTTTCGGGAGAAGTTTTTGTGGCAAAAAGTGAATACTTATTTGCAGGTTATTACCGCTTCTTCCATAATGCGCAATGGTTACAAGGTTTTTCATCATTCGAAACCGGCATAAGGCTAAGGTATGCCTTCAATGAAAAATTTTTTCAAAGCCCCAAAGGTGATAAAATTTCACTTGGCACAAATGCACCAATCGTATATGTAAATTTTACAAAAGGTTTTGAAGATAAAAATAGTTCTTTCAGCTTTCTGAGAACCGAAGCCAGGCTAAGCAAATCATTTTCGTGGCCAAAAATCGGAACCACTTCATTAACTATTGAAGGAGGAACTGTTAGCGGTAATGTTCCTGCAACTAAATTATATTTTGGACGTGGTTCTTACGGAGCATTTTCTATCGATGCCGAAAACAGTTTTGGAACAATGCGACCAAATGAATTTTTGAACAGAGATTTCTTAAATATTTTCTTCAGGCATAATTTTCATAGTTTGCTGTTCAAAACATCAAAATTCAGCCCCGAAATAATCGCCGTAACAAATTTTGGTATCGGCAGATTTGGCGATGGATCAATGCATCAGGGTCTGACATTTAAAACAATGGAGAAAGCTTATTTCGAATCAGGAATACTTTTTAATAATCTGTTAAATCAGGCCTTTTTTGGATTCGGCCTTGGAGTTTACTACAGATACGGAGCATATTCATTTACCAAAACAATTGATAACTTTGCATTCAAATTAACTTTTACAGTAAATCTGTAATTCCTTAAAAAAACAATGGAGCACAAGTCGGGTTTTGTAAATATAATTGGCAATCCCAATGTAGGGAAGTCAACATTAATGAATTCATTGGTTGGTGAGAAGCTTTCGATTACTACTCCAAAGGCGCAAACTACCAGGCACAGGATAATGGGTATAGTTAACGGAGAAAATTTTCAGATTGTTTATTCGGACACTCCCGGCATTATAAAGCCGGGTTACAAGTTGCAGGAAACAATGATGAATTTTGTCAGAACTGCAATTACCGATGCAGATATTATTCTTTATGTAACAGATGTAATAGAAAATATTGAAAAAAATACTGCCTATATTCAAAAACTCAATCAGTCAAAAGTACCGGTACTATTACTTATAAATAAAATTGATTTAACAAATCAACCTTCTCTGGAGCTATTTGTACAAAAATGGCATAATTTGGTGCCCCTTGCAGAAATAATTCCGGTTTCGGCGTTAAAAAACTTTAATCTTAATTCAATTCTGAAAAGGATTACAGAATTATTACCTGTTTCTCCACCTTTTTTCTCAAAGGATGAATTAACTGATAAGCCTGAACGGTTTTTTGCAGCGGAAATCATTCGCGAAAAAATATTTTTTAATTACCAGAAAGAAATACCCTATTCGGTTGAGGTTCAAATTGAAGAATTTATTAATACACCTGATTTGCTGAGAATAAATGCTGTGATTCTTGTTTCAAGAGATTCTCAAAAAAGCATTCTGATTGGGAAAAAGGGAATTGCATTGAAAAAAACCGGCACACAGGCCAGAATTGATATGGAAAAGTTTTTTAATAAAAAAGTGTTTCTTGAAACCTTTGTAAAGGTAAGTAAAGACTGGCGGGATAAGGGTTCCGTTTTAAAAGGTTTTGGATACCAATAAAAATTAATTTGATCAATAAATAACAAAATGGCAAATATAGTTGCAATAGTGGGACGACCAAATGTAGGAAAATCAACACTTTTTAACCGTCTAACACAAAGTCGCAAGGCTATAGTAGATGAGGTATCGGGAGTAACCCGCGACAGACACTACGGAAAAACGGAGTGGAACGGCAAAGAGTTTTCGATAATTGATACCGGAGGCTACGTTACAGGCACCGATGATTTGTTCGAGGAAGAAATTAGAAAACAGGTGCTTTTGGCAATAGAGGAATCCGATTTGATATTATTCCTAGTTGATGTTACCACCAGTATAACTCACTCCGATGAATTGATTGCCAAAATTCTTAGAAAAAACCCGAAAAAAACCATGTTGGTTGTAAATAAGGTTGATAATTCTGAAAGATATTTTGCTGCCAATGAATTTTACAAACTTGGGCTTGGTGATTTATTTCCGATTTCCTCAATAAATGGTTCGGGAACAGGAGAACTTCTTGATGCCGTTATAGATAATTTGCCCAAGCCTGCTGAAATTATAGAGGAAATTCTTCTCCCGAAGTTCGCTATTGTAGGCAGACCGAATGTGGGAAAATCTTCTCTTGTGAATGTATTATTGGGAGAGGAAAGGAATATTGTAACCCCTGTTGCCGGTACAACACGTGATTCAATTTATACCCGTTACAATAAATACAACCACGATTTTTACCTTATTGATACTGCAGGGCTGAGAAAAAAAACAAAAGTAACCGAGGACATTGAATTCTACTCCGTAATGCGCTCCATAAGAGCAATTGAAAACAGCGATGTTTGTTTGTTAATGCTCGATGCAACACAAGGATTGGAAAGTCAGGATTTGAATATTCTGAAATTAATTATAAGAAACAAAAAAGGGCTTGTTGTGTTGGTAAATAAATGGGATCTGGTAGAAAAGGACAATCAATCTACCAATAATTTTCTGAAAGTCTTAAAAAGCCGCACTGCCCCGTTTGAGGACTACCCTGTAGTATTTACCTCAGCAATTAATAAACAGAGAATTCATAAAGTAATGGAGGAAGCCCTAAAGGTTTATAATAACAGAAAATTGAAAATCAATACATCGCAGCTTAACAAAATTATGCTTGAAATAATTGAAAACTTTCATCCTCCGGTGAGTAAAGGTAAACAAATAAGCATAAAATATGTTACCCAACTGCCTGTCGCAACACCTGCCTTTGTTTTCTTTTGCAATTTGCCTCAATATATTAAGGACCCTTACAAGCGTTTCCTTGAAAACCGTATGAGAGAAAACTTTGAACTTTCGGGTGTACCTATTGAAATTTTCTTCCGAAAAAAATAAACACAGCCTTAATCTTATAATCTTCAAACTCAATACTTGAATAAAAAAACAGTTCCCCTTTAAATTCAAAACCTCCGAATTATGATTATCAAAGAAACAAAAATGGCACAGGTAATTCACCAGAACTATCTTACCCTGCCCGTAATTCAAAGGTTTGGAATTGGATTCGGGTTTGGCGATAAAACTGTTGAAGAAGTTTGCACACAATATGAAGTAAATTGCGAATTCTTTCTTGAAATCATAAATGCCTTTCTTGACAAGGATTACTTTCCACAACGCAGGTTACAATCATTTCCAGTTTCCCTGACTGTTAATTATCTTAAAAAAACACATGAAGAATACCTGGCTAATAGTATTACATTTATTGAAAATCTAATAGATGAATTAATTACTCATTCAGGAAAGGAAAAGGCTAGGTTCAGGCTGCTTAAGAATTTTTTTCAAGATTACGAAAATGAATTCAAGGCTCATATAAAGAGAGAAGATGAGGTAGTTTTTCCTTATGCACTAATGGTTGAAACCGCATTTAATACGGGCAAAAAATCTAAATTGCCAGAAGGATACTCAATGGAGAATTTTATTGGAGAACATGATAATATTGAAGAAAAATTAAGCGATTTAAAAAACATTATAATCAAATATTTGCCTCAGGCCGGAAATCTCAAATTGTGCAACTCCATTTTACGTGAATTGTTTGTACTTGAAAAAGATTTAATTGATCATTCACGCATTGAGGAAAAAATTATGGCGCCTAAGGTTATAGAAATGGAAAATTATCTAAGGGGGCAAAAAAAATAATACTAACCCGGCAAAATGGCAGATTTAAAAATTTTGCTTGCTGAAACTTCTTTTCTCGTAAGAAAAGGAGTTATTGATTTGATTTCTGAAATTCCCGGTTTCAGTATTATTAAGGAAATTGACGATAAGGCAAGTCTCCATGACGAAATAGAACTTACAGAACCGGATTTTATCCTGCTTAATCCGAAATTGTTTGAAGCGAATGGTTGTAAAACACCTCTTAACTGCATCCCGGCAGGATACAGAAAAAAAATTATCGGGCTCTTGAATAAAGAAGATAATTCTAATGCGTTTCAGTTTATTGAAACTATTTACATTGAGGACCCTAAGAGTGCTATTATTCAAAAATTGCAAAATTGCAGTACTATAAAACCGGCAATTAGAAAGTGTAAAAAAGTTTCTGAAATAAGCGAACGCGAAAAACTTGTTGTCAAATACATTGCCCTAGGCCTAACAAACAAGGAAATAGCCGACAAGTTATTTATAAGCGTTCATACTGTAACCACCCACAGAAAAAATATTGTAACAAAACTTGGAATAAAAACCTCGCCCGGGCTCACTATTTATGCCATAATGAACAATTTGATTGAACTAGATGAAGTCAAATAAATTCAGAACGTAAGATTTCTAAATGAAATGAAAAAAAAATTTGTGTACAAATTTGAATTAAAAAAAATAGGTATCAACTAACCCATATATTTTTAAATTTTTATACACATAAAGAGAACATCGTCCACCTGTTCCTGATCGCCTTTCCAACTATTGAATTCATTCACAATCATCAATTCCTGTTTTTCTACAGGCATTGTACAAATATCTGCCAATAAGTTTTTCAGCCTTACTATTTTATATTTCTTCCCGAAAGGACCCCCAAACTGGTCGGAAAAACCATCGGTAAACATATAAATTAAATCTCCTTTTTCAAGTTGATAACCTTGTGTCTCAAATTCCTTAACATTGGTATTTTGCCCGCCTATAGCATTTCGACTTCCCTTAATGTATATTAATTCCTTTTTATGATATAGCATAATTGGACGCATTGCTGATGCAAAACGAAGATAATTGGTGTTGATATCAATTTCGCAAACAGTCAAGTCCATCCCGTCGGAACTATTAACTCCTTCAGCCACTTCAGGTAAGTTTAACATAGCGGCAACCTCATAATCAAGCATTGTAAGAATCTCTGATGGTGAATTTACATTAAATCTCATAGCAATATCCTTAATTAATGTGGCACCAATAATAGACATAAAAGCTCCGGGTACGCCATGCCCTGTTGAATCGGCACAAACGATTAAAAATTTTGAGTCATTAACTATCTCAAACCAATAAAAATCTCCACTTACAATATCTCTTGGACTGTAGAATACGAATGAACCAGGGAACCAAATTTCAATTTTATGAATCGGTGGAAGAATGCTGGACTGAATCCTTTTGGCATAATTAATGCTATCGGTAATATCCTTATTTTTTTTATGTAGTTCGGTATTCTTTTGTTTTAACTCGCCAGCTCTTCTTCCCAGCTCCTCTTCAAGGTATTTTTCCTTTTGTTTATGAGCCTTTTCCCTTATTTTGACAATAAGAATTACTCCTATAACCGCAATAATAAGCAATAATGCATGGAACCATGTTTGTTTCCAAACTGGTTTACGAACCGATATTATTAATTCTACAGGTTCCTCGGTGGCTACACCATCGGCATTAAATGCATTCAGAACAAATCTGTAATTTCCGTCCTCTATTCTGGGGTATAAAGCCCAGTTATTTGAAGTAACTGAACCCCAGTCAAGATCATGGCCAACAAGTTTATATTGATATCTTACCTTTTCGGGATTTGAAAAACTGATTCCTGTAAACTCAATTCTCAGTTTATAGGCTCCGGGGGGTAAATTAATTGGTTTGGAATGATCCACTAATTGATCGGAAATATAAACAGCTGTGATATTTGTTTTTGGTGGAGGCAATTCTTTTGCCTTTAAATGGTTAAATATAACGAGTCCCTGTGTGGTACCAACGAAAAGTTCTCCCTTTGGTGTATTTAAAATGGAATTAAAATTACCGTCGCCTTCAATACCAACATCCCTTCCAAAAGTTCTAACTCTTAAATTGTTTGAATTAATACGACTCAAGCCCAACCTATGGCTGACCCATGCATTTCCGTCGTTGTCGAAGGCAAGGCTGTAGCAGAAATTATTTAAAAGTCCCTCATCTTGTGTTATTTGCACAAGTGAATCGCTTTCGACCAAAATCAGGCCGTGCCCAAGCGTAGCTGCAAATATTCTTCCTGATTTGTCTTCAGCAATTCCAACCACCCTGCTCCTTGTTTGTTCAGAGGGGCTTACTATTTTAAAATTTTCACCATCAAAAAATGTCAGGCTTCCGTCATTATGCCCAAGCCAGATATCTCCGTTTGCGTCAGTAAAGCTTGTTGATACAAAATCAGCTGGCAGAGAGTCAAGGGTAGGATTGGCTATAAATTGCAACCCGTCAAAGCGGGAAAGCCCGATAGCCGTACCAGCCCAGATAAATCCTTTGGGACCCTGAAAGATTGTATTAACAACACTATGGCTCAAGCCCTGATGTACCCCATATAGTCTGAATTGTTGCTGAGAATGAAGCCATTTTTCCTGAAAAATTAGGCATAAAACAAGTAGAACAAAAAATTTCTTCATGAGTAAATAAAAAGGTTAATCAATTTCTTCTGGGCCGTACTCCAATGCTGTATTTATATCTTGGAACGCCACCGATTGGAATTACGAAGAATGGCAGCAGTTCGCCATACTGGTTCCTAAGGTTTACAACAACATTGTTATTTCTAACAGTCGTAGTTCTACTTTTATGAAACTGTATATCAATTGATGTATTTCTCTCGCTTGAATCAAGGGGTATTTCAATAATTTTCCATTCATCATCTCCCGAAACTGCTTCCGGCGACCTTAATTTTTCAGGTGATATTATTCGAACAATCCCGTCATTGTCCCATTCAAAAAGCGACAATTGTAAAGAAATTACCTTGTCGTCGAGGTAAGGATAAATATGTGAAACCTGAAGTGGATCGTCATGCATTCTAAAAGTATATTCATAAGAAAATATATTGGAGCCTTCAATTGGAATGTTATGAGTTGGATTTGTGCTTAAAAAATATCTGAAGAGATTTCCATCATCTCCGGTCATACCTTCGGCAATGACCTTAAAAATGCGCCCGTTAAACTGTTCTGAAAATTCACCTTCGGCTGGATTAAAAGGGCCAAAAGTAAACCAGTTTTGGTCGAATTGTGATTCAGCTCCAAAAGTTCTGGATGACAATAAATTACCACTTCTGTAATTTCCTCTCGGATTAACTTCTTGTGCATCAGGGTCTGACCATGCTCCCTTTCCGCCATAAACTGAAAAATTTGTTGTTGTATTCCAAAAACCATTAATTTCATCTATTTCGCCTCCTACATCAGGGTCAAATACACGCAAATAAACAAGTCCATTAAAATCTTTGGGGATTAGGAAAAAAAATGTCTGCGAAAAATCATCATCGCCCCATGAGGTTGGACACTCGGGTCCGAATGTAACAAGAAAGGGGATGTTTTCAACTTCGGAAGGAACAAGCTGAGAAAATAATTCAGAACCAATGAATAAAAATATGATTATGAATAAAGAAAATTTATTTCTTTCCATTTAATTAATTTCTAATTGTTTAACAAACAAAATATTATTTAAACCCATACTATTCTGTTTCCATGTAAGGCAAAACATTAAATTCGCCTATCTGGCGGTAACCGTAATAAGCTTATACGAACATTTACGGATTACGTTACCTCTGGCATCAGGGTTTGATGTAACACCCAACGAAACCTTGAAAACGCCTGGTATCAGAAATCTATGTGTTTGTGGTCCCCCAACGGCCTTAGTCCCATCACCAAAATCCCAATAATAATCATCAATTACCATGCCTGGCAAATTTGTCTTATATCCGTCAAATATAACGGCCTCATTTACAGAAACTGTATCCTGTGCATTAATAACAACTTGTTCAATATTTTTCACCTCAAGAATATAACTTGCCTCTCTGTACAAAAATTCACCGGTAATGGCATCAATTACATTCAGGTTAACATGATATTCTCCAATTGACTTAAAACAATGTTCTACCTCAGTGCCTCTCATAATAGTACCATCTCCAAGGTCCCATTCAATTTTAAATGCGGTGGGATCGACATGCCCGGTCTCTTCGTAGAATACAAAACAATAATTTTCCGGCTCCATTTCGTTGCATACAGAGAATTGGGGTAGAAGAGATTTAAAGCTATAAATATTGTCAGATCCTTCACGATTGGATGTGAAATATCCACCCTGAAAGTCGAACCCTGCAACAAAAGAAAAATCGTCAAAAGTAGAATTAAAAGGTTCATTGAGTCTTCGTGGGGCAATCCAAGCATCATTTACGTTTTCGCTAAAAAATATATCAAAACCACCTGTACTGGAATGTCCTTTTGATGAAAAATAAAGCCTTCCGCTTACATGATAGGTTGGAAATGCCTCATCCTGTGGTGTATTAATAACTGCACCCAAATTCACAGGTTGCTGCCATTGTTGCTGCTCGAAACTGGAAACGTAAATATCCATTCCGCCAAAGCCGCCAGGCATGTTAGAAGCAAAATATAATTTAGTGCCATCAGCATTTAGCGCCGGATGCAATATACTATATTCGGGGTTATTGAATGGAAACGGGCGGATTCTTGTCCAACGGTTGCCAAATTTCTCGGCAGTAAAAATTCCAAGTGTTTTATCTTCTAAACGATGACCTTCAAGCCTGCGTGTAAAATAAATAAAATTCCCCCTCGCATTAAAATCTGAAGGACCTTCATGTAAAATACTTGATAACTCATCGGCAAAAAGCCGTGGTGACTTCCATTTGCCATCCTCAGTCAGTTCAGCAAACCAGATATTGTACATAGGAACCCCAAGTTCGGAATCGAAATGCGAATTGATTACCCTTAATCTTCTATTTGAAATAAACACAAGTCCATTCAAATAAGACACAGGGGCTAATTCATCAAATGCCCGTGTATTAAATGGAAGTTTTTGTACTTTATAAAATTCCTGGGATATAATAATTGCCGGGAGCAATACAATCAAAATCAAGGCTATGGATATTCTGCGTATTCTCATAGGTTAAAAATAGCGAGGGTTTGCTCCCTTTACCCTGAAATTAAAATCATAAATTAATACAATTTCATGCGAACCGCTATGAAATCTATTTAGTGTACCAAGGGAATAGTCGTATGTATAGCCTATACGTAACTGATCCCCAATGTCAAACTTAATCAAACCAACCAAAGCATCTTCCAAACGGTATGACCCACCAACCCACAGGAAATCGGCAAAAATAAATGTGAGATTAAAATCGGCCTGAAAGGGACTTTGCGGGTTATATTTTAATAAAACCGATGGTTTAACTTTGAAAAAATGGCCGCCTGTAACAAATCCTGTTGTAAAAAGGTAATTATAATTAGATAAACTGTGATACAATTTAAGCTTACCGTTTGAAAATGATTCGCTTAATAATTTTGGTATAGATAATCCGATGAAAAATCTATTTGTATAATAATACATTCCAAACCCGAAGTTGGGAATAACAAATTGCTCAGTATTATTTGAAAAAACAGGATCTGGAACATAGCCTGGATCTGGCGGACCGGTAACAATTGCATTCCAATTGAATCGCTTAATATCAACCCCTCCTTTTAAACCAAAAGAGAGCCTGCCTTTTGATAATTTTAATCTAAATGCATAATTTCCGTAAATACCTACATTGTTTCTTACATCTATAGTTTCATTGAAAACAAACAGTCCAAGGGCTACCCTGTCATTTTTCATTGGCGCATGGGCGCTAAGTGTGGATGTTACAGGGACACCATCCATACCAACCCATTGTGTTCTGTGCGAAAGTATAATATTAAAGGCATCTCTGCTTCCGGCATACGCTGGATTAAGTGCAAGACCGTTTAACATATATTGGCTGTAAACAGGAAATAGCCGTTGACTTTTTGCAATGAAAGGAACTGCAAAAATAAACAAAAAAACACTTAGGTAAATTTTCACTCTCATCGTTTTAGTACAATAAAACCCTGATATTTGTTGACATCGTCAACAATAAGCGTATAATAATAAGTATCGGCGACAACCGGATTACCAGATAAATCCCTTCCTTCCCAAAGTTCTTGCCCAGAACCTGCAACCTGGTAATTAACTGCCCGGAAAATGATATTTCCCTGCCTGTTAAATATAGTCAATTCATTTCTTAAGGAATTATCCAGCCCAGAAAATTTCAGAAAATCATTTATGCCATCTCCATTTGGCGAGAAGGCATTTGGGCGGAAAATATCTTCAACTTCTACGTCAACCTCGCCATAAACTAAGGGACAATTCAAATGAGAAACTGTCCACCGGAAAGTATTTATTCCCCTCGACATATTGTTAACTTCAGTATTCGGACTAAATGGGAAAGCGAATGTACCGCTTCCTGCAACAACCGACCAGGAACCCGTCCCAATGGATGGGCTTGAACCAAATAAGTCGGTAGTAAATTTATGACGCAAAACCATATCTGCAGCCCTGGCAGTAATTGGTTCAACCGGTCTGGGTTCAATGCTGATTGATACATTAAAGCTTGTATCTCTACAAGGTCCTGAGGTAACAATTCTTCGAAACAATGTTGGCTGAGTTAGCTGAGCCGGAGAAAAAGCAGACGAGGTGCCGCCGGTTGATGTGAAATTAGCCGGATCAGTTCCACTTTGCCAGTTATAATTGTAAATCCCGCTCCCTCCCGAAAGTGGGCCGCCGGTAAGAGTCTGAGGTGAGGTATTGTAGCAAATATTTTGATTTGACCCAATTACGTTTCCTGAAATCAAAGGAAGAACGGTGATGGTTAATGACAGACTATTATCAGTGCATGTGCCTGAGGAAACAGTTCTTCGGATTTGAGTTGTTTCCGTTAGAGCAGTTAAAAACGAATAATTCAATCCTGTATTTACCCCCTGAGCAGACCTCCATGTGCCAGTAGTATTAACTTCCCAGGAATACGAGTATGTAAAATTTCCGCCATAGGGTAGTAATCCGGTCAGAGGTACAGGTATATTATTGAAGCAGATAGTCTGGCTTGATGAAATAATATTGTTGGTAATTTTAGGATGAACCGTAATATGCAATGGGTCTGAAATATCAACACAATAATCAGTCCGAACAATTCTCCTGTAGTTTGTGGTTTGATTAAGCGGCGGAGGCTGGTAATGCCTGTTGGTAGTGCTCGTACTAACTTCATCCCAAATACCCGGGGTTGTCCTTTCCTTTTCCCAAATAAATGTATAACCTCCAGGCCCACCGTAAGCAGGTGATTGAATATCCCGAAGCTGCAGGGGTGAATCTCCCTCGCAAATAGTTTGCGGAGAAATTATATCATTATATTCAATTTCAGGAAACACTTCAGTTTTAAGGTTCGGCGTTTCATCTACAATTTGTGGAGTACTATTATCAGTAACTATTCTTTTATAATAATGGGTTCTATCAAGAACAGGTGGTTGATAATTCTGATTTGTTGCTCCCGGAATAGGGTTAAACGTAATACCATCGGTACTTTCGTGCCATTCAATCATGTATGGAGCTGTACCTCCAAAAGGTAAATTCCCAATTAATTCAGCAGGCATAGTGTCTTCGCAAATTTTTTGTTCATCTAAAATTGTTTGGAATAAAAAGCCGTTCAGGGTTAAAATTAAGTTGACAAAACTTCCTCCCTGCGATCCTATTGTGGCGCCATGCCCTGGAGAACCAGGCATTCCGGGACCATGGAGTATTGTTACCAATGGGGGCCAAACAACCTGATTAAACAATAAAGTGCCACCTCCGCCACCTCCTCCTGAGCCGGTTACCGGACTGTTATTTGAATTCCCTCCCCTGCCGCCATTTATTTCTACTATAAGTGGGCTGGTATACCTCTCAACATGAAGTGCTACCGTACCTCCTGCGCCACCTCCGCCAGCTCCACCTGTACTGTTTTGTCCATTATCACCGTTTGAAATAATTTTACGTCCGTTCCCATTAACCCTACCTGCAATTATTATAATCATCCCCCCGGCATTTCCTCCCATGCCTCCATTTCGGCCAAATCCTCTTGTGCCCGAACCTCCGCCTCCGCCCATAACAAGCCTGTTTCCAATCTATAAATTAATAAAAAAATCACTTATTGGGTTTGAAAAAGTAGCCTGATAAGAAGAAAAAACCGTTCCTACACAACTATCTTCAGGCCGCCCACCAAAACCGCCATCTCCATAGTTTGCACCTCCAGCACCTCCAGCAAACCTGCCGTTACCCCCACCACCACCGTTAATAATACTTCCCTTCCCTTGTG
>BBPF01000324.1_pt1 | contig 16785 bp, 10 predicted proteins | sample 1343921 | NCBI WGS metagenome assembly BBPF01 (sample SAMD00019090, study PRJDB2971) | groundwater metagenome | isolation source: The Cedars highly-alkaline
AATATAGGTATAATTACGGATAATCATATAAAGAAAAATTAAAACCTAAAGAAAATATTAATACTAATTGTAACCTGGATTTTGAGTTAAGTTGGTATTTAATTGTAATTGCGCTGCCGGTATGGGGTAAACTTCATGTTTCCCTACGGTAAACCCTTTTGATGCAAGTGCTGATACTGCCTGACCGGTTCGAATCAGGTCAAAGAACCTGTCCTGTTCCATTGCAAGTTCGGCCCGGCGTTCATCCCAAATTTGTTGATTGTTAATGCTTGACAGGTTGCTTAATCCGGCCCTTGATCTTACCATATTGACAGCCTGTAAAGCAGTAACTCCGCTTGTGAGTGGTACTGCGGCGCCATTAACCAGAGCCTCAGCGTGCATTAAAAGAACATCGGCATACCGAAGAATTCTTACATTGTGATCAAATCCATAGCCGTTATAATTCCAGTTGTTGAAAAAAGAAGGAGTATAAACCTTCCCATTATAAACAGGGTTCGTAACAATCATCCTTATGCTGTCTCCTTCGGGGGTTTTGGTTCCCCTGAAAAGCAGTGTTGTTGCCGGACGGATTACTTCGCCACGGGCCGCAAAAAAATCTATAAGGTTCTGGCTTGGTGTGGAAAAACCCCATCCCTGCATATTACTCGGAGTATTTCCTCTTGGCCCTTGCACAAAAGCATATTCAAGATAGGTGGTAGGCCCTGAGGTATTGCCAAGAGTAGAACTTTGAATTTCAAATAGTGATTCTCTGCTGTTTTCTCCGTCAATACTAAATACTTCGCGGAAATTGGCCAAAAGTCCAAACCTTCCTGATGCAATAATTCTGTTTGTAAGAGATGCAACCGAGTCCCATTCTGCCTGATACAGGTGGACTTTAGCCTTAATACCCATTGCAGTGAATTTGGTAATTCTGCCTGCCCATTCTCTGGGATACGATTCTGGCAGTACCTCAATGGCTTGCTGTAAATCTCTTTCAATGAAATCGTATAATTGTTGAGTACTGGCCTGGGTTAACCGGGCTAATTGTTCAGATGAGAGAATGGTGTCAACTATAGGCACCCTGCCAAATAACCGGGCAAGATTAAAATATGCATATGCCCTGATTGTTTTGGCTTCACCCTGGCATTGCATTGCATATCTTTTGTCGGCAGCATTTAGCAGAGCCTGTTCAAATAATGGCATCTGATGAATAGCGAAATTTGCACTGCTTACTATGTCGAAATAGGAAATCCACAAATCATTTAATAAGCCGTTGGTTGATTGGTAGGTTAAGTTATCCATTTCAATCATAGGTGGGTTGTCCTCGGGACTACTTCCTTTATCGGCATTGTCTGAAGCTATTTCGAATGCTCCGATATAAGGAAATACATGTGCTCCAAATGATCTAAGTCTTGCATAGGCTGCGCTGACTGAAAGAAAAACATTGTCGACTTTTGTGTAATCGGTACCTGTGACAGGGATGGTTCCTTCTGGTCTAATATCAAGAAACTTCTGGCAATTTGTGAGCAAAATGATAAGTGAAAATGTGATAAGAATTTTATATCGTTTCATGGCGTTAATTTTAAAAATTCGCTTTAAAACCTAAAGTATAGATAGCCTGCAAGGGATATACTGAGTTATCGACCCCGGCGCTGATTGGACTACCCCCTATTTCAGGAGTAAAACCATTATAAGTAAAAAAAGTATATGGCCGTTGAGCTGAAACAAACACTCTTAAATTGGGAACGTAAGGAATTTTAGAGGTCGTAAATCCAATCTGAATGTTTTGTATTCTGACAAATGATCCATCCTCAACAAAAAAGTCGTTTGCCTGCTGAGTAAATGAAAAATTATAGGCCTGTGCAGAAGGGTATTTATCCGACTTATTGTCAACAGTCCATCGGTTGTTCACAAAATCCTGATCGTAATTACCATCGGCAAAAATATCACGATTCATCCTTTTGGCGTTTAAAATTTTATTTCCTACCTGACTATAGAGTGAAATACCCAAGTCAAACTGCTTATAGTTCAGCCTGAAATCCAAGCCGGTAATAAGCCAGGGGACAGGACTTCCGAGGTACACTTTATCCTGATCGTTAATAATATTATCTCCGTTCTGATCCCTGTATATAAAAAATCCTTTGTCTTTTATGGTTTGGTTCACCGGATGTAAAAGTGCCTGTGATTCACTTGCGAATACCCCGTCGATTTCAAAACCGTAGAAAGCTCCTATGGGGTGTCCTACAGCTGTTCGGGTGGTAAAATTTCCTCTTACAAAAGCTCCCGGAATAAATTCTCTTCCTTCAAGTTCAAGAACTCTGTTATGAATTGTGGTGGCGTTGAAACTGATAGAATAATTAAAATTTTCGCTTACTTTTTTTTGCCAGTTCAGGCTTAATTCAATTCCGGCATTCAACACTTTTCCATTATTGGCAAGTAATTCTGCAAGGCCTCCTCCTGTGGCAATTGGAGCATAAAAAACCACATTATCGGTTGTTCTGCGATAAAAGTCAATATCACCCGACAAATTCGGGTTTTTAGCTACAAAGTCGAAACCAAGATTAATTTCGCTAACAACTTCCCATCTTAAAACATTCTGCAAAACAGTTTGAGCTCCAACACCATCCACCAGCCTGTTCCCGAATACTCCTGAGCTTTCGGCGCCTGCCTGTCCAAGTATTACTGAAGAGTTGGCAGGTACGTTGTCATTACCGAGCATTCCCCAACTTGCGCGCACTTTAAGAAAACTAAACAAATTCTGATTCTTCATAAAATCTTCTTGGCTTAAGTGCCATCCTAAGCCAATTGACGGGAAAAAACCCCATTTTTTTTGATATTTGGAACTTCCGTCAGCCCTAAAGGTTAGGGTAGCAAGGTATTTGCCGTTTAAATTGTAGGTTCCCCGTGTAAAGAACGACATACCATGATATCTGGAACCTCCGTCCCAGGCATTTCTGTTTCGGAAGGACCCGGTTATAATATATTTTGACTGGTCGTCCAATCCCAATACATCCTGTGCCGAGCCACCTAAAAATTCTGATCTTTCAATCCTTGTAGATTGCCCGAGCATAAGAGTATAATTGTGCCCGCCGGATTCGTTTCTATACGTAAGCAGATTATCTATAATCTGCTTAGATTCTGTACCAGATGTTTTGTTTAATGTTGATTTTCTTATTCCTTGTGAACCTCCTACATGAAATGCGGGAGTAAAGTGTCGTGGTGCAAAGCTTTGTGCACTTTGATTGTAAGAAGTCCTGAAGGTAAGTTTGTCCTTAATCGGGTAAAATTCAGCGTAAGCACTTAAAATAAGTTTATTTCCCCGTTCAAAATTTTCGGGGTAATATGCGGCAGCCACAGGGTTTCCGTATTGGTTCCCAAAGCCAAATGATTGAGGTGAACCAAATTTTATGGGGTAGGCCTCATGGTTGTTAGGGTCAAATACAGGGTAAACCGGCGGATTTACAAAGGCACCGAAAAAAGCCTGCTCATTCGGAATGTATTGATCCCATCGTGAAAACATGGCGCTAGTTCCAATCTTTATAAAATCATTTACATTTTGATCAAACCTTGCCCTCAGATTAAATCTCTGGAACTGATTCTTGGCTTCCATAACACCGTCCTGATAAAGGTAACTGCCTCCAAAAGAATAATTGGTGTTGGCATCTGAGCCTGAAATATCGAGACTGTGGTTACTCATTGGGGCAGTTCTTACAAGTTCCTGATACCAGTCGGTACTTGTTGGATAATCGTCGGGATTTTTTGGTACAAAACCGGTCCTATGTTCATTTGCTTCATTAAAAACCTTTATATATTGGTCCTTGGTGGCCAGTTTCATAATGTTTACCGGAATTTGAAGTCCAAAAAAACCATCGTAACTTATTACAGGTTCTCCAATTTCTCCTTTTTTGGTTGTAACCAGAATGACGCCGTTTGCGGCTCTAACTCCATAAATGGCTGATGCAGAAGCATCCTTAAGTATTGTAATTTCTTCAATGTCGGACGCGCTCAGAAAATCCAGATTGTCAACAAAAACGCCGTCAACAATAAAAAGTGGGTTTGCATAATCGCCGATCGAACCTACACCACGTATTTTAACTGTGGGCCCTCTGCCAGGAATCCCGCTGTTGATAATCCGCACTCCCGCAGCTTTTCCTTGCAAAGCCTGCATGGCATTTGAGCTTACCTGCCTTGCCAGATCCTCACCTTTCACTACAATAATAGGAGCCGTTAAATCTTTTAATCTTTGTGAACCATACCCTATCACAACAAGTTCATCCAGGGCAGTTAATTCAGTTTCAAGTTTTACATTGATTATGGTTCTGCTGCCAACTGCAATATGTTGTGTTATCATACCTACCATTGAGAAAACGAGGGTCTCATCCGGCAGTGCTTCAATAGAGTAACTACCATTCAGGTCGGTGATAGTGCCTCTCATGGTGCCCTGAACAACAATCGATACTCCGGGAAGTGTTTCATTATTTTCATCAAGCACTATTCCGGTAATTCTTAATTGTGCAAATAAACAAACAGGTACCAAAAACAAAAATGTAAGAGAGAAAATTTTTTGCTTCATAAGTGTTTTTCAATTATGACTAAAAATTTGGTTTCATTTATTAAATTATGCTTAAATGTAATATGGATATATTTTTTTTTAATAATAACTTACTGCATTTCAATTTCACACATTTATTATTGCAGGCTTCAGTAACTATCAATTTATACATCACCTTAATGCAAACGATTGATAAAGAGTTTTTAATGAAATTTTAAAAGTACTTTTTATAACTGGATTATAATGTTTGAATCCATTAAATCGGAAAGTAATTAAACTCTATTAAAGTCAATTAAAAAAGGAGGAATTTTATGATATGTGTTTTTCTAATTCCGCAGGTAAGCCAGAAAATTGAAAACCCTGTAAATTTTAAATATGGTAACGAGTTGAGTTAAGTTTGAGTTTTGTCATTATCTGCAAAAGTTTCGCTCATTAAAACTTCGGTAAGATTAATTTCGTGGCTGAGATTCATTTTTTTGCGAAGGCGGTAACGGCTGATTTCAACAGCACGCGGAGAATTATTCAATAGTCTGGCAATTTCTTTTGTAGAAAAGTTCATTCTTAGATAAGAACATAGTCTTAAATCGTTTGGAGTTAGGTTGGGATAATGTTCTAAAAGTTTTTTAAAAAAACCCTGTTGTGAGAGTTTTAAATTGTTCATTGCATTCTTCCAATCGTCTGTTTGAGTGTCAAGCCCTTGGGTGATGATTTTTTCCATGTTCCGCAGGTTTTTTATAGGATATTTTGCACATTGTTCTTTTATGTTGCCGATTTCTTTTTTCAGATCAGATAATATTTCATTTTTATGTATCAGGTATCTTATTGTAAGCATTAGTTCATAACTTTTGTGATCAAGTTCACTTTCAAGATTTTCTTTGCTTTTTTCCATTTCAAATAGTTCTTTTTGCCTGTTGAGTTCATACCGAAATAGCTTAAAAATCAGAAATATTATAATAAAGCCTGAAAGAACATATGCTATAATGGCAAGTCGGGTAAAATACCAGGGAGTATCAATTCTGAAGGGAAAACTGTAAACATTATTTAATGTCAAATCGCTGGTCATTTCAATAGTGTAATTTCCATGCTTTAAATTCAGGTAAGTGAAATTATCTGATGGAGTAGTGTTCCATATTGTATCAATTTCAGGAATTCTGTAATGAAAGAATTTTGTTTGTTGCGAAAATTTTGAAGGGTCTTTAAAATAAACTGTAAGGTTATTTGCGAACCAGGGTACTTCAACGGAATTTTTACCGGAACACTTTATTTTGATTCTTCCTTTTCCTGAAAAAACAAGTTTTTCAATACTGAGCCGGGATTTAGCAGGAGTACGTTTATGGTTTGCAAGATTGTAAATGTCAAATCCTTCCCTGGTTGGAATCAGAAGATTTTGATCATCAAGCATCAATAGCTGAATATCTGCCTCCGGCAGAGGTTTACTTTTTTGAATTATTTCAAATATTTTTTCAGCATTAAAGTCGAGAGAAATTTTAAAAAGGGCAATTTTGTCATCACGAATAAACCAATATAAGGTTTTATTATAATGTACAATATTCCTTGATTCCCTGAACTCTCCAAGATTTTGGTTAAGGGAAGATAAGGGAACAATTTTCTTTTCAACATAATCGTATGTCAATATATTTTTCCCGTTTGCGAATACAATCCGGTTGTTTATGTCGAATACATTCAGGTTTGATTGAACTCCCTCTATATTGTCAAAATATTCAATTTTTACAACCGAGTCGCGTTGCTCGTTTAACTCCAGTTTATATAAGCCTTTCTTATGATGTGATGCCCATACATAACCAAGATAATCGGACTCAATAAATCTTACCGGCTCTATAAAACCATTGACTTTATTTCTAAAATTCCAAAATCCGTAAGCGTTCTTACTAAAGAATACCAAGCCGGTGTAGGAGCCTTGTAGCAGGTATCCGTTATATGGCCTTAACGTCCATCCTCCCGTTATATCCGAAATTTTTTCTGTCGTGTAATCCTTTATGCGGAGGGTGCCTTCATTATGACCACATAAAATTTGATCATTGAATTTATATAAACTCCATACATGTCCCTGGCTACCTTCAACTAACCGGAGATTGGTAAAATGGTAATTACCACCATTTACACGGATATCGGCAATGAATAATCCGTGATTGGTTCCAAGGTATAGGTGTTGATTATCTTTTAGCAGGGCGTAAATTGTGCCAAGTGTTCCCCTTGTACTTACAAAATGGGTTGAAGGGCTAAAAATATCTATATAATTGGTTCCCTCATCTAGTCCTATCCAAAGACCCTCATCCAAATCCACGAAAAGCGATAGAACGGTATTATTGTTTAGTCCGTTGCTTCTGTTAAAATTATTCAGGATATTTCCCATATGATCTGTGACAATAAGTCCATTCAGTATGCTCCCGTAAATAAAAATGGAGTCATTAACCTTTAAGGCTGAATTACACATATTATATTTCAAAAATTCAGAAGCTTCGGAGTCAAAAAATTCAAAATACCTGCCATTGTAAAGAAATAATCCATTATTGGCGGTAGCTATAAGAATTTTATCCTTAGTGTAAGGGATAATAGAATGCACCTTCTTTTGATTAAAAAGTTCGCTACCCTCAATAAAATGGAATTCCTCATTTTCAAACCAGTAAAGGCCTCTGTCAATAATTTGTGCAATAAACCTATTATCTACGGGAAAAATGAAAAGCATTGTAAAGGGAGCTTTAATCATTTTTACACTTTCGTGATTGTAGATAAATATTGAGGTAAATGATTGAAAATAAATAAGATTGTTCAATTCATAAATTCGCCATATTTCATCATTTTTTTCAATTTCCACATTTTCTGCCAGAGATCGGTAAATAAGTTCACAATTTTCATTTTTCTCCCAGTAACCAAAATCTTCAAAGGAACCCGTAAAAATCTTACCGTTTTGGTCAACTAATACCGACCTTACACTATTGTTTTCCGGTAATTTGTATTGCGTAAAATTTATCCCGTTAAATTCAAATAATCCATCGGTATTTGCGAAATAAATTTTTCCATTTTTAGGGTTTTGATGTATTCCCCAATTCTGTCCGCTCAATTCAAAATTATTTGAGATAAACTGTCTTATTTCCTGAGATTTCAGTGAGTTTTGAGCTTCGGGTGAAGCATAAGAAACAAGAGTATTGAATACCACAAATAATGCAGGACAAAAATATATCAGGTACCGTATCATTCTACTTTAGCAATGTTAATAACGAAAAAACTTCATGTTTTTTATTGATGACTCTTTGCTAAAGTTACTACATTCCTTGAATATTTAGCCTGATAAATTATTTTCAAAATATTGGCAAATTATCGTTTGAAAATTTTAAATCACTTTTCTTTCATGGGATTTAATAAAAGTTTGATTTTCAATATTCTATATTTGTTCCCGGAAAGCTTAACAGAATACTAAACTCGGCCTAAATGCCGATTGAAAGCGGCAAATATGATATAAACGGTTGCCTTATTAACGGCCATAATGAAGAATATTTCAAAAATGCCTCTTTTCCCTACAAGGGGAAATTCATGGTTAGTGAAAGCAAAGAGGAATATAAATATTATACTTTGAAAGTAAGCTTAAAGTGAGTGGGAAATTATTTGAATGGAAAAATGACCGGAGGATTGAACTAATATTTTGGAAATGGAATTCCTATGCATGCATTACTTTTATCTATGTTTAAAACGTACTTTTGACAGGAAATTATGAGGATTGAAATTTATTGGGTCAAACAGAATTCACAAATAAAAAAACGGCTTTCTTAATTAATAGCTTAATAATCAAAAAGATAAAAAAACTGTTGGATGAAATGAATTTTTTAATTTATTAAAATCGATTTTTGAAATAAGATTAATTTATTACACATCAATTAAAAACTTCAAATCTGAATTAGGACGAAATTGGAAAGAATGTTTATTTTATGTGTGCGCTTTAGGTAGTTTGTAATTTACCTGATATTTAAGGTCAAAACCTGGCTGTTAGTAATTTAATGATTTAAATCACCTTGTAAATGAGCTGTATTTCGTAATTTTTTCGGAAATTAGGCAACCAATGCATAATCGTGTAGTAAGGCGTTAAAAAGAAATTTATAAATAGAGTATTATTTTTTTAATTAAATTCAAGGCATGGTGCTATAAAAAGGTTACTTGTAAAGTTGAAGCATGTTAAAGTATTAAATTCATAATTCAAATAATATCAATAATATAATGAACGATTTTTTTATTGATAAATTTGGCCTCATGATTCTAAAAAGTATCACTGATACTTTGGTGGTGACAGATATACATTTAAATATTTGCTTTTATAATGGCGATAGTGAAGATTTATTTGAATATACGGCAAATGAACTAAAGGGGCAGCCGATACAGATATTGTTTCACCATGCCGAATGGGAAAAAATTCTCCATTTTACCTATAATACTGATCAAAGTAAGCGGCTTAAAGATCAATTAACTTGTATTAGCAAATGTGGAGAAAAGATAAGCATGGAAGTAAATGTAAATTTACTTAAGGAAGATCAATGTGAAATACGCGGGTATGTCTTTACTTTCAGGGATGCCTCGGGAATAAAAAGATTGAATAATCAACTCGCCCATTCAATAAGAGAAATGGAGTTTGCCAACAGGGAAATTATGGGGGTCAATACCGAATTAGAGAATGAAATTAATTTACGGAAGAAAATTGAAGAAGAACTCAGACAACAGAAAATTTTATTGGAAAAGTTGAATGTTGAATTGGAAAATAGGGTAATGGCAGAGGTTAAGGCTAACCGCGAAAAAGACAGGCAAATGTTAATACAATCAAGGCAGGCCTCCATGGGAGCAATCCTTGAAAGTGTAGCCCACCAGTGGAAACAACCTCTTAATACCATCAATTTAATGCTATTCGAGATTGAAAAATTAGCACATGATTACACAAGTGAATTTACCTTCAAAGAACTAAAATCAAAAATATTGGAGATTAATGGTGTAATAATGTTTATGGCACAGACAATTGACGATTTCAGAAATTTTTTTATTCCCGGAAGGGAAATAAAGGAATTTCGGCTTGCGGATGCCATCCTCAAAACCTCGGAATTTCTGGCTGCCGAATACAAACATTCCGGAATTAATTTAGAATTTAAGCTAGATGAAAAGTTAATTATTTCGGGATATCAAAATGAATTTATGCAGGTCATTATGAATATCCTGAATAATGCTCGTGATGCATTTCAGGAATTCGCAACGGGAACCCCAAATGTTAGAATAGTACTTGAAAGAAAAGAAATGGTGGCTTCAATTGAAATAGAAAATAATGCCGGTGCGATTCCCGAAAACTTACTAAACGAAATTTTTGACGCATATACTACTACTAAACATAATGGAAAGGGTACCGGATTAGGATTATATATTGCAAAATCGATAATTGAGAAAAAATTTAATGGAACAATTTGCGCCAAAAATACACAAACGGGTGCAATCTTCAACATACAGTTACCATTACAGTAGTTTCGCAAATGTAGTTACACCGGAAAATTATCATCGCATAAAATTAAATTTGCATAAGTTTGCAAAATATGACCTTAGTTGAAAATATTTATTATTTAGAAAAATTTATTAAAAATGTAGTTCTTGTGTAAGTTGAAATCTATTTATAAATACTTTTATCCCGCATTTAATGCTTATCGACAAATGAATATAGATTCAAAATGCACACTTATAAATCATGGTACAATATTCTATAAACCCTGAATAACAGCAGAATTCCCCTGCCTTTTTTTTTAAGAATCAGATAATTGCAGGGTAATTAATTTAATATAAAATATATATTTGTCTTGTGTTGGAATGAATTTATAAATTTTAGTTTAATATAAAAATTATATGAGGCAACTTTACCTGTTGTTGTGTCAATTATTTATATTCATTTTTTTAAGTCATAGTGTAGTTTCAGGAAATCCTACCGACAGCCTGTACAGGGAGATATCAGCTTCTGCTAATAGCGATGCTATTTCTGAAGTTTTGGTTGGTTATATATTGAAAAATGAAACCCTGGGCTATGATGAAATTTCCCCTATCCTTAATCAAATAATTGACAAAATATTTGTTGGGGGCAGAACCAATTCATTTAAAGAAGGAATGTTATTGGCGGCCAATAAGTTACGAAATGACAAACATTTTGAGCCGGCTATTTTAATATATCAGAAACTTGTTTTTATTGCCAGCCGGCTGAATGATTTGAATTTTGAAGTCCAGTGTTATTGGTCATTGGCTAATTTTGCATGGGAGAACGGCCGTTATTACCTTTCACTCGAAAACAGTTTTAGAACCTTGATTATTTATGAAGAAATGGTCGATATTGACTACACGAAGAAAGTTGCTTTGTATAATTTAATTGGTTTAAATTACCGGGCTTTAAATTATTACAACGAAGCGCTGACTTTTTTCAAACGGGCACTATCCGCCATAGACTTGACTGAAGATAAATTGATGCAAGGAGTTATATATACGAATATTGGCCGGCTTTATTTTCTTAAAGGAGAATATGAGATTTCGAGGGAATATTTTTACAAAGGAATTGACTTGGAGTCGAAATTAGAAGATAAATTACCTCTTGGCAGATCATATACAGCACTTGCCGAATTATATTTCTATCTTAATGAGCCTGATAGTGTAAGTTATTATATACAAAAGGCGATAGATTTACAGGAGGAAATCGATGACAAAGTTGGATTGTCGCGCACATATTCTGTTTTAGGGTTTATTCGTAAAAAAGAACTAAACTTCAATGCAGCACTCGAAATTTACCGGAAGAGCATAGCGTTGGCCGAAAGCCAGCAAACGTTAGAAGAATTGCGAATTGCAGTAAAAGGAATTTCGAGGGTATATGCAGTCAGTAGTGATTTCAGGAATGCTTACAACTATTACCTGAGATATTCTGAAATTCAGGCACAACAATTTGATATTAGTCGTTTGGGTAATATTAAACAGTTGGAAGATAAGATAAAATTGGATGAAAAGGAGAAGGCAATCAACAAATTAATGATTCAGCGCCAACGAAGCATTATATCAATAATAAGCTCCTTTGCATTAATTGCCATAATTTTAACGATTTTTTTGTATATTCTTAGCAGAATAAAAACCAAATCAATTGCAGCACTATGTAAACAGAGTCATACAATAAATCAGCAGAAAAACGAATTATTAATTATGAATGAAGAGCTTGTTGCGGCTAAAAACAAGGCCGAAGCAGCTGACAGGCTAAAGTCTGTCTTTCTTTCAAATATGTCGCATGAAATTCGTACCCCTATGAATTCCATAATTGGGTTTTCCAACCTGCTTTCTGACCTGAATATTACTGAAAGTGACAGAAAAATGTTTGTTGAAATTATTCAGAACAACAGCAACACCCTGCTTCAACTTATTGATGATATTATTGATATATCGAAAATAGAGGCCGAGCAACTAACAATTAGCTTTCGTGAGGTGGATATTGCCCAACTAATGCAGGAAATTTATTTACAATTTGGTAATAGCCTTGAAGAAAAAAACAACGAGGATCTTATTCTTACCTATGAAAAACCGCCAAGTATAAAGCATTGCCGGGTACTCGCCGACCCTACAAGGTTACAGCAGGTTCTTGTAAACCTTTTAAACAATGCGGTTAAATTTACTCCTTCAGGTGTGATCGAATTTGGATTTTCTATTATTAAAGAAGATGGAGAATCGTTTCTGAAATTTTATGTGCGGGATACCGGAATTGGTATATCACCGGAAAAACAGAATATTATTTTTGAAAGATTCAGGCAGGGAGATGATGGAACCACACGTTCATTTGCCGGAACAGGGCTTGGATTATCAATTGCCCATGGAATAGTACAACTGATGGGAGGCAGAATTTGGCTTGAATCTGTTATTAATGAGGGAAGCGTTTTTTATTTTACAATACCGTATAATCCTGTTTTAACATCAATACATACATACGAAAGCAAACGTGAACAACGTATGGAGAGGCCTTTATTTCACGGCCGTAAGATATTGATTGCGGAAGATGAACCAAACAATTACATTTTAATGGAGAAACTCTTGAAAAATTCCGGAACAAATGTACTTTGGGCACAAACGGGAGTAGAAACAGTCGATATTGTAAAAGCCAATCCTGACATCGATTTGGTATTAATGGATATTAGGCTTCCGGGTATGAATGGCCTTGAAGCTTCACGTAAAATAAGGAAATTTAATACGAAGCTTATAATTATTGCACAAACGGCCTGTGCAATGGATGAAGATATGCAACTATGCCTGATGGCAGGATGCAATGATTATATTTCCAAACCCTTTGAGATTTCCAAATTCTACGCTTTGATATCGAAATACCTTGGTAAGTAAATTAATTTTCAAAGTACGTTTGAATCATCAAGTTTTTAATTCCTTTGTGTTTGTGCTTTACAATAATTGAGGGTTTCACGAAATCAATGCAACCTAAATTTTTAAAAACGAACGGGCCTGATCAATAATTTCCCTGTGGTCAAAGGCTAAAAGTGGAAGTTTTTCCAGTTCAATCCATTTGGCTTCCAGGGCATCAGACCGGCCGGTAATTGCAGGTTTGCAATTACCGGCAAAACCCCAAAACACAAAAGAAATGGTTCTTCCACGAGGGTCCCTACCCGGCTTGTCAAAAATCCCGAATTGTTTCAAGGCAATACCAGATAAACCTGTTTCTTCCCTTAGTTCCCTTGCGGCCGCCTCAACTAATAATTCATTCATATCTATAAATCCTCCCGGCAAAGCCCAGCAATGTTCAAAGGGGGGATTTTTCCTTTTAACAAGCAAAAGCCAGCTAAGCGATTGCTCGTAACAATAAATTAAACAATCGACTGTTAATGCCGGACGTGGATAATCATAGCAATAAACCATATACATCAGATTATTAGGAATTCGACCTGTCTTTTTTGTTTTTTTCTCTCGCCTTTTGCACAATCATCAATATCAGCAAGGCGACAATAATAATGATTACAAACCTGATAAATGGGTAGTACCAATACATAGTTATCTGGTTTTTTGCCTCTAAAACTCCGAACAATGGGGTTAGGGCGATTATTAATAATCGATAAAGCTTTTAATAACTCTTAATTTATGTGTATATTGATTTAATTTCACATTAAAAATACCTTGATGATCAAAACGGTCGATTTGAACTCTGTTCGAAGCATGAATAATAGTATCTTTATTCAAAATTATACCGGTATGAATAATTTCTCCTTCCTCATTATCAAAAAAAGCTAAATCACCAGGCCGGCTTTCGGAAATAAAATTAATAGTGAAACCTTTTTCAACCTGTTGCCTGGCATCACGCGGAATGTCAATACCGTTTATTTTCATTACCAGCTGAGTAAAACCGGAACAATCAATCCCAAGAATAGTTTTTCCTCCCCATAAATAAGGAGAATTTAAAAATTTCTTTGCACTTTCAACCAGGCTGATTCTGTCAGGCTTAATGATTCTTTCAGGTTTATTATAAAATCTGAATATTTCACCGTTTATGTTAAAGCAATTATCATTAGTCGCTAACCCACTTATAATACTTCCGGCAGGGAGCCAAAAATCAGACTGATAATTTTCACTAAATACTTTTGTAAGAGTTTGTGAAAGTACAATTGTTGAATTGTTCAAAATTAAATTGTAATTATATTCATTCAAACTGCTTACCGAATTGCGGTTAACCCAGCCTTCGTATCTGTCGGTGAGTATTTTAATATAAAGCCATTTAGTTTCTTCAATGAGTATATGAAAAACTTCTCCGAATAAAATCTGTGTTCCCATTTCTGATGTTTCGGAATTATTTTTTCTAAGTGGCAAAAGAGGCAAAAGGCAGATTCCTGTATTCATAATTAACTTAGTAATTGGATTATTCAGGCACTAAAAACTTTATTGAATTGTTAAACATTTAATTTAAAAGTAATAATCGTACCATAATGTAAAATAACTCTAAATTTGCAAGATGAATAATTAATGTGTAAGTTGGTTTTTTTATCATCAAAAATCAATTATTATTACTCAAATTTTTTATAAGCATTAATTTAAAAATTTTACAAACACACTCATGCATACCTTATGAGATTTTACCATAAATATGCCAAACCGGCCGGTGTATTATCAATGTTTCTTATCGCTGCTTTAATTGTTACCTCCCTTTTTCCAAGAGAAGGTAAATTCAGGTACGAATTTCAGAGCGGAAGACCCTGGCTGCATGAAACACTAATTGCTCCCTTTAGTTTTCCAATTTATAAGCCAGCAATCGAACTTAAAAAAGAACAGGATAGTATATTAAAATTGTTTGTTCCATATTTTAGTATTGATACTACGGTTGTTTTATATGCTAAAGAAGAATTTATCACCAAAATAGAAATTTTATGGGAAGATTTCAGGAATCATCAAGGGGAAACAAATCAAAGTATAGAACAAATTGAATTTTACAGAGAAACATATACAAATTTCATCAAGGGTATTTTAGATAAAATTTATAATACCGCGATTATTGAATCTGTAGAAATTGCTGATAACATATTGGCTGAGAATGGCCCGATTATGGTTATGAAAGCTAATATTGTCCAACGGCAAGAAATAAGATCGGTATTTACACAAAAAACGGCCTATGAATACTTAAGGCATAGCTTAGACTCTTTGGAAAAGCGCCCTGCCGGGAAACTTGAATCCAATGTCATTAATTTTATTACCAGCCTTAATTTTAATGACATCATTTTACCGAATTTGTTTTACGATGAAGTTCTTTCGAATCGTATGAAAGAAAGCATGCTTGCTAATATTTCAAAGGCAAGAGGAATGGTACAAGCAGGGGAGAGAATTATATCAAAAGGCGATCTTGTTACTGACAATACTTTTTTGATTCTTGAGAGTTTAAAACAAGAAACAGAAATCAAGTTCAGAGGGGAAAATATTAGTTATATATGGCTTGGCCAGTCTATACTCATATTTATTACTTTTTTGGGTTTATATATTTTTTTAAAAAACTTCAGTAAAGCAGTACTTTTAAATATTAGAAAAACGTCTTTTGTTTTATTCATTTTATTGTTGTTCATTTCTATTTCGCTATTGGTATTAGGTAATGAAACAATAAATTTTTATATAATCCCATTTGCAATTGTGCCAATCGTAATGCGTACCTTTTACGATGATAGACTTGCTTTGTTCGTGCATACTATTGGCCTTTTAATTATTGGACTAATTGCTCCCAACGGATTTGAGTTTGTATTCATGAATTTTATAGTAGGTATTATTGCTATTTTTAGTTTAACCAAAATTTACTACCGTTCTAAGCTTATTTATTCTGCCCTTATAATAAGTTTTACATATTCTCTGTTGTTTATTGGGCTCGACCTGATTAAAGAAAGAAGTTTTCTTGGTCTAAATTGGATTAACCTGGCGTGGTTTTGGGGCAACGGGCTACTTGTTTTAACTTGTTATCCATTAATTTATTTTTTCGAAAAAACTTTCGGATTTATTTCCGATGCCACTCTTGTAGAATTATCGGACACTAATCAACCTGTTTTGCGGAAGCTGGCTGAGGAAGCTCCCGGTACCTTTCAGCATTCTATCCAGGTTGCAAATCTCGCTGAGGCTGCTGCCATCAGAATTGGAGGGAATCCCTTGCTTGTTAGAGCCGGAGCGTTATATCACGATATTGGCAAAATGACTAATCCACAATATTTTATTGAAAACCTGCAAACAGGGATAAATCCTCATGACCAGCTTCTTGCCGGAGAAAGTACCAAAATTATTATAAATCATGTGGCCATGGGTGTTGAAATAGCTAAAAAGTCGAAACTGCCGCAGCAGATTATTGACTTTATTTTGACACATCATGGAAATACCCGAATGCAATATTTCTACAAAACTTATTTAACAAAATATCCTAATGAAGCTGTCGAATTGGATCAGTTTATATACCCGGGTCCAAAACCATTTTCAAAGGAAACAGCTGTAGTAATGATGGCCGATTCAGTTGAAGCAGCATCCCGAAGCCTTAGAGAACCAAATGAGGAAAAAATTGACCAATTGGTTGAGAGTATTATAAATTATCAGGTGGTAGAGGATCAATTTGCCGAAGCAAATATTACTTTTAAGGATATTACAACAATCAAAGAGATCTTCAAAAACAAACTGAAAAATATTTACCACATAAGACTAGCTTACCCTGCCTAAAAAAGTAATATCATATAATCAAAATAATAAAA
>BBPF01002909.1_pt1 | contig 16710 bp, 9 predicted proteins | sample 1343921 | NCBI WGS metagenome assembly BBPF01 (sample SAMD00019090, study PRJDB2971) | groundwater metagenome | isolation source: The Cedars highly-alkaline
GATGGTGAGTCAAGGGTGAAGATAAAAAAATACCTGCCTATCCATTTGACTAAGGTACATACTAGATGTTGTGTTTAGTCAAGTCAGAATAAGTGGTTGGTTGAACCTGCATGGCGCACTCAAGCAAGCGGGGCAGACAAAGCAATCGTGCCACCACAGCTTATAAAGGTAGACCAGGCAGTGCTTTTCGGTCATGAACCTCTTGATAAATTCGTCGAATGCCATTGAATGCTCTTTCAAACCTCATATACTACATGTCGTGGGTACCTTAGTCAAATGGATAGGCAGGATAAATTATTAGGAGGTATGGTTCAATGGATGAACCCAAAAGCGCAAGCGAAGTCTTTAAAAGGCTTGGTATCGGAGGAGAAGCAGACGCCCGGCCTGGCAGTGCGGAACCGGTGACATTCGACCAGGCGGCCTTTGAAGCAAATTTCAGCAGGATTAAGAATCCAATCAATGAACATGTTCCTCCAGCTAACCAGAAGCCAACGGTTCCTGTTCATGACTCGCAATCGGCGAATACGCCTGCCCCAGCCGAAAGACAGGATAAATTGCCGGATGCAGTCCCTGCGGTTGAAACACAAAACGGGCTGCAAGTCATACAAGCAGGCGTTGAACGGCTTGAGCAGGACGTTAAGGCTATTGCTGAGTCATCGGGGAAAACTGCCGGCGAAGTCCGCGAGATGCACAAACTTTACCATACCGAGTTCGCTAACCGCTTAAAATCCATGCAGGACGAACTAGAACGATATCGGGAACTGGAAAAAGGGCGTGTATTCGATGGCATACTTGGCGAGGTTGCTAAGTTATATAGCGACAACGAGTATGTCATTGATGAGATAACTGACGACAAGGTAAAGAAGCGGATTCGCTATATGTTTATGGATATTCTGCAGATTCTTGAAGCAAACGGCGTATTCAAGCTGAAGAGTAATACTAGTGACAAGCGAAACACACGGCATTGCCAAGTCATCGAGCGCATTCCGACCGATGACCCCGCGTTGCATGACACTGTTGCTCAAAGCCGCAATACGGGGTTTTACGTTGAGAACCGTTCACTGGTAAAGGAACTTGTTGATATATATCTCTTCGCAAATACAACCGCCGATAGCTCGGCAGAAAATTAAGGAGGAAATCATTATGGCAAAGGTTTATGGTATAGACCTCGGCACGACCTACTCGGTCATCGCAACCCTGGACGAAAACGGAATGCCGGAGATTATCGAAAACTATGCCGATTCTGTTCAGCTTCTCGCATCCGCTGTTTACTTTCCGAGCGGCGGAGAACCGGTGGTCGGAAAAGAGGCAAAAAATCAAGCAGAAGTTGAACCCCACAGGGTGGTCCAGTTTGTAAAAAGAGAAATCGGTAAAGCCGACACACAGATACGAGATTTTGACGGTGTTAAATATGACCCCATCCTCATCTCTGCCCTTATTCTGAAGCGTATGAAAGAATACGCCGAGGAGCAAGGTCACGAGGTAAATGATGTTGTCATCACATGCCCGGCATACTTCGGCAACGAAGAACGTGCCGCGACAAAACAAGCCGGCATCATTGCTGGGTTGAATGTCCTAAACATCGTTAACGAGCCGACTGTTGCCGCATTGAACTATTGCTGCCGCGAGTTCCGTGAGAACCGCAAAATTATGGTCTATGACCTGGGCGGCGGCACATTCGACATTACCCTTTTCGATTTCAGTGTGGACGACAACGGCAAAGCTACCATTGATGTCATTGAGACCGGCGGCAATGACCGCTTGGGCGGTATCGATTGGGACGCTCGTCTTTATGATTACATCTGCGAGCTTTATACTGATGAAAACGGCGTAACGCAGGACAAGATGGATGCTGAGCTCCGACAAAAAATTCGTTCTCAAGTCGAGGATGTCAAAAAGTCCATCTCCAATATGCCGAGCAAAAGCTTCACCATCAGCTACGCTGGCGACGTTACCCGCCTTGAGGTCACTCGCGAAAAATTTGAAGAGCAAACACAGGACTTGGTGGAACAGACTATGGACTTTGTTCATCAACTACTGGCAGAAGCGAAACTTTCTGCAGATCACCTGGATGTTGTGCTTCTTGTTGGCGGATCGACCAGGATGCCTATGATTAAGGCGGCTGTCGAGGGATTGTTCCCCGGTAAAGTTCGAGTCGAGCAGCCCGACTTAGCAGTTGCGAAGGGTGCTGCTCTTTCGGCGGCAATTGAGTGGAATGAGCGCATCGCCAAACGTCTTGATGGGAAAGAAGTGGATTTTGGCTCAATCCAAGGTGAAAGCGACGAGCCTCTGCCGCCAATTACCGAAGAAGAAGCGGCGGGACTTATGATTAATGTTCCTCAGCAGGTTAGCACTGTGAATGATAAAATCACTCGCTCATTGGGACCGGCTGTCTTTATCAAAAAGAATCAATACATGATCGACAATCTGCTCTTTATCGGTGATGAGTTGCCTGCGGAAGCGACAGCTACATATGGCACTCGTACCGCAAATCAAGCGGAAGTCAGAGTCGTTGTCTTTGAAAATGTTTCAAGAGACAGAGTTAACAAGCATGTTAAGCCTTCATTAGATGAAAACGATAACGAGCAGTATACTGATCCGGCTTTGAAGGTTAAAAAAATTGGTGATGTCCGTTTGGAGTTACCTTTGAATACCGCCCAAGGCGCTCCTATCGAAGTGGTCTTCCGCTCAAGCGCAATAGGGCTTGAAGTCCGTGCAACCAATCTCGAAACGAACGAATCCGCCGAGACGGTTATCACTACCGAGAACACCAAGACACAGGAGGAACTGAACGAGGCAAGGAAGCGTTTTGCTTCTATCCGCACCAGCGGGCGAATCTAAAGTGATGCTTAGAAGTGAGGATGTGATGACTTTTGGACTTTTCTATCGGCATTGATTTAGGTACGACTTTTTCCGCAGTTGCGTTCATTGAGCCAGTGACGAAATTGCCAAAGGTCATCCCGAATCGGGAAGGCAATAAAATAACGCCATCTGTAATTCAGTTTATTGATGGGAACCCCATATTCGGCTCCGAAGCGGAAAGCGCCTTGAGTGCCGGAGAAACAGGTTGCGTTGCGACTTTTAAACGAGAAATGGGCAACGCTGCCCCATATTGCACAATTGACGGCACATCATACACGGCAGAGGAACTGTCGGCTCTATTGTTGCGGCACTTAAAAGAGGACGCGGAGTTTGAACTTGGTGACACAATTAAGGATGCGGTCATCACTGTGCCTGCCTACTTTTACTCATTAGAGCGGGAGGCTACCATTCGGGCTGCCGAAGCTGCTGGTCTGAAAGTTAAGAAAATTATTGACGAGCCTAATGCCGCCGCCATGGCCTATGGACTTGGAAACTGGCGAGAAAACGCGAACATACTCGTCTATGACTTGGGTGGAGGAACTTTTGATGTGACTTTAACGCGCATGGGACGCAATGGCGAATTAATAACCATTGCGACGCGCGGAGATCACAAACTGGGCGGCCGAGACTGGGACAACAGAATTGAGGATATGTTAATTGACTTGTTTGAGCAGGAGACCGGTCTTAGTATTCGTACTGACGCAAGACTAAAACAAATACTGCGTGGGATGACAGAGGGTGTAAAGAAGCAGTTTTCCGCAATGGCAACCACGAAAACAACCGCGTCTTTCCCAAATTACGGAAAAGACATCGTCGAGATTTCCCGTTCGGCGTTTAACGAAAACACAGCAGATTTACTCGACAGGACGGGCGCACTATACCAAGCTGTAATAGCGGAAGCGCGTCTCGGTATACGTGATATTACCGATGTATTGCTTGTTGGCGGTTCAACTCGTATGCCGCAGGTTTCAAGCTATATTACTAACTTATTTGGTAAGAAGCCGATTACCCATGTGAACCCGGACGAAGCCGTAGCGTTGGGTGCCGCAATTCAATCATCCAAAGAAAATGGTTCCTATGCCACTCTCTCCGTGCAAGTTCTGGACGGTAAAAAAGTGACCGATCGCAGCAGTATCGGGCTAATGACTAAATCCGTGGTGCGGCCTACCAGCAAACTTTCCGGCATCGGCTCTTTACAGGTGCGCGAAACCACTGCCCACGCTATGGGAATGATTGCGGTAAACCCCGAACAGACAAAGTACATTAACGATATTATTATTCCCGCCAACCATCCTCGCCCGGTTCGTGCGGCTAAGGCGTTTACACAAAGAACACGTGTGCAGAGCGGCAACGAGATGGAAATATTCGTCCTTCAAGGAGACAACGAGAATCCGTTAGATAATCAAGTACCTTTTAGATATGTGGTGTCTGGAATCCGCCATATACCCGGTCAGCGCAACAGGACACTGATTCGTGTTCAATATAGCTACGACCACAACGGCGTTATTAACGTTGAAGCGAGGCAAGAACAGCACAATGTAAACCTTCCGATACGGAGGGAACCAGTTCCCGAAAATATGTCGATGTATGGGCTGTCAATAGATGCAATTACTGCGGCGAAGATATCGGCGTCAACGTCTGATTCCATAGGTGTTTACTCGAAATGGGCTGGAGTAAACCGTATACCGACAGCAAGCGCTGATAAGTACGGAAACGCTGTTGGAGATGAGCTTGATTTAGTTGAGGATGGTACGTTTGACAACGAAGCAATCTATGTTCTTAATCTGTGTCACCGGGAATGCTCACTGTCCTCACCAAATGCGGCACTGTCTAAAAAGGGCTTTAAAGTGATAGAGGATATCACTGTCCCAAGTATAGATGTGTTTAAAGCGCACATGGATGAAGCGTCACAGTTTTGGCTTATATCCGACTGTACAGGATATTTGAGCGACGAACATCTAGATTTGATTGAAGACTACTTTAATCAGGGCCACGGTGTTTATATTTGGGGAGATAATGACCCTTACTATGTTGACGCAAACAAAGTGGCACTCCGATTGTTCGGCATTACGATGTCTGGTAATAGCCCTGGGGCGCAAGTAGTATCTCTGTGTGAAAAAGGTAAAAGTATCGGAGTCGTTCCAAATCACCTGATCAGTACGGGTGTTGTCAACATATTTGAAGGAAGGACAATTGCTGAGGTGCAGACTTCCGATGAGGTTGAGCCTCTTATATTTGGTTCTGACGGAAAAGTGGTGGCGGCTTGTTATGATGATGATGGCAAAAGAGCAATCATCGACGGCGGTTTTACTCGGTTATATTGCGACTGGGAATCAGCTGGAACAGATCGTTACATCGTAAACGCGGCAGCCTGGTTGGTGAATCTTGAGCGGTTCGCCAAGAAGCAACCGCAAAGCGATAGCAAAGATAATAACCAGACTTCTGGCATCGAGCGTGAAGTCGAGGCTTGGGATGATTAGGAGGTGTAGGCTTTGGCAATATCAGTAGGCATAGATTTGGGAACAACCTTTTCCGCAGTGGCGTACATAGACCATCAGACCAAGCTGCCGAAAATCGTCCCAAACCGCGAAGGCAATAGAATAACCCCGTCCGTCATTCAGTTTGTTGATGGACAGCCAATCTTTGGCTCCGAAGCGGAAAGCGCTTTTAATGCGGGCGAGCCTGGTTGTGCTGCAACCTTCAAACGAGGAATGGGTAAAACAGAGACCTACTGCGTTATAGATGGAAAACCATATACCGCTGAAGAATTATCCGCATTGTTGCTCCGCCACTTGAAAGAAGAAGCGGAAGCAGAACTTGGTGACACAATTAAAGATGCGGTCATTACCGTCCCCGCCTATTTCTACTCAACAGAGCGGGAGGCAACTGTCCGTGCGGCTACCGCAGCGGGCATAAAAGTCAAGAAGATAATTGACGAACCAAACGCTGCGGCAATGGCATATGGTCTTAATAATTGGCGGGAAAACGCGCTCATTCTTGTTTGCGACCTTGGTGGCGGCACATTCGATGTGACGTTGACCCGGATGGGACGTAATGGAGATTTGTCGACAATTACAACACGTGGTGACCACTTGCTTGGAGGACGTGATTGGGATGACCGAATAGAGCTACTGCTTTTGCACAAGTTCGCGGAAGAGACGGGCGTGGACATACGCTCGGATACCGCAACAAAAACGATGATCCGAGGTATGACCGAGGGGATAAAAAAGCAGTTATCCGCCATGCAATCAGCAAAAGCTACTGCGTTAATACCGGATTTTGGCTCTGCGACTGTTGTCGTCACGCGAACCGAGTTTGAAGAAAACTCTACAGATTTGCTTGACAGAACAGGCGCGCTCTGTCAAGCGGTACTCACTGAAGCAGGACTTAGCCCCCGTGATGTGACCGATGTATTATTGGTCGGCGGTTCGACACGGATGCCGCAGGTATCGCAATACATTCTCCGTATGTGTGGCAAAAAGCCAATTACCCATGTAAACCCCGATGAAGCGGTCGCTTTAGGCGCCGCAATACAGTCAACTAAAGAGAATGAATCCTATGCCGCGCTTTCAATGCAAGTAATGACCGATGGTAAAAAAGTTACCGACCGCAGAGGATCGGGATTAAGTTCACATATGAGCGTTAAACCTTCGCAAAAGCTCTCAAGCCTCGGTTTGCTTACATTAAGGGAAACGACTGCGCATGCAATGGGTATCATTGCTGTCAGTACAGATACCACAAAGTATATCAATGATATTATTATCCCCGCCAATCATCCTCGCCCCGTTCGTGTCGCTAAGGCGTTTGCTTTTTACACCTCTGCTCGTGGCATAAATGAAATGGAGATTTATGTGCTGCAAGGAGATAAAGAGAATCCGCTTGACAACCTTATTCCATATAAATATGTAGTATCAGGTATTCGGCACATAAAAGAACAGAAGGGCAAAACGACCATTAAGGTACAGTACAGCTACGACAATAACGGCATTATCCACGTTCAGGCAAGGCAAGAGGATGACCGCATTGATTTGCCTATCCGAAAAGAATCCGTGCCAGACAATATGTCAAAGTACGCGCTTTCTTTTGACCCTAACGAGTTCTTAAGGCCGGAACCATTAAAAGTTGTTATGGCTGTAGACGTTTCCGGTAGTATGTCTGGAGCGCCACTGAGTGATGCCCAAGGCGCTATGTGCGACTTCGTTCGTCAGATGGACTTTTCATATACGCAAGTTAGTTTTCTTGCGGTTTCTGACAGTACCGCTGTTGTGACAAAGCTAACGGATAATGAAGATACATGTATTCGAGCTATTCAGTCAATTACTTGTGGTCAAACGGGGTATGGCAACGCGGCGCATCCGTTTGCAGAAATAAAGAGTATGCTCGAAAACGAAGATGGGCGTCTTTTTGCAATCATCTTAGCGGATGGAGTATGGAGTTATCAAGATGCTGCGGTTACTGCCGCGAAACAGTGCAATGCTGTAGGGATTGAAACTGCGGCTATTGGTTTTGGCGGCGCCGATGAAACGTTTCTCAGAGACATATCTTCTGAAGACGCGAATGCGCTACTCGTATCGCAATCACAGTTGACAAATGCTTTCGGAACCATAGCGCAGAGTTTGGGTGGCGGTACTGCGAAAAGCGGATACGACAACATAGCGGCTGATGCCGACACATGGGCTGACTGAGAGGTGGGATATTTTGACCGGCTACGAGTTATTTGAGTTGATAGGTCTGTCTTTTGACCCGCCTGAAAAGGCGGCAAAGAAGGTGTCTGCCGCAATTGATAAAGCCAAAAAAGAGCTTAGCGGGGCTCTTGGCACTGCCACACAACAATTAGAGCGCGATGAAATTAATGCAAAACTCTCCTTTTTGGAGACAACTTCCACCGCTATCTTTAGCAATGACGGTAAACTGACGTCCGCATATGAAGAGTTGGCGAAAGCAAGAACAAAACAAGAAATCGAAAATCTTACTGCAACAGTTACGCTGCTTAGTCAATCGTCCTCTCGTTGGTATACCGAAGGAACACTTCGTATTCATAGACAGAAGACTAAACTATCTAAGGAGAATGTTGAAAAAGTTTTTATTGACGCTGGGTTTAAGAAGTCTGAGATTGACCCTCTCAAGGCTTTGCCGAAATTTCCGACCAACGCGGATAAAACGTTTGCGGAACTTGAGGTGCTGCGGGAATCGAAAGACCCCAACCCTAATGGCCCCGACCTAACGCTGGCAACAGATTTTTATGCTTTTGCAGCATACTTGGTTGGCGAACCGGAAAATGCGGCCGAATACCGTAGCAAGTCAACGCCCGAATTGGCGACGTTACTGGACGGCTTTGCTAAAAGGCTCGCCACGCGGAATGATAATCTGGGAAAGTTATGCGCTTCTTTGGCTACTGCAGGCAAATCTTATGTTTTCAATTCCGAAGATAACCGTCAAGCCTATGGAGCCTATTTGAAATATAGAACGCCATCTCTTACTCGTCTGTTCGCATCAATGGGACGCGTTTCAAAATCCGATTTGTTGGACGCAAGATTTGCCGAGGAGTGTATTAGGCAAATCTCCGATGTTTTTGGCAATTATGAGGTAGCCTTGGCGATTTACAACAGAGAGGCTGGATTGAAGGATGATCCTTATATCCCAGAGAAAGCGGCGTTCCACGTTAAGTGCCATCACTGCCAAAACCTGGTTGAGTTTGCCGATGTAACCGAAGCACAGAAAGTCAACAAATGTTCTCACTGTGGTAAGCCGCTCTATAAACAATGCAATAAATGCCACAAGAATGTACTTGCATCCCTCGATAAATGCCCGGAGTGTGGATTTGTGTTTGCGAGTACCGCCATGTTCGCAAAATACTTTGCGGCTGCAGAACAGGCATTCCGCAAGAGCGACTTTGAATCAGCGCACAGTTTTCTATTCCAGGCGCAGTCCGCTGACCCTGGCGAGAAATCCAGAACGGACGAATTGGCCGCGCGCATCACCGCGGAAGAAAAGAGGTATGAGAAACCAGTCAATGATTTGCGTAAATTGATCGCCGACAAGATGTTTGAGAGAGCATTTGAGGCGATAGCAGACATCATCGGAAAGTTTCCCGGACTCAATGTATCCGCTTTTGAAACGCAGATTAATGCCGCGCTCTCTCAAGCGCGCACGGCGTTTGCCAACGCGAAGAAACTTTCACCATCCAAGCAGGCGGATGAGTGCTTGGAAATCTTGCGGGACTGTGTTGACTTCAAGCCTGCAATCAGCTATTTACAGGCTACATCGCCCGAGACTTGCAAGAGTTTTGCCATTGGTATTGATAGTTCCGCCGGATGCGCGAATATAAGCTGGTCACGCTCATCTGAGCAGGGAATAAGCTACAGGCTTGTTCGCAAGCAAGGCAAGGAAACGCCAGCGAACGAAAAGGATGGCGAAGTGTTGATTGACGACGTCAAAGAGACATCCTACCGGGATAAATCTATATTTCCGGGGCAATCGTGCAGCTATGCTGTCTTTGCGATAAGGTTTGGTGTATTTTCCGCCGCGACTGGGAAAACCGTCATTCTTCTTGCGGATGTTACTGATCCCCACGCCGAGCAGATGGATATGACTGTCCGTCTCACTTGGAACACACCAAAAAACTGCACGGGTGTCACCATCCGCCGAACACATAATGGAAAAGAAACTGTACTTACCAATAGTGCCCACGGCAGTTTTGAAGATAAGGATGTTCTATACGGGACTGCGTACTCTTATAAATTGTGCGCTAACTACGCTAATCTGCCTGCGAGCCAAGGAGTAGACATTGTTATTACCCCTATGCTAAAGATTGATTCCTTCACGATATCCGTAAAACAGCTTAAGGAAAATAGATACAAGGTTTCTTGGAGTATTAATCGGAACGGGATCGACTTAAGGGTATTAGTTAACGAAAAGCAAGTGCGCGAATTGAAGTCTGATGCCGGTAGTTGTGATTTGGAATTGGTTGCGGATGGCTTCCATACAATTACCGTGCTGGCATATTCGGGCGGTAGCTGGTTGCGAAGCGACAACAGTCCGCAAGTTAACACGTATTCACCGTGTTCTATCGACAAAGCGGCTTCACATTTCCATGAGGATGCAATCGTTGATTTGCAGGAATCCGCATATAGCATAGAGCTTCATCTTAAGATCGGCGGTGTTATTCCCCCGAATGTTGTTGGCTTTTACTATGCGGTTAGGACTGGCGCTTCTCAAAATCGATGGCCAACTACGGGGGAAATTGGCAAAACGAATGATATTCATAGGATTGGGATTGCGACCTACAATAAAAGCGGAGAAATACTGTATACAGAAACCGCCCGTGAAGAAAGCGCTTATTACGTTTCGCTCTTTACTATTTACAATATGGGTGGAAAAGAAATTGTGTCAAACCCCAAACCATGCCGCTTTGATCGACCTTTAGCAGCAGACTTGTTTTGGAAGGTCAATAAGAGCCTACTTGATAGGTTGAGGCTATCAATTGAGGCTATTAGCAACCGACCAATGGCACGGATACCCGAATTGGTGCTATGCGCATGTGCGGATAACCAGCATCTGCTCTACTATAGCGACCCCAAAGCGGTGCGACTCCTGACAATCCCCGAAACCGACTTGGACCCGCCGCAAAAAGTGTATAGGAACAGTTATGATGTAAAGGCAGATTTATCCGCTAAGCAATTGAAAGGTACGAAGTTTTTCTTCTTTGAAGTCGCACCCATTGCCAGCGAAAATTTCACACTTCGTTGGACAAAAGGATTTACAGGAAAGGTATAGGTGAGAAATATGGCGAAATTTACATGCCCGTTTTGCATTCGTGAGTACGCCAAGAGCAAAGTGCTGTATGTCTGCCCTGATTGCGGAGAAGCTACTGCTCCGAAAACTTTTGAAAGAGAGCCTATTAAATGCAAAAGTGCAAGTTGCGGAGGCTTGGCTACTCTGCGCAAATGCCCAAACTGTGGTCAAGTTATCCCAAAAATGGCTCTTGAGACGCCGAACCTACCTTTCAGCATTGTCGGCGTATCAAACTCCGGCAAGACGAATTATATAACCGTCATGCTCCATGAATTGGGGCGGTCGCCTGGTCTTCGAATCGCTTTAGGACATCAGACCATGGAAACCCTTGACCGACAGAACGAAAATTACAAGCGGATATATGAAGAGCATACCCGTCCCGAAAGTACGCAGTCCGGGGAAAATATGCCCCAAATATGGTACATTAAAAATCTGCAAAAGAAGCGCGGTAATGATGTGCCTACATACACGTTTACGGTATTTGACGGTGCTGGTGAAGATCATGAGCACAATCTCGACCCTTCATCGACCGTATGTAGATATATCAACGCATCTAAGGCAATCATCCTTGCCATCGACCCTCTTGTTCTGTCCAAAATTAGAAAAGGCGGTGTTGTTGACCGCGAGGTCATGATGAATTCGCTTGGTGGGTATGAAGGGGAAACGAAGAACGCCGAGGATGTTATCAACAGCGTTGCTACATATATCAAAGCGGCAAGAGGGATAAAATCCACTAAAATGCTGGATATCCCTGTCGCTGCTGTATTGACCAAATTCGACACGATTCTCAATCATAAGTCGTTCGGTCCGCAAGCTCTTATCAGAGGGAAGAGCTTGAACATCCGCAATGGAAAAGTAGATACGACCGAAATAAAGCAGGTTGATGGTGAAATTCGCAATTGGCTCTATAAAATCGGAGAAGGCGCGTTTATCTCCGCTTTGGAGTCGCATTTCAAGGAGTTCTATTTCTTTGGTGTATCAAGTTATGGACAGCCACCAAAAGATGCGTATACTCTGGCAGACGACATCCGGCCGCACCGGGTTTTAGACCCGATGCTGTGGCTCTTTAATAAAGCTAAGTTCATTGATTGAAAGGATGAACGGGCATGTATTCCGAACTGATTTACACGCGCTGTCGGCATGGTATTGACATATTATCAGGGAGACCTATATCCAGCGATGGATTCAAGGTCTATTCTTGCTCGTCATCACTTATGGAGGGCAGCAACACGGACTTGCAGTTTTTGTTCAATTCTGCACAGGGAAAACAACCCTATAATGACCCTGCTTTTATGGACGATGCTTATTTGTACTTCGTCCCAGACAATGGTGACGCTTTTATGGTTAACTTTCACCCCATTCCGTATGACGCGACCGCTAAGGGCGATTACTCCCACCGCGCTGGTAACTTTGTAAACCAAATTCTTGTCGGTGATTATTCAGGCTTTTATCCGTTTGAATTATTCAAAGATACTGCTGTTTGGAATGCGAAGGCGCGTGGTGAGGCGTTCTATTATGAGAACGCACCTACGGCTCTACCCGCTCGTAGTGATATTGGCGATCCTGTGGGACAAATCAATATTGACGACCTTGCGGCATTCATTTCGGATGGGCGCCAGGATGCTTTGATGGCGGCTGTTTCGTTCTTGATTTCCCAGTATGAACTTCCTGCGGAAAGCAGAAAGTTCCTCGTGATCCGCGATGAGTCTTCTGAGAATATTGAATTGTGGATTGCCGCGATTGAACACGCATTTTCTCCGCGCATTGCTGCCGCCGTTCCGTTTGCAACACGGTTGGATAAGTTCGCCACGGCCAATCGCTACACAGTTAATCAATTGGGAGTATATCAAACTCAAATCAACCTTCAAGACCCGAATCAGAAACAGCGTTATCGCGCCATGATTGTCGGCGTTGATGAGCGGGACAAGACAAACACGGCTGCAGCACGTCCTCTTGCCAACTCACCGTTTGTGCTGCTTGACGGCAAAGAAAAGCACGCGGCATATGAAGCGGATACTTCGCATCGTTACTATCGTCTCATATCTGCTTTTGATGATGCCCATCAGACCTTCTGCCGAGAGTTCCTGCAAATGTTAGACATCAATGTGCCGAGTTCTGAAATTTACCGCTTGTATGACATTTACATGGCCCTGGAGAATTCCGCGCCGCTCCCGAATGCCGATACAATGGCAGAAATGCTCGCCGTTCTCAGCAAGTACAGAGTATTTGCTTGCTCAAGGCTCAGGAATTTGTACAATCACGTCACGGATGATCTGCCGCGCTTTTTACAGGAAAACCTTTACAGCGCATTGCATATAATCAAATGGCTGCAAACGGTAGCTCAAATAGTCGGAGACCATACCGCTTCTGAGCGGCTAACTGAGATCGTATGCAAGGTGTTCGCAGAGCAAGTTTTTAGAAAGTCGGATTCCGAGGGAACCTTCGGATTTTGGGAAAGTATTAAAAACAGCGAATTTGCTTCCAGAGTGGCTGGTTATATTGTAGCACCGGCAACGCTTCAAAATTATGGTGCCCAATTACAGCAGTTCAGGAAGTCTGATGCCATTACTTTCGTACTCATCTATATCGAGTGCGCGGCGTTTATAGGGACTGTCAGCAAGCAGGATATGAAGACTATCGTTGATTATGGGTTGAAAGTCTGTGAAAGTGAAAACGATGCAAAGTCTGCACGGAAAATCCTCGGCGCTCTATCTCAAAGCAGGCAAATTACTGCTCAAGATATGTTGCTCTCCATTGCGCGAGAAGCGAATAAGGGATACGCGGAGTTCATTGTTAAACTGCTTATTGAAGCCGATAAGTCAATCATAGCTACGGATTCTTCCATGTGGACCTTCTTTAAAAAACTCGGTGCCGAAGGGATGGAACACTTATTTATAGCCGTCTTGAAATACCGCATCGATACTTTGATCAGACCCGCTGAAATCGAACAGTTCGTGAAGCTGATTAATAGAGTTCAGCCTTTGAGCCGACAGGATTTAGCCGAGATATTTGAGGGGCTTGACGCCAAACTTGTCATTGGCGAAAAAGGCAGTTCAAATGCCGCATTAACCATCCAGCAAGAAAAGCCAGAAGAAGCAAGATGCTCAAAGTCGGCTCACCTATATGCACTTGAAGTCCTGAGTGACAGGCGCAAGAGATCGGAATTTACAAGTATTTATAATACCCTCATTCAGCAAGGCTTCCCCATTGAAACCAACCAAGACTACATCCGAACCTTGACTGAGAGACTCTTGAAAGCGCAGATGGAGCCAAAAGAACTGGACTATATCATTCAGTTGTTTTCCCGTGTTCCGAAGTATATAGCGGAACTTGTCAGCGCGATCCTTGGAATGACAACTCCTAAGCGGAACGATGAGTGGAATGTTCTGATAGCTGTTGCCGCGAAGATACGCAACCAAGCTACCGACACCGCCATCATTGAGGAATGCGCCAAACTTCATAAGGGTGAGAAGGCTTTAGCGCAGTTTAGCGATATGTTGGATTCAAGGGAGTCGCTCGATTATTTCAGACGCGTCGCCGACAAGGCAAAGGAAATAATCCGTTCACGAAAACCGCAGTCTGGCTTTAGAAGACTGTTTGGCGGAGCGTTCTCCGAGGACGATTCTGATAACGATAACCGTCGGAAAAAATGGTAATAGTTTCTAATTATCTCGGATGTAATCCTCAGCACAAGGAGGAGCAGATATGGGATATTTAATTCTTGCAATATTGGTCATAGTCGTAATCTACCTTTTGGTTTATGTCATCGCGTCGATATCTGGCATCCTATCAGTTGCGGCGCTGATTATAGGCGTTGGATATGCATTTATTGTTTCTATAATGAGCTTTTTTAAGTCATTAGTTGAGCATAAAAGCCCTTACACGACCTATGTAGATAAAAATCCTGATAATTCATCCGGGGTTCGGCGCAGCTATTTCCTCGGTCCGGGATATCATCAGATAAGCGTCACAGTTAAGGATGCTTTTGCCGAACAAAAAAGGCGTGTTGACGATCTGACAACATGTATGGATGGAGCTAAAGCCAAGCTGTCGGGAAAATGGTACATTTTGATGTGGTTATGGTTGTTTTATTTTATAGCATATCTTTGTACCTTTGTGCTTGGATTTACATGGATGGCTGTATTTTCAACAATCCTTTTTTCGGTCATTTTTGTTGGCATGTGTGTATTTTATGTTTTCTTCACACTATTGTGGGGTATAGACCGCCTTATATTGGCCGCAAAATCAGTTCAAAGTCGATGTGCTCATTGCAAAAGAGTATCTGTTGTTCCTGTTTTCATCTGTTCAAACTGCGGGATGGAACAAAGAAAGCTAACGCCGGGGCCTTATGGCATATTTCATAGAAAATGCGTATGTGAAGAACAATTACCAACCACATTTATCAACGGACGATCATTATTAAAAGCAGCATGCCCCTTCTGTGCTGCAGACCTTGAAGCGAGTGACGCGCGCCAATTTGGGATACAGCTTGTCGGCGGTGTCAGCACTGGCAAGACAACTTTTCTTGCAGCATTCTGGCATGAGTATTTGGAACGAGTGAAACGGATGCCAGGGGTTTCCATCACCGCATCGCCCGAATATGCCTTTGCGGAACTGGAATATTGGTTTAAAAACGGCGACAGTTCCGCCACGACCGAAACCAACGCGAATATGTATAGCTTAATTCATAAATATGGGGATAAAACGCCGATTCAAATGACCATTTACGATATTGCTGGTGAGGCGTTCACCTCGTTGGCAAACGATATCCAGCAACAGCAGTTTCAATACTGCGAGGGAATTGTCTTTGTTATAGACCCGACGGCTAACCCCGTACATGTTTCGGAAACGGTGTCCAGTTTTATTCATGAGTTCGTGGGACTCAAAGGCAGCCACTCTATGAAAACGTCGGATGTGCCGGTTGCCGTTATGATTACAAAAGCAGATTTACACAAGAGAGATATCGGTTTACCTAAGATCAGAGCCACATTCGCATCCAGCGCACAGAAGTATGCCGATACCGACGGCAATACCAGCCTTGAACTCGTGAGGAACGGGATGTGCAGAGACTTTTTAGAAGACCACGGCTTTGGCAATGCAGTAAATCTGATAGATGCGGAGTTCAGCAGAGTGCAGTATTACGCCGTTAGCGCGATGGGACATCCCGCAACCGCTGGTCAGAAATACGAGTCATGGGGAGTTTTAGAACCGATAGCATGGCTTATGCAACAGCAAGGCGAGGTTTTTCAAGACGTCGTATCTTGGCTTTAATAGAGAACGGAGGGACACTCAATGACCAGAGACGAACTTTATCGAAAGCAGGAGTCGGGAGAACTGCACTGGGAGCGGTGCTCCGCTAAAGAGGAAACCGTAAATCCCAACTATATCATAGTTGATAAGGAGTGGAATTCCGACCACCCTAAATTTTGGAGCCACCACGGGCGTACAAAAGATGAGTACATGGATTATGTCAGCTCCGGGAAAGCGGACAACGCTAAGCCGCCGGAAGTTTATAAATGCGGTAACAAGTATATCTTGGTCGATGATGGCAACCACCGAGTTGCGGTTTCAAAAGAACTAAACCGGCCGATAAAAGTCAATGTCACCGGCGAGTATATGGAGCAGTCGCAGGATGCAGAAGAAAGTATGGAAGCGGATAACGAAGAAGAGATGAGTATGTAAGGCTTGCTCTACTCAAGTAGACTCTCAGAAACCAGCCCATAAAAAGTAGCATATAGGGAATTCCGGGAAGATGCACCGTCGCCAATCGCTCTTTAACAGCTTCATGTGGCAATAAACCTCACCTTTTCCAAAATGTCTGCATAAAAACGAACTTGCTTTTCGTGCTCAGGAAGAAAAGAAAACAACTTCTGCTCCAATCACTCCTAAAACTGAACATGATGTCGCCAGTATCCCAGCATAAACATTATCACTCCGCTCATCGTCTAAAGACAAAAAATGTCTTCAAGCTGATTGTTGCGGGCTTCTGAACTTGTCAATTTACTTGAAATTGCCATGCGAAGCTGCGGAGAAATTCTGGAGGAAAAGTAAAAG
>BBPF01006137.1_pt1 | contig 16560 bp, 13 predicted proteins | sample 1343921 | NCBI WGS metagenome assembly BBPF01 (sample SAMD00019090, study PRJDB2971) | groundwater metagenome | isolation source: The Cedars highly-alkaline
ATTATATCAACAATGGGTTTTTAGAGATGCCCTTTAGTACATTGCAAATAATGGCAAACGAATTATTCGACTTTTGGGGCAGGTTTTGTGAACCTAATGGAGAACCTGAAAGATTATGCGCATTTATTTAAGATGTTTATTCTATAATGTAAATTGGGGCTACGTCTATTTTTAATTCAGCCATGTTCGTGTTTTGAACAAACATGCCCGTATCATTTTTTTAAAAATGAAAATGCAAGCCAGGACATCATTTCTGTACCTGATTCCAAAATGCTTTCATCAATATCAAATGTTGGGGTATGAAGCCCGTTTTCTTTACCGGTTCCAATCCTGTAATAAACGCAAGGAAATTCTTTCGTAAAAAATGCAAAGTCTTCGGAACCCATTCTGATATCAAGCGATAAAACCTTTTGTTTCCCAATGAGTTCCTCAGCAAAACCTTTTGCAGTACGGGTAAATTCTACATGGTTTTCAAGTACCGGATACCCTTTAAGAATTTTTGTTTCACATACTGCACCGTATTCAGAGGCGGCTGATGAAGCAATTTCGCTTATTTTTTCATGCGCTTTTGCCCTCCAATCCTCGTTCATGGTTCTGAAAGTTCCGTCAATATAAACCTCATCGGGAATAATATTTGTAGCCCCGTTTGCAATTACTTTTCCAAAGGAAAGAACGGTTGGAATTTTGTCGGGTGCAAATTTTTCAGGAATTTGTTTAAGTGAAAGTAATACATGAGCTGCCGCTAACACTGTATTAGTAATCAGATGCGGAGTAGCTGCATGACCTCCCTTGCCAATAATTTTGAGATAGATTTCATCGGCTGAAGCCATAAAAATACCTTCGCGAAATCCCACACTTCCGGCGGGCATTCCTGGTGTTACATGCTGGCCTAAAATAAGGCCGGGCTTTCGATCACTAAACAAATTACTGTCGAGCATTAACTTTGCCCCCCCCGGTAATAATTCCTCCCCGGGCTGAAAAACAAGCAACACAGTCCCCTCAAATAAACTGGAAAATTGTTTCAAAACCATTGCTGTTCCAAGTAGTATAGTAGTATGAACATCGTGACCGCAAGCATGCATTACGCCAGCTACTTTTGAAGAATGAGGCAGCCTTGTTTTTTCCTGAACAGGTAAAGCATCCATTTCGGCCCGTAATGCTATAACCCTGGAAGTAGGATTATTCCCTTCAATCCATGCAAGAATTCCCGTTCCTGCAATCCCCTTTTTATATGGAATATCAGCTTTGTCAAGAATTGAACAAACAAACTGGGATGTTTGATACTCTTTGAAAGAAAGCTCTGGATTTGAATGTATTGTATTGCGAATTTCAATTAATTGAGGCTTTAATTCCCCTACGAAGGCAGACAATTGAGTTCTGTTTATCATTTTTATTGGATTTATTTCAATTCACTTTAATAGTCAAAAAAGTTAATACACTCGGAATATAAGTAATTACAACCACTTATCATATTTCCAAAACATTAAATCGTTGGCCAAAAAAGAAAATTTTTCTTCCTGGCAGCTAATTTACGAATGAAAAAATTAACATTATTCACAATTTATCCAATAAATTATTTCTGTCACTCAGCAAAACAATTGGCACATTAAAAAAATGGAAATTGCTTCCCGAGGCATGTAATTGCAATTATAAATCGTTAAACAAAACTACCAAATACTGGTTGTGACGATAAAAATAAAGTGTTTTACAATTACTACTTATGCGTTTAATGTTAATTATCTTAAATATTTTAAGTCTGCGGCACTAAAGTTTAACAATATCACGTGCTTCAACAATTTATATTTTTTTTAAGTAAAATCTTATTTCAAACCGAAAAATTACAACACACCTAAAAATCCTATAAAATCAATGTATTTAGCATTTTTATTAAAAATTAACGCATCACCAGTATTTTACAAACAAAAATGACTGACAACAATTTGCCATTAGAACATTAACCTTCAGCACATAAGAATTTTACGTTAATACTAAATTTAATTTTAAAACTATTAAATCCGGCAATGTTGATTAAAAATATTTTGTTTATCAAAATTAAACGGGTTTAAATAACAAGTTTTGAAGATTAACGTATAATTCAGGTAAATTAATAAAACATCCGGTCAGTTTTAATTTTTTTCCAACGATAAAAATTAATTTTGTCCTATTCTGTGATATAAATCTTAAAAAAATATGAAAAGCGTAAAAACTATTTTTGTTGTAATGCTTCTACTTATTCCGGTTACAATTTTTGCTCAACAGACCAAAGGTGAAATTAAATTTGACTCCGAACAACATAATTTTGGCACTATTCAGGAAGCAGGTGGTTCGGTTACACATAATTTTACTTTTACAAATACCGGAGGAGCACCTTTGGTGATTACAAATGTTAGTACAGGTTGTGGCTGCGCCGTTCCCAATTGGACAAAACAGCCTGTAAAACCTGGAGAAAGGGGATTTGTTACGGTAGTATTTGACCCGCGTAATATGCCGGGGAAGTTCAATAAATCTTTGGTGGTTAGCTCTACATCTGTATCTGGCAACACAGTTTTAAGAATTTTAGGGGAGGTTATACCCAGAGAAAGCACAATAGAGGATGAATTTGCTTTTCCAATAGGAAGCCTGAGATTTAAAACTAATCATTTAAGTTTTGGGAATATTGCACCGGGACAAATTAAGGTTGATTCCTTATCTTTCATTAATTTATCGGATAAAACATTGTCCTTATCATTCAAACATATCCCAGAGTTCATGAAGTTGAATGCTATTCCTCAGTCAATAAAACCTGGCCAGAGGGGCAGGCTGGAAATTACCTACAATGCAGCTTTGAAAAACGATTGGGGTCTTATAAGCGATTTTTTCAGATGATTATTTCTGATAATCCGACCCAGGTAAATTACCTGTATTTGAGTGCAAATCTTCAGGAGGATTTTTCGAAATGGACACAGAAGCAAATTGAAAATGCTGCAGTTATAGAATTTAGGGAAACAACTTTTGATTTTGGACAATTGGCCTATGGTGAAAAAGTTGAACATGAATATGAGTTCACCAACAAGGGAAAGAGCGACCTGATTATACGAAAAGTAGTTGCAGGTTGCGGATGTACGGCTATAGCTCCGACAAAAACTGTTCTGAAGCCCGGCGAATCAAGCTCGATAAAAGCAGTTTTCGATTCAAGGGGTCAAAAGGGCAGACAAAATAAAGGCATTACTGTAGTCACAAATGATCCGGTTAACCCAACGGTAATTCTCAGAATAGCAGGCGATGTTTTGGACAACTAATTTTTCCGGACAATCTTAATAGCACTGATCGGGGTTTTTCATCAGCGTATTTTTTAATTGCAAATGAATAAAAGCAGGTTGAAAATAATTGTATAATTTTGGTTTTTACCAATACATACAAAATATAATTTTGCTTTTTTGTAGTTTTCTCTTCCAGAAATTTGAAAGATTTTTCACCTCGGGATTTGGAAAATTATATTGGAGATTTGTTTGTAGCCCTGAAAAGTTATTTTTTAATACCAGCAGACAGACACATTTTAAGCTAAAGGGCTGATATTATGTATATTAAACTGTAAACTGAAGTATCTAAGAGTAGAAGTATGGAATAATGGTACATTGGCCTTATGGCAGCGTCCTCTTCATGTCTTCCCGCAAAAGCAGGAATTTAAAATCAAACACCTAGCGGAACTAAAATTCAGTATTTTTACAATTGCAAACACTTATAAGGGGGAATAATTTACAAATAAAAAAAATCTGCTTTCGCAGGAATGACAAAAGGATCGGATGAAGGAATAACAAGGAAAGTAATTACATTAACGGGATTTAAGAAAGAACATAAAACTATTATTACTCTGTGTCGCTAAAATATGGTATGAAGGAAGAAAAAAATATTAAAAGCGCCCTTGATGTTAAAAAGGGAGTAGAGCAACCCGCCAATTTCAGCGCCGATGTTGTTTCGGGTTTGAAAAGTCGCAAAAAAAAGACCTATTCAGCCTCGGAATATTTTGAAGGTATTAAAAAGGGTGATATTTCTATTTTAAGTCAGGCAATTACTCTGGTTGAAAGTTCTCTGCCAAAGCACTTTGATTTAGCGCAGGAAATAATTCAATTGTGCATTCCGTTTTCAGGTAATTCCATAAGAATAGGCATTACAGGGGTCCCTGGCGTTGGAAAAAGCACCTTTATTGAATCTCTTGGCGGATTAATTACAAGCTCAGGTTCCAAACTTGCTGTATTGGCCATTGACCCAAGCAGTGAACGATCCAAGGGAAGTATATTAGGTGATAAAACCAGAATGGAAACCCTGTCGGTAAATAGAAATGCATTTATAAGACCATCACCTTCGGCAGGCTCTCTTGGCGGTGTAGCCAGGAAAACGAGGGAAACAATTATTCTTTGTGAGGCAGCCGGATTTAATGTTATTTTCGTTGAAACTGTTGGAGTGGGTCAGTCTGAAACTGCAGTACATTCTATGGTTGATTTTTTTCTGTTACTTATGCTTGCCGGAGCCGGCGATGAATTGCAGGGAATAAAAAGAGGAATAATGGAAATGGCCGATGCAATAGCAATTACCAAGGCCGATGGAAACAATATAAATAATGCCCGTGTTGCTAAAGTACAGTATTCGAATGCCCTTCAATTATTTCCGGAGGAAGGGTCGGAATGGTCCCCGAAAGTTATTACCTGCTCTGCTATCAACAAAACGGGGCTTAATGAAATTCTAAATATGATAATGAAATTTGTTGAGCTAACAAAGGCCAATGATTGGTTTTACAAAAATCGCAGGGGACAAGCGCTTTACTGGATGCACGATACAATTACAAACAAACTTAAAGATTGTTTCTATTTACACGGCACCATGAAAGATTACATCGGAAATATTGAAAAACAGGTACTGGATGGTAAAAAAAGTTCCTTTGTTGCAGCCCAGGAACTGTTGGATTATTATTTAACTAAAAAATGTTAAATACTAAACCCCCCAAATAATATGCATTACATTTAATTTACCTTTGTGAATTAAATCGAGTTTCAAAAACTTTGGATTATGAGAAATTTAATATTACTTGTTTTTGCTCTGGCAATTTTTTCGGGATGTAAAAAAACTCCTGAATATAATATACATGGAACAATTAACGGTGCTACAAATGAAATGGTTTATATGATAAAGCTGTCGCAGGGGGAAAGGATAACCATCGATTCTGTTGCTATGGAAAACGGTATTTTCAAATTCAGCGGTTCGGAAAATGTACCCCAGGTTTATTTTATAAGAATTGAGAATCAAAGACCAGTAATTGAATTGTTTATTGAAAATTCTGACATAACCATAAGTGCCGATCTTGAATCTCCTAATAAGGCAACAATTACTGGTTCCTCAGTGCATGATGAATACGATTTATATCTTGACAGGATTGATGAATTCAATAAAAAAATTGAGGATGCATATTATGAATATTTTGCTGCCAAGGAAGCAGGGAATACCTACCTTGCTCGGCAAATTGAGGAAACAAAAGCCCTGCCCTTGAGAGAAGAAAGAATTGACTGGCAAAAGGAATTTATTAGTTCTAATCCGGCCTCCTACGTTTCACCCTACATTCTTTATAGGCAACTCGCCTTTGTTCTTACTCTTGATGAATTTGAGGAATTAGTAAACGGTTTATCCGAAGAAATATTTGACTCTCCCTATGTTATTCTAATGCGAAATAATATTGAAACACTCAGGCGGGTTGATGTGGGTAAATCATTTGTGGACTTTACTTTGCCTGATACAACCGGAAAGGAAATTTCCCTTTCCTCGCTTATTGGCAATGGATATGTGTTAGTTAATTTCTGGGCTTCATGGTGTGGGCCATGCCGCAGAAAAAATCCGCATAATGTTTCAATTTACAACGATTTTAATGATAAAGGCTTCCGAATATTAGGAGTTGCCTTTGATAAAAAAAAGGAAGATTGGATACAGGCCATCCATCAGGATGGAATTACCTGGCCACAGGTATCAGATTTGAAAGGATGGGCTAGTGCTGCCGGTAAATTATATGGAGTACGATCTATTCCGCATACCGTACTCATTGACCCGAATGGAATTATTATTGCCAAAGATCTTAGTCCTGATGACCTTAGAGCAAAACTTTCCGAACTTATTGATAATTAATCAGATAATAGAAATATAAATAACAGAAGTATTTTGTTTGCAGATTCTTCCTCCCCTACCTCACCGGGCAGGGAATTTCAGGAGTAAGACCAGTATTAAAAAAAATCATGGTGCTTTCACTTACGGTAATCAAAAGAAAGAACCTTGAACACTGTGTTAATGGTTTTTTTGCCGAATTATATCTGATGCGATGAACAAATTTCACATAAAATTTCATTTTATGTGAAACCCCAGGACAAAACCAATGAATGCCGACCGGCTTTGCCCTTTAGGTTAAACTTGTTACTACCGAATACCTTTTTGAAGTTTAAGTCAATTCGACCATCAAAAACCCTTTTGGAACCTTTTGTCCTTCTTTAACTTCAATAGATTTTACTGTGCCATTTAAGGAACTTAAAATAATATTTTTCATTTTCATGGCATCAAGAATTAGAAGCTGCTCGCCTTTTTTAACCTTTTGACCCTTTTTCACATTAACTTTCACAATTGTGCCTGGTATAAACGCAAGAATTTTTTTGGGATTGAATTTCTCCCATTTTTTCCTGTTTTCAAACTTTTTTGTGAGAAAAGTACGGTATTTTGTATTGTCAACCACAAGTGATCGGCATTTCGATTGAGCTTCGTTTTCATTACAGTCATTTGCTTTCATAGGAGGTGAAATTAAAATGGTGGTAATCCATGTTTTTTATTAGGCAGATAAACTGCTTTATTCCCCGACACTCTAATACCATGCAATAGAAGTTTGCGGGTTTCTTCAGGGGCAATTACTGTATCAACATAACCTCTGGCTGCAGCCACATATGGATTGGCAAATTTCTCGGTATATTCCTTCACTTTGAGTTTGCGCATTTTATCAGGGTCCTCTGCCTCTGTAATTTCTTTCCTGAATATAATATTAGCTGCTCCTTCTGGTCCCATCACAGCAATTTCTGCAGATGGCCATGCAAAAACAAAATCGGCCCTTAAGTGGCGCGAGCCCATTGCTATATAGCCTCCGCCATAGGCTTTTCTTAATATGACCGTCAATTTAGGCACGGTGGCCTCGCTATAAGCGTATAATACTTTTGCACCGTGCCTGATAACCCCGGCATGCTCCTGATCAATCCCTGGCAAATATCCGGGTAGGTCTACCAAGGTAATGATTGGGATGTTGTAAGCATTACAATATCTTATAAATCTTGCCGCTTTATCTGAAGAATCAACATCAAGTACTCCGGCGAGTACCATAGGCTGGTTTGCAACAAATCCAATAGTTTCACCACCTAAACGTCCGAAGCCTATCACTATATTGGCAGCCCAGAGTTCCTGAATTTCCAGAAAATCGGAATCGTCAACAATTGCTTTAATCACATGACGTACATCGTAGGGCAATTTTGGATCCCCTGGTACTATTTGACCTATTTTAAATTCTTTTTTGGGCTCTCTTGGTTCAAAAGATTTAGCCTTACGCATATTATTCCATGGAATAAATGAAATAAGTCTTTTAATCTGAACAAAACATTCGGCCTCACTACTGGAGAAGAAATGTGCATTGCCGGTAATTTCGCTATGTACTCTGGCCCCCCCTAAATCTTCCATAGAAATTTCTTCACCAAGAACAGTTTTAATAACCTCAGGGCCTGTAATAAACATTTTTGAAATATTGTCGACCACAAAAACAAAATCAGTCAAAGCTGGCGAATATACTGCCCCTCCGGCACAAGGTCCAAGAATTACTGAAATCTGCGGTATAACTCCGGATGCAAGGGTGTTTCTGAAAAAAATTTCGCCATAACCGGCAAGTGAGTTAACCCCTTCCTGAATTCTTGCACCTCCCGAATCATTAATACCTATAAGCGGAACCTTCATTTTCAATGCATGATCCATAATTTTGGTAATTTTTCGTGAATGCATTAACCCGAGTGAGCCTCCCGCAACAGTAAAATCCTGAGCAAAAATACATACAGGTGCTCCAAAAATTGTTCCGGTGCCTATAACTACACCATCACCGTGAAGAATTTTTTTATCCATATCAAAATCCCTCGCCTCGTGCTCAACAAATAAATCGTATTCATGGAATGAAGACGGATCAAGAATGGCAATTATCCTGTCGCGTGCAGTCATTTTACCCATTGCAATTTGCTTTTCAATAGCCTTATCTCCACCACCCTTCAGAACCTCTTCCCTCTTTTTCTTTAACTCCAAAATTTTTCTTTTGATGCCCATAATAATTTTATTAGATTAATAATCAATTAATTGGAACTAAAAAGCCATAATATCCCAAGTTCTTAAATTACCTGCAACTATACAAAATCAATTTAACTAAAAAAAATTCGAACTGATTAAAACTGTTCCTTAAAATTTAGATAATTAAAAATCAGAACTTTTGAAAAAAATTATCTTTGTAATAAAATACAGTTACCAATTGGTTAAATTACAACAGATAATCTCGTTAATGGATTACTTATTAGCTGTAAATAGATAATAATTAAGCACTTGTAATTCTGAATGATTATAAAAATGGCACGAATAAGCCTATGTCAATTCTGTAAATAATTATTTTGGCACCAAACGGTAAAGGAAATAGGCAATTAATCCATACAAAATATTTGGAATCCAAACTGCCACAATTGGGGCAAACAGTCCGCTTACGGCAAACATGGCGGTAAAACGCATAAATAATATGTATGAAAAACTTAGAGCCAGCCCTATGCCAATGTGAAACCCTAACCCTCCCTTAACTTTCCTTGATGAAACTGACACTCCTATCAGTGTGAGTATGAATGTAGAAAAGGGAAATGCGTAGCGGCTATGTTTTTCTATTAAATAAGTATTAATGTTTTCGGCTCCTTTCATGCGCTGTTCGGCAATAAAATCGTTTAATTGTGCCAGGCTCATGGTTTGTACAAATCTTCTTATTCGTGCAAAGTCAGTTGGATGAATATTAATAACTGTATCCAACCTTGCTCCTTGGGTAATTCGATCGCTCAAACCATCAATTTCCCTAATATAATAGTTTCTGATACTCCATTTGTTTATTGTTGAATCCCAAAGTACATAATCAGAAATTAGCTTCCAAACCAATTCCCCATTCTCAAATCTTTCCATTGAAAAATTATAGCCTATATCGGATGCATTACTGTAACTCGACATATATATAAATTCACCTGGGGCAATTTGCATATGAATATCGCGATCGGTAAATGGCTGAATACCACCTCTTCTGTAAAGCTGTTCAAAGTTTAACCGTTCTTCATTTGCCGATGGTAAAATCTGGTCACTGAGAAAGAAGGAAAAAGAAGTTATGATAAATGAAGAAATAATATATGGCACCAACAACCTTCTGAAACTAACTCCACTGCTAAGTATGGCAACTATTTCGGTATCGGATGCCATTTTGGAGGTAAAAAAAATGACCGAGATAAAAGTAAATAATGAACTGAACAAAAGGGCAAAATATGGAATAAAATTAAGATAATAGTCAAATATTATAGCCCTGACAGGAGCATTGTGGTTTATAAACCTATCCACATTTTCTGCAAAATCAAAAACTACGGCTATTGTACAGATTAAAACTATGGAATAAAAATAGGTTCCAAGAAATTTCCTGATTATATACAGATCAAGTATTTTAAATTTCCAACGGTTCATAATCTTGTTGTCAGCTTTTTTACCATTTTATTTTTCCATGAATTAAACTCCCCGGAAATAATTTTATTTCTTGCTTCTCTTACCAGCCAAAGATAAAACGTTAGATTATGAATACTTGCAATTATCGGGCCAAGCATTTCACCGGCTACTAAAAGATGGCGAAGATACGCTTTTGAATAGCTAAAACCATTATTGAAAGTTCCTGAGTTGTCGAGTGGAGAAAAGTCGGTCTGCCATTTTTTATTTCTGATATTGATAATTCCTTCGCTGGTAAATATCATACCGTTTCTACCATTTCGGGTAGGCATTACGCAATCGAACATATCAATTCCCAATGCAATAGATTCAAGTATGTTGGCTGGAGTGCCAACACCCATAAGGTACCGTGGTTTATCGAATGGCAATTTACTGCAAACTATCTCAACCATTTCATACATAATTTCGGCAGGTTCGCCAACTGATAAGCCTCCGATGGCATTCCCGCTGCAATTTTGCGAAGCCACAAATTCAGCAGACTCCTTTCTTAAATCGATAAAGGTTGAACCCTGAACTATAGGAAAAAATACCTGGTGATTTCCGTATAAAGACTCTGTTTGCATAACCCTGCAAACCCCCCTTTCCAACCACCTGTGTGTAAGTTCCATCGACTTTCTAGCAAAGCTGTAATCACTCGGGTAAGGAGGGCACTCATCAAAGGCCATCATTATATCAGATCCAATTACTCTTTGCGCATCCACAACATTTTCTGGTGAAAACAAATGCCTTGAACCATCAATGTGTGAACTAAAAACTGCACCCTCTTCTGATAGCTTTCTGTTCCCGCTGAGTGAGAAAACCTGATAACCACCGCTGTCGGTAAGAATTGGTCTGTCCCATTGCATAAATTTATGTAATCCTCCCGCCTCCTTCAATATTTCCAATCCTGGCCTAAGATACAAATGATATGTATTTCCAAGTATTATCGGGGCATTAATCCTGCTTTTCAGTTCTTCAAAACTCACACCTTTTACTGAACCTACTGTACCAACCGGCATAAAAATTGGGGTTTCAATCTCCCCCCTTGATAGGGTAATAGTTCCAGCCCTGGCAGAGGAATGTAAGTCTTTTGATTCAATTTTAAATTTCATTTACCTGTTAAAAATTTAGTCCAAACCTACTGAATTTTAACAAATACACAAAAACTCTCTTTTTGCAGATGTATTGGATAATTAATATATATAAAATCACCAATCAAACCGATGGTATGTTCAATTTTTGTTAATAATTGCCTAAAGACTTTATATCTGCGAACTTGTTAAAGCAGAAATTGTTTAATAAACTTGCACATTAAAATTCCAATTGGATGAATATTTCTAATTTCCCACAAGATTTTTTATTAATTCTCTTTTCTGGTATTTTTATCCTGGCTTTATTGGTTCAACTTTATTATTATCTTTTTATTTTTTCGAGGCTAGTTAGGAATAGAAAAAAACAGGCCCATTTAAATGGTTTGCCCTCTGTTTCTGTAATAATTTGTGCTAAAAACGAGGAAGAAAACCTGAAAAAATTCCTTCCATTGATACTTGAACAGGATTATCCTGATTTTGAGGTAATAGTAGTAAATGACTGTTCTAAAGATAATACTGAGAAACTTCTTGATGAGTTGAAAAAAAAATACAATAACTTAAAATCATCTATTATCAGGGAAGACGAAAAATTCAGACATGGTAAAAAACTTGCATTAACAATTGGAATTAAAGCATCATCGCATGAATACCTATTATTAACAGATGCTGACTGTGAACCTGCTTCAAAAAACTGGCTTGCAGGAATGCAAAAGAATTTTTCAGACGATAAATCACTCGTATTGGGTTATGGCGGTTATTTTGCAGATAAAGGCCTATTAAACAATATCATAAGGTACGAATCGATGTTTACAGGTATGCAATACCTTAGTTTTGCCATTACTGGAATACCTTACATGGGTGTTGGACGCAATCTTGCCTATAAACGCGAACTTTTTTTCAAAAATAAAGGATTTGCAAACCACCTTCACCTGATGTCGGGTGATGATGATCTATTTGTTCAACAAGTAGCTAACCGCAGGAACACCACGGTTGAATTTTCCTACAGCACCCACACAAGGAGTATTCCGAAAAAAACTTTTGAATCATGGTTTTTGCAAAAACAAAGACACGTAAAAACAGGATTGTATTATAACCTGGGTATAAAATTTTTATTATCACTTGAAATTATTACAAGGTATTTGTTAATAGTAACCTTTGTATATTTACTGCTGAATAAATTTTACGTTCCCTTAACAATTTCTCTTTTCTTATTGAGGTATATCGTCTTTTTAATTGTTATTAAATTAGTTATGAAACATTTGAATGAAAAGAATTTGTTTTTACCTTCTTTATTTTACGACATAATAATTCCCTTTACAAATATTGCTGCATTAATTTCTAATTTATCAATTTCAAAAAAGAATAAATGGAAGTAAATCCCAATTTGTCAGACAAGGCAGTTCACGATTACCAACTTGTTCAAAAGGCCTTATCCGGCGATCAGCGATCTTATACAGAGTTACTTAACCGATACAAAGATGCTATTTATTACATGCTACTCAAGATGGTGAATAATCCCAGCGATGCAGAAGATTTAACAATAGAAGCCTTTGGAAAGGCATTCAAGAATATTCATCAGTATGCACCTAATTTCGCTTTCAGTACCTGGTTGTTTAAAATTGCTACAAACAATTGCATTGATTTTATCAGGAAAAAAAGATGTACTCCAACTTCCATTGATGGGTCGAATGTTGAAACGGATCCTACTCCGTTTCAACTACAAAGTGATGTATTAGACCCTGAAGAAATACTTATCAATCAGCAAAAATCCTTTATGATGAAAAATCTTGTATCTAATTTAAAACCCAGATACAGGAAATTGGTAGAGTTAAGATATTTCAACGAATTCTCTTATGACGAAATAGCTCTTGAATTGGATCTGCCAATTGGAACAGTGAAAGCACAATTATTCAGAGCAAGAAACTTACTTTACAATATTCTTAAAAACAACATTAAAGCAGAATAAAGCCTCTGAAATAATAAATGGATATTATTTTAAAATACTTTCCTGATTTAACTGAACAGCAAAAAGCCCGGTTTGAAAAACTTTATCCTTTTTACCGACACTGGAATTCACTCATAAATCTTATTTCCAGAAATGATATTGAAAATTTATATGAGCGGCACGTTCTTTACTCTTTGTCCATTGCAAAAGCAATTAATTTTCAGCCCCTGCAAACGGTTTTAGATGTTGGAACAGGAGGTGGTTTCCCGGGGATTCCACTGGCTATTTTATTCCCGCAAACAAAGTTTTTGCTTGTTGATTCTATAGGCAAAAAAATAAAAGTAGTAAAAGAATTAATTCATGTGCTTGAATTAAAGAATGTTATTGCCGTGCAATCCAGAGTTGAAGACTTGACTAATAAATATGATGTAATTATTTCGAGGGCAGTTGCCACTCTGCCCAAATTTGCAAATCTCGTAAAAGACAAATTAAGTAATAGCGGAACTTATACTTCAAACGGCTTATATTATTTTAAGGGTGGTGATATTTCAAATGAGATAAAAGCATTCAAAAATACCACAATTTACCATTTGACCGATTTCTTTAAAGAACCATTTTTTGAAACAAAACTTATTATTTTTATCCCTCCGGGCAGATTATAAAACAAGTTTTTTCAACTGTTTTCAAATTCTTTCCAAGAAGTTTTGCATAAATTAAAAATATATTACCTTTGCAGTCTTAATTGAAAATCTGTATAAAGCAAAACTTATAAACGATTATTAAATGAAAAGGACATTCCAGCCATCAAACCGCAAGAGAAAAAACAAACATGGTTTCAAAGAAAGAATGACTACAGCAAACGGCCGAAATGTATTGGCAGCCCGCAGGGCAAAAGGTAGAAAAAAACTCACTGTAAGTGACGAACCCAGACATAAGGTCTAATATTATCCCTATCCATATTTGAAGCAAAGGCAATAAAGTCTTTGCTTTTTTTATTTTGCAGACACCAAAATAAACTAAAGAAAGTGAGCAGTACATCAATAATTCTAAAAATCAATGCCTTCCTCTAAATGAAAAAAACTGCTTCTGCGACGGGGAACTTACAAGCTTTTATTATATAGTCATTTCTGCTTTCGCAGGAATGACAAGGGAGTTGTCAAAAATTTTTAGAGATATAAAATCCTTGAATACCTCCCTGCTGTTAACAGCAGTAGTAAGATTTGTTAATACTCAATTTTGCGAAAGGAATAATGCCTCAGATTTATCTAAAGCAAGGCTAAATTAAAAATGCCTTGCTTTATTTATAAATTATTATGCTTGAAGTTTTCTGCATAAACTATTCACCTGTCATCAGAAATAAGGGTTTCATTTCGAAACTTTCATAAATTGGGCGTAACCTTTCGGTATTATAATGTTTGGAAACATTTACAAGTTTTTTGGTGCTTGTTACCACGTCGATAGGCATATTGTCGTACCGTCCGTTTTGTAAAACTACCAATCTGCCATGCACTCCTTTTAATATAAGGTCAAGTGCGAGATTACCAAAAGCCATAGGCACAATTGAGTCAATTGCATCGGGATCGCCGCCACGCACCAAATAACCAAGTTTCTGGTTTATTACGTTAATGGGGTGACCGTTGTTATATCTGGGAGACAATCTAACAAGTTCAGAGGACACAAGGTCTCCGATGCCTCCTAGTTTTGCATGTCCGTAGGCATCTTTTTCCTGACTTTGAAATACCATTTCTCCACCGATAAACATGGAACCTTCTGAAACTAAAACTACAGAATAATTGCTTGGATTTTTCTTTCTGTCTTCGACCAATAATTTTGTTAGTTTCTCCATTTCAAACTTATACTCGGGGATAACACATCTGTTTGCTGCTCCGGCCATGGTAGGCAACATCGCGGTAAATCCGGCATAACGGCCAAATACTTCAAGTACAAGAAACCTTTCATGCGACCCGGCTGAGGTCCTCAAAATATGCGTAAGCATTATAGTTCGTGTAATACAAGTGCTGAAACCAATGCAGTAGTCAGTTCCCGGCACATCGTTATCCATAGTTTTAGGGATGGCTATTACTTTTATTCCTTCTCTGTAAAGTCTTACACCATAGCTCAGCGTGTCGTCACCACCAATGGGTATTAAATAATCAATATTAAGAAAGGCCAGGTTCTTTAAAACTTCCTTTGTCAAGTCGTTCACATCATCTTTATATTTATCCTGCAAATGATCGGGAACATTTATTCTGGAAACTTTACCAGGATTGGTACGGGAACTGTGCAGGAAAGTTCCACCTGTTCGCCCTGCCCTGTTCACAATTTCTTCCGAGAGTTCAAAATAACTTAAGCTATTATTGGCTTTGTTATCGGGTATCATTTCCATGATTCCTGCCCATCCGCGTCTAATACCAATTACCTTGAAATTTTCACGTAAAGCCCTAATTGTAATTGCCCTGATTGCAGGATTCAAACCCGGAACATCGCCTCCTCCTGTTAGAATAGCGATTACTCCTTTGCTTTTCTTTATGTTTGCCATGATAATTTATTTTTTTTTTCCACTCTCAAAGTAAGGAAAAAACAATATATAATTCAACAATCACCGCAATTTTCAAACTTAAAATTTTCCATCAATCGCACTTTTAGAATTGAATTAAAGATGAGAATTACGTGGGTTCGTATTCATCCCAGCTTTTTATTTTAATTCCCTCAAGCCCTTTATTGCACAACGCATGGATAAATGCGTTAGCCAGCCTGGCATTTGTAATTAACGGAATATTAAAATCAATTGCTGATCTTCTAATCAGGTAATCATTAAAAAGTTCATCTTTCGAAAGGTTTTTTGGAATATTGATTACCAGATCTATTTTCTTTTCCTTTATATAATTGAGTGTATTAGGATTTTGATTTTCGTCGGGCCAATACAACATAGTACAGGGGATACCATGATCATGGAAGAATTGTTGTGTACCCTTAGTCCCAAAAAGCCTACATCCATTTTCTACAAGAAGCCTTGAGGCTGTGAGCAATTCGATTTTTGATTTTGAGGGGCCTGTTGACATTAGTACATTTTTGACAGTAATCTTATAACCTACCGAAAGCATGGACTTTAAAACTGCTTCATAATAATCTTCACCTATACAACCCAACTCTCCGGTTGAGGTCATTTCCACACCAAGAACCGGATCGGCTTTTTGAAGACGTGAAAAAGAAAATTGTGAGGCTTTAACACCCACATAATCCAAATCGAATATATTTTTAGCTGGTTTTTCGGGTTTTTTACCAAGCATGGCCAGGGTGGCAATTTCTATAAGGTTTATTTTCAGAATTTTAGATACAAACGGAAAGCTTCTTGATGCTCTGAGGTTACATTCAATAACTTTAATCGCGTTATCCTTTGCCAGAAACTGTATGTTAAATGGACCTGTTATTTGAAATGCGTGAGCAATTTCGCGGGCTATCCGTTTGATTTTTCTGATTGTTCCGATATATATCTTTTGCGGAGGAAAAACAATTGTAGCATCTCCTGAGTGTACACCTGCAAATTCAACATGCTCCGAAATAGCATAAACCAATATTTCCCCATTTTCGGCAACGGCATCAAACTCAATTTCTTTGGCATCCTCAATAAATTCTGAAACCACAACCGGATATTTTTTTGAGACATTCGTGGCTAATTTAAGGAAATGTTCAAGTTCAATCTTATTTGAAACCACGTACATAGCAGCGCCC
>BBPF01000324.1_pt2 | contig 16490 bp, 14 predicted proteins | sample 1343921 | NCBI WGS metagenome assembly BBPF01 (sample SAMD00019090, study PRJDB2971) | groundwater metagenome | isolation source: The Cedars highly-alkaline
ATAATAAAATTTCTTGAAAATAAATTTGTGTTTTTGATTGCAACATTTTGGGGGGATTTACTTTAGTAAGGCCTTTTTTAAAAAATTAATCATTCATTTTATTAAAGACCACATAAATACCATTTAGTAATCTATTCTGTTTTTTGATTTAGTTTCCTGCTTTTGCCGAAATTTTTATAGGTATAAATTCCCCGGGAATCTGATTATATGTGAAAAACAGGAACGCAGTTCAGTTTTACCGTACTGCTCCGCCCCATCCAAGTATGATTTGTTAACGGAATATACCAGGTTTTTAAGAAACCTATTGTATTTTATAGAATTAAATGCCATGAATAGCAAAATGCTATACCGAGACTAAAGATCATAAATTGGTTAAATCAGGCAGATAAATTTTACCCAAATTATTTTTTTGTTAGACCAGAATAATCCTATTTAATTCGGAAATCAAGAAGCAAATTATCATTAAGGTAGGCTTGCAGGTGATCGCCGATTTTCACCGGGCCTACGCCCTCCGGTGTACCGGTAAAAATAAGATCCCCAATTTTTAATGGAAAAAATTTGGATACATACTCAATCAATACATCAAAAGAAAAAATCATATTGGCTATGTTACCGGTTTGAACGGTTTTTCCATTAATATCTAATCTGAACGGCAAAGTATCTATGTTGGGGAACGAATTTTTTGATAAAAATTTTCCTAATGGAGCGGACCCCTCAAATGCTTTTGCAATTTCCCAGGGCAGGCCTTTTGTTTTGCATTCATTTTGCAAATCCCTGGCTGTAAAATCAATACCTAAGCCTATTTCATTGAAATACCGATGCGCGTACTGCCGGTTGATGTTTTTACCTAAGCGGTTAATTTTTATTACAACTTCAACTTCGTGATGTATTTCTTTTGAAAAATCAGGTAAATAAAAGGGGGCGTTGTTTCTGAGTATCGAAGTATCAGGTTTCAAAAAAAAGACAGGCTTTTCGGGAATTTCATTATTCAATTCTCCGGCGTGGGCAGTATAATTTCGGCCGATACAAATAATTTTCATAAAGAAAAATTTAGCGGTGATTGAATTTTCTGAGCTTAATTGCAGTCAAAACCTTTTTTGTATAAAGCGGAAAATCAGAATTAATAATCCAATCATAATAACCGGGGTATTTTGAGAGCACTTCTTCAACCGGAATTCCCTTGTACTTTCCGAAATTAAAAACTTCTACATTGTTGTTGTCGTAAATAATTCTACCTGCAAAATCGACATTGCGGTTATGTTCAGAGAATTTAGACAATGCATCCACGTCATTTTCAAGCGTTTCGTACTTTTCAAGTTGCGCTTCAAGCACTTCAAATGTAGCCCTTGTGTCAGCTTCGGCACTATGTGCATTTTCAAGATCCTTTCCGCAATAAAACTTGTATGCAGCCGAAAGGTTTCGTTGTTCCATTTTGTGAAAAATTACCTGGACATCAATAAATTTTCGTTTTTTCAAGTCGAAATCTATACCCGATCTCAGAAATTCCTCTGCAAGCAATGGCAAATCAAACTTATTGGAATTAAATCCGGCAAAATCACAGCTTTCAAATGTATTTACAAGCGTTTGACCTACTTCCTTAAATACCGGAGCATTTTTTACATCCTCGTCCGATATGCCATGAATTGCAGTAGCTTTTGGATCTATTGGAATGGTTGGATTAATTCGTATGGTTTTTTTTTCAACACTTTCGTTCGGGTAAATTTTTAAATAAGAAAGTTCAACTATCCTGTCATTTACAACGTCAATACCTGTGGTTTCAAGGTCAAAAAAAATGAGTGGATTTTTCAGTTTTAGCTTCATAAATGAAAATGTAGTTAATAAAAGGATTATTCGGAACAGTATGTATAAAAAGATGGCTACGGGAAAATTTTTCCAAAGCCATCAATTTATTGCAATGCCGGTTATCATTTTTTTCTTTCCTTTCAATGTTATTCTAATCTTTATCCAGAATTTTACTTAAGGCGATATCGGCCTCAATTCACGGTGCTGTAATTTTCTGATTTTATGATTTTTGAGATTTATGCTTGTCAAATCTTCACCTCAGGTTCAGACGTTTATCATCATGGGCATAAGCAACATTAGCACATCTTCATTTTCGTTTTCCTTTTCAGCTGGCAGCAAAATTCCCGCTCTTGATGGATCGGAGAGTTCCATTATTATTTCCTGCGACGAAAGGTTGGATAAAATTTCTATAAGGAAAAGTGATTTGAAGCCGATATCCATAGGCTCTCCATCAAACTGGCATTTTATAGTTTCATAGGCAGAAACACTGAAATCAATATCCTGAGCCGAAATAGTTATCTGGTTTGATGCTAATTGAAGTTTAACCAGATTGCTTGCCTGATTTGAAAACACTGCAACCCTGCGAAGTGAATTATAAAAATCTACCCTGTCGATAGAAAGTTTATTCGGGTTATTGGTTGGTATTACAGCACTATAATTAGGATAATTGCCCTCAACAAGTCGGCAGATTAATTTATAATTGGTAAGGGTGAAAAACGCATTTTTGTCATCGAATTCTAATTTTACATCATTTTTTCCCCGGCCTAGTACATTCTTTAATAATCCTGCCGGTTTTTTTGGAAGAATAAAAGATGTGTCTGATTCAGTATTGACGTCGTTTCTTTTATATCTTACAAGTTTGTGAGCATCAGAGGATACAAAACTTATATTATTTGGATGCAATTCAATGAAAATACCATTCATAACCGGTCTGAGTTCATCATCGGCGGTGGCGAATATTGTTTTGGAAATACCCTGCATAAGTAAATCGCCGCTTAATACCACAGAAGATTTATTTTGGTCTCTTAACACAGGAACCTGGGGATAATCGTTACCCCTTTGACCAATAGCGTTGAATTTGCCATTTTCAGAACTTAATGAAATTGCAAGTGTATCGGGGTTTATTTCAAACGTCAGCGGTTGTTCCGAAAATTCTTTTAGAGCATCTGTCAATATCCTTGCCGGAACTGCAATGCTGCCTTCGCCGCTTACATTGGTAAGTTTTAAACTGGTAATCATTGTAGATTCAAGGTCTGATGCTGTAATAACCAATTCATTCTTTTCAAGCTGAAATAAAAAATGGTCAAGAATCGGGATCGTGTTTTTGGAATTTATAACTCTGCTTACAACCTGCAGATGATTTAGAAGTTCTGTACTAGAGACAATAAATTTTATCATACAATTTTTTTTAATAAAATATCAACTATGGTCTGAGCCCTAATTATTTACAAAGAATTTGTAAGTTTCAATATTACAAAAAAAAATTCAGCTTTCAAATTTCCATTTTAAAACTTGTCCTTTATTTTAATCAGTAAGCTGAATAAACAGGCTAATATGAGGATATTCCCGTTCAGTTTAACTTGAAAAATTCAGTGTCCTTTAAAAGCAAATCAACATTAAAAAAAGTAAGTAAAACCAAATCTTTTCCTTTATTTATTGTACCATACAATAAATTCAGGTCATGTTCCCCGATTTGCCCTTCAGTTTTAATCAGGTGCAATTTTAATTGTGTTTCCTCGCCTTGCATTCTGGTAACGCTCAGATTAGCAAATGGCAGAGCCTGATTCAGTGAATCCAGAATTTCAGGTTTGGTTTGTGTTAACAGTTTGTTAAATGGAACATACGAAAAATATGTTATGTACCTGAATAATGCTGTATCCGAAACATTTTTCAGAGGTCTTTTTTCAGGAAGTGAATAAATTTCAAACCGGTTATCGTCAGTTAAAATAATTTCAAAACCTGAAGCAAAACCGGTTGGGTATTCTACTGCAATACGTCGAATGTAGTTAAAATTATAAGCAAAAATTACATTTTCGCGCCAAAAACCTTCATCAACCCTAAACGCTTCACCAACTTCTCCAATTAATCCAGGTACTTCTACCTCAAAAGGCAATTTTGAGTTTCCTTTAAGCATATAAGTTGGGCTGTTTTGCCTGTGCCAAACAATTATTCTTTTAGTTGCCCATCTTTTCCTGACGGAAACTTCGATGCCTTCATTTAGCATTAACTCCAATATTTTTGGCCGCTCGGCGATTGAAACAGGGCTTTTCATTTTAATATTTTCCAATATTCGAAGAAAATTTTGCATTTGGTGAATATCGGCGAGGTGTTCATTGTTTATTTGCCAGCCCTCCGGGATTTTGGAAAACTTAATTTTATTTTCACCTTGTTTCAGAGTTATTTCCTGTACCCGATAAATATTTTCAATCGCAAAGTCAATGGATCTGCGGGGAAATGTGGAATTCGGGTTTGTTAGGAGCAATAAAACCATTGCTATTAGCAGTACCGAAAAAACCAGAAGGTATTTTTTAATTTGTTTTGACATTACATTTGTTGACTTAGCCGTTGGTTATGCCCTTTATTGTGAATACCGGTACTTGCGATACCATGTAAATGCAAACCCAAATATAGCAACCAACAATACCGGCAAAATTATATTTACCAGCTGCCATTTTATTTTTTCTTCTCTCAGTTTTTCCCTGTCAATAAGCCTAAGCGAAAACTGTCTGTTTCTAAGTTCCATCAGGCCTTTCTCATCTAAAAGGTAATTTATGGCATTAAGAATAAATTCTTTGTTACCGAAAGTTTGCCTTGAAAAACGGTCATAGCCCAGGGGTAGAGGTTCCGGAACTCCACGGCTTATTGACACGTCGTTGCGTATAATATCTCCATCGCCAATAACAATCATTTTAGTAGGGATGCTATTTTCTCTGAATTTAAAGTTATCTCCGGTTTTAATTGGAAAGGGCCTGTTTTTAAAAACCGATGGAAATTGGCCCTCTAAAAGAATTGCAACAGGCAGGTATGACATTGAAAAATACGAGGGGTTAATTGGTTTTCTCGCAGCTTCGAGCGTTACAAAAAGAGGTGCATTAACAGCTCTCGAATTCCGGGATGAGCTTAAAAGTATTTCTTTATGCACATAAGGATTGTCTCCAACGGTATCAACAACACTTGCAAATTCCGATTTTACCATAATTAAATTTCTGGTAATTGGGTGACCTGCAGGCGGAAGCAATAAGGGAGAATAATACCATGGAGCAGGGGTGAAGCTGGCTGGTTGCCCGGCGAATGCAGTATTTATCGGAATAAATACACATTGCAAGTCTAAAATAAGATTTGGGTTTACTCTAACACCGTACCTGAACAACTGATCTTCAATATTCAAATTTTTTATTAGCCCAACAGCTGAACTTGCATTAGCAAGACTGTCGAGATCAATTGCAACGGGGTCGATAAGCCACAATACTTTACCGCCTTGCATAATATATTGGTCAATTACAGCTTTTGCTTTTTCGGTGAATGGTTTTTGAGGTTTGGCTATAATTATTAATGAAAATTCATTTAGTACATGTATTGAATCTGTATTTATCTGTCCCCTGAAAACATCGTATGATTTAACCAGTTCTTTGGTTATATCGCCAACAAGATATTCGTCCAATTCACCCTGTCCCTCAATAAAAGCAATTTTTTGATGCTCTGTGAGCCTGAGGTTGTGCAGGGTACTAATTAGTTCATGTTCAAGCGATTCAATTGAGTGATTAAGATTTTTTTCTGCAGATCTTCCCGGATTATTTTTCAGCAGGCGAACCGGCATTTCATACCCTTTATAAGTAATCAATGCCCAGGGGAATATTATGCTCTGCGATGTACCTCCGTGTTTATCCTTTACTTCAACATTTATAGGTATCATACCCTTTTCGTTGAGAGATGCATAAAATTTGTTTCTTACCTCAGGATTTTCACTTTCAGAAGGATTAATAAATTGGTACTGAATTTTATTACCTGCTACCACTTTGAATTCATCAAACATTTGCATTACAGAATTTCTTAACCGCTTAATTCCTATAGGAATATCGGCTTTGAGGTAAACCCTGATAAATACTATATCGTCAAGCTCTTCTAGAATTTGCCGGGTTGGAGCAGAAAGGGTATGACGTTTTTCGGAGGTTAAGTCAAGTCGGAAATAAGCAAAACCGGAAATGATGGCTACCAGTGTAATAATTAATGTTACAAGAGCAAATTGCACAATATCCTGTTTTCTTTTTTGTTTATTCCGGCTAAGTTGGTTCATACAATTAATTTTTCCAGTTTCTACTACGCAAAACAGTACGTGTTAAAAAAACAAAAAAACCAATTAAGCACAAAAAGTAAATAAGGTCTCTTGAATCGAGTACTCCTCTGCTTACCGAACGGTAATGTTCCTTTATACCCAGATTTATAAGAAACGATTCCAATTCCCGGAGGGCTGGTATTCCGGCAATTGAGTCAAAACCTATAAAAAAGAAAAATGAAATCAGCACCCCAATTATAAAAGCAATTATTTGGCTGTTGGTTAGTGATGAGGCAAATATGCCAATTGAAACATAGGTGCTTCCGAGTAAAAATAAACCTATATAGGAGCCCCAGGTTCCACCCGTATCAATATTTCCCACAGGATTTCCCAACCTGTAAACAGAATAAAAATAAATGAGCGTGGGAATTAAGGATAGCAGTACAAGTGCTATTCCGGCAAAAAATTTGGCAAGCACAATTTGCAGTTCATTAATAGGACGGGAGAGAAGCAACTCAATTGTACCGCTTTTTTTTTCTTCTGAAAACATTTTCATAGTTATGGCCGGAACCAGAAAAAGAAATACCCAGGGTGCCATAAGAAAAAGAGTATCCAATGAGGCATGTCCCGACTCAAAAATATTAAGTTCGCCTGGAAATATCCACATAAACAAGCTATTTACAATAAGAAAAACAATTATAACCATATATCCGGTTAAACTACTGAAAAAGTTGTTTATTTCTTTTTTAACTAAGGAGTACATTTTTTGTATCGCAAATTAAATTCAGTATAATTTCTTAGAATTGAAAATTCTTTATGTTTGAATAATTAATTACAGAAACACCATGAAAGTAGAAATTTATTATTTCCTTCCATGTTTTTCCCTCTTCTGCCATTTGAATAGCTCCTTCCTGACACATTCCTATGCCATGCCCAAAACCTTTTCCTCTTATAACGATTTCAGACAAGTTATGGTTTGTATCAATAGAAAAAAAGGTTGAACGCAAACGCCAGTGGTTTCTTATTTTTGACAAAGGTAATGAGTCGCCAGATATTCTATAATAGGCAGTACGGCTATCTTGATAAAACCTTAGCCTGCCGGGGTCCAATTGTAGTATATTCGCATTAAACCCGTTGGCAATCAGGTAATGTTTCCAATCTTCTATTTTAATTATTCTTTCCCAATTTCTCCTGTTTCTTTTCACACAAAATGGATCAATTACTGAACGCAAATAAGGCCTTGATACTAGCCAAACATCTTCGGCATTAGCAGTTTGGCCACCACAGTGCGCATGAAAAGCTCCGGTAATTAACATTGAATCACTGTCGATAATTACCATACCCTGTGTTGCTATTGTTGCTTCAAAAATTACCCTGTATCTCCGGAGCCGTCCCTTGTACACCTGACAATGCACTTCATCGCACAGGTTAAATCCCTCTTCTTGGTGCCGATCAAGTTGCCTTAGTGCGTATATGCGGCAAACAGTGGCTTGCGCTTTATAAAATTCAGGACTTGAATTATAGCCTGCTTCAGCTTCTACAACGCCGGTAAGATATAATTCAATGTTTACCCGGTTTATAATTTTCAGCCTCTTAAATTCTACTGAAAATGTAACACTTCCAAAGTATTCCCTTACATCCAAATCAATGTGAAGCGGTCTGAGGCTGAATTCCGAAATTTCGTTTTCGCTGCCAAAATGTACACTTTTATAAATGCCCGAGTAGCCATTTGCCCTGCTTAGCATAATATAATCGCCAAATGCAGTCAGGTAAACCGGTTCTGAAACAGCAACCTGTTCAAGTTGTCGTCCATCGGCGATTAGGTAGTATGTTCCTGTTAAAGGAGAAAAAATCAGAGATGAAATATTATTTTCGTTATAAAGGCTAACCTTTATTTCCATTCCCAAGCCGGGGAATAAAATTGAACCTATGGCCGAAATTAGGATGGTAAATAAAAGTTTCATGCAATTGTTTTTTCCGGTAAACCAATATAGCCCGTTAATAGTTCTGCCGCCTTTTTTGAGGCACCCGAATCACCCAGCAAGGCTTTCAATTCTCTGTATTTTTTAACAATCTTCCTTCTGTTGGATTCATGCAAAATAATATTGTTGAGTTCCTGCCGTAAATTGTTCTCGTTAAAATTGTTCTGAAGTAATTCAGTTACAACTTTTTCATTTAAAATAAGGTTAACAAGCGAAGCAAAGGGAATTTTGATTACCAACCTTACTAAAAGGGCAGTAATAGGGGCAACTTTATAGCAAACTACCTGAGGAACTTCGAATAAGGCAGTTTCAAGGGTAGCAGTACCGGAATTTACTAAAGCTGCGTATGAATTAGAAAGTAAAGCATAAGTCTGGTTAAAAACAATGCCGAACCCGCTATTTTTCAATAAATTTTCATAAAATTTTTTTTCAACCGAAGGTGCGGCAGCCACCACGAACTGGTAATCCGGAAAATGATTTTTCATTTTAATCATTATGGGAAGGCTGTAGGAAATTTCGTGTTTACGGCTACCCGCCAGAACGGCTATAATAGGATTTGCACTTAGTTGATTTTCGGCAATAAAACGGTTAAATCCCGGTAAAACAGATTTTTTCTGTTCAATAGCATCAAGAAGAGGATTACCCACATAATCTACATTATAGTTAAACTGCTTGTAAAAACCGGTTTCAAATGGAAAGATTACAAGCATGTGATCGACATATTTTTTAATTTTTTTTACGCGGCTGCTGTTCCATGCCCAAAGTTTAGGTGAAATATAGTAAAAAACTTTGTAGTTGTTTTTTTTTGCAAACTCCGCCATACGTAAATTAAACCCGGGATAATCTATTAAGATGACTGCATCGGGCTGAAATTCCAGTAGTGCAGATTTACATATTGAGAAATTTTTTACAATTTGATTTAAATTTTTAAGTACCTCCCAGGCACCCATAAAGGCCATATTTTGGTAGTGGAGTATCAGATTTGCTCCTTGTTCGCACATTAAATTTCCGCCAACAACAGTAAAAACAGCCTTTTTATCAATTTGGTTTATTTCCCTGATAAGGTTAGAACCATGTAAATCGCCCGAAGCCTCTCCGGCAATTATAAAATACTTCATAATCAGACTCTTTTAAAATCTTCAATGGTAATTAATAATCTTTAAACCGGGTTTAAAGAAACGGAATAATTATGAATTTCTGAACATAATTTATTCAGGTAATTAATCTAAACAGTAATACCAGTCCGGCAAGTATAAATGTAGCCATGAGAACTCCCCTTGCAGATAAAAGAAAATCCTTCCAGATAAAAATAAAAAACAGTAACAAATTTGGAAGAACATTCAGGCTGAGAACCTTTGTCAATATATTAAATCCCAAAAGTGTATTCACAAATTCGCTAAAAGTAAGCTCATTGACTCTGAATAAATAAAAAACAAACATGGAAATAATTGGCAATATTAGCCCAAGGATGAGTCCAAGTGGCTGAGAATTAAACTTTGATTTTTTCATAAAAACCTTTCAGTTTTTGAATCGACGAATGTGAGGTTAAATCAACCCTTACCGGAACCATAGAAATATAATTATTTTGAAGCGCCCATTCATCAGTGTCAGCAGCTTCAGCTTCGAAATTATTAAAATATCCTGTTAACCAGAAATAATCACGTTTATGAGGGTCAGTTCTTTTTTCATATTCCCCTTTCCAGATACCACGTGCTTGCCTGCAAATTCTTAATCCCTTAATGGCATTCTCCGATGCAATTGGAAAATTTACATTCAGGCAGATGTTTTCGGGTAAACCGTTAATTAAAACATTATTTACAATTTCTTCAATATATAAGGAAGTGTGCGAAAAGTCGGCATGAATTGAATAATCGAGCAGTGAAAACCCAACTGAAGGAATGCCATGCAGCACGCCTTCCATGGCAGCAGCCATTGTACCGCTGTAAACAATGCTTATGGAAGAATTACTTCCATGATTGATACCCGATAGAATTATATCTGGCTTAGTGGGAAGCAGCTGATCAATGGCCAGTTTCACACAATCTACAGGCGTGCCCGAGCAAGAATACAATGTAAAGGCAGGCTCTTCCTTTAGCTTATGCACCCTTATGGGGTATTTAATGGTTATAGCATGCGACATGCCCGACCTTCCCTCATCAGGGGCAACCACCACCACATTTCCAAAGGGCCTTACAATTTCAATCAGTTTTTTAATTCCGGGGGCATGCACGCCATCATCGTTTGTAACCAGTATAAGTGGAGCTTTTGAATCTTTCAATTTATAATAGTTTTACATTTAATGTACAAAAATAATCAATTGATTACAACAAACAACCAATTGAGAAAACTCAATGGAATAAAATGGTAGCATTAAGCTACACAACAAAGATGAAAATGAACTTTTTATTTTAATTTTGGAATTTTGTAATCAATTGGAAACGCTTTTCCCAAAGTATCTAAACTAAAGTAAAGAAGTATTCAAATATTTTTTTAAACGACAATTGTTAACATATTTTTAATTTGTATGAAAATTTCTTATAACTGGCTGAGAGAATATATTAATACCGATTTATCATTACAAGAGATTTCTGCTGTTCTAACAAGCATAGGCCTCGAGGTTGAATCTGTTGAACCTTTTGAAACTATTAGAGGAGGCCTTGAAGGCATTGTTATTGGAGAGGTAATTAGTTGTCGACAACATCCAGATGCTGATAAACTTACTGTAGCCAAGGTTAATGTAGGCAATGGCAATTTGCTTCAAATTGTTTGCGGAGCGCCAAATGTGGCTCAAGGGCAAAAAGTACCCGTAGCCCTTGTCGGTTCTTCCTTGTACAAAGGGGAGGAGACTTTAGTAATAAAAAAAACCAAAATAAGGGGAGAGTATTCCGAAGGAATGATTTGTGCCGAGGATGAACTTGGGTTGGGAACCTCGCACGACGGGATTATGGTTTTACAACAGGATGTAATGCCCGGTACGCCGGCCAGAGAATATTTTAATATTGAAACCGATTACACCCTTGAAATTGGACTGACCCCAAACCGTATAGATGCTGCCTCGCATTACGGGGTTGCACGCGACCTTGCTGCCTACCTTGCAGTTTCGGGAAAAGGGAAACTTCATCTTCCGGGAGTTGAAAAATTTAAGCCCGATAATAACAACCTGAATATTCCGGTTGAAATTGTCAATCCAGATGCATGTTTGAGGTATGCAGGAGTAACAATTAGCGGTGTAAATGTTGGCCCTTCGCCCAAATGGCTTCATAACAGATTATTGACAATAGGGCAAAGGCCAATAAATAACGTGGTTGATATTACAAATTATGTATTGCACGAATTCGGCCAACCATTACACGCATTTAATGCCGATAAAATAAAGGGAGGTAAAGTTGTTGTAAGAACTCTTACTGAAAATTCTCCATTTATTACTCTCGATTTGGTGGAAAGAAAACTTGCCGGTGACGACCTTATGATATGCAATACTGTTGAAGGAATGTGTATAGCAGGCGTTTTTGGCGGAAAAGAATCTGGAGTTGACGAGACAACAACCAATGTTTTTCTGGAAAGCGCTTGTTTTAGCCCCGATTTTATTCGTCGTACTTCACGCAGGCATGGCCTTTTTACCGATGCTTCATTCAGGTTTGAAAGAGGAGTTGATCCCGATATTACAGTTTATGCCTTGAAAAGGGCTGCCATGATGATTAAGGAAATTGCAGGCGGAAATATTTCATCGGATATTGTAGATGTTTACCCAAGACCGGTTTCTCCTTTCAATGTGACAATTTCCTTAAAGAATGTTAGCAGGCTTATTGGAATTGAGATTCAAACAGAAATTATTAAAACCATTCTGAAAGCTCTCGACATTAAAATTAAAGAAGAGAAGGAAGACATTCTTCAGTTGGAAGTGGCTCCATATCGTGTTGATGTGAGGAGAGAGGCCGATATAATTGAAGAAATCCTTCGGATTTATGGCTATGATAAGGTTCCTGTTTCATCACGTGTAATTTCAAGCATAACACCTTCAGAGAAGCCCGATAAGAATAGGACAAAAAATATTATAGCAGATATGCTATCAAGTCAGGGGTTCAATGAGATGATGTCTAACTCACTAACCAAATCGGAATATTACGAGAATTCGAAATCATTCCCTTCCGATAATCTCGCCATTATTTTAAACCCTTTGAGCACTGACCTGAATTGCATTCGCCAGACTCTTTTGTTTGGCGTACTTGAAAGTGTTGCCTATAACCAGAATCGCAAAAATTCTGATCTCAGGCTTTTTGAATTCGGTAACTGCTATACCTTCAACCGTAATGCCGGTGAAAAGGGACATCTATACAGGTATAGCGAGGAGGAACATCTTGCCATTGCTCTATCAGGAAATTTTATCAGTCAAACATGGAATGCTCCTACCCGTGAAACTGATTTTTTCATACTGAAGGGTTTTACCGAATCTGTTTTGAACCGGTTGGGTATTCAGCCTAATTTGATGAATCAAAAATCAATAAACAATGATGTTTTTTCTGAAGGAATTGAATTTATAATGGATGGGAAAAAATTAGCTGCATTTGGAAGTATAAACAAAAAACTTCTCAAGGAATTTGATATAAAAAATATGGTTTTTTATGCCGATTTAAATTGGACATTAATATTTCAAACACTTGTACCCGATTCAGTTTCCTTTGTTGAACTTCCAAAATACCCCGAAGTCAAAAGGGATTTGGCAATGATTTTAAGTACAAAAGTAAGTTTTGAAAGCATTCGTGAACTGGCATTTCAAACCGAGAAAAAACTACTGAAAAAGGTGCTGATTTTCGATGTTTATGAAGGTGAAAATATAGAAAAGGGCAAAAAATCTTATGCAATAAGTTTTATTTTGCAGGACATTGAAAAAACACTTACCGATTTTCAGATTGATAAAATTTTGGCAAATTTGGTAGAATCATTTGAAAAGAATTTAGGTGCAAACATTAGAAAGTGAAAAGCTAATTGTTTCAATGAATGCAAAAATTGAATTGTTTTACGGAGATATAACTAGTTTGAAAGTTGATGCAATAGTAAATGCAGCCAACACATCATTGCTTGGTGGAGGTGGTGTTGATGGAGTTATTCACAGGGCCGCAGGCCCCAAGTTGCTTGAGTTGTGTAAAACACTTGGAGGCTGTGCTACCGGTGAGGCAATTATTACCCCCGGTTTTAATTTACCTGCAAGGTTTGTTATTCATACAGTTGGGCCTGTATGGCATGGAGGCCATATTCAAGAGGATGAATTGTTGAAAAACGCATATCAGAGAAGTCTTGAAACAGCCTTAGAAAATCACATTGAAACAATTGCCTTCCCAAATATCAGTACCGGGGTTTATGGCTTTCCAAAAGACAGAGCGGCCAAGATTGCCGTGAATACAATAAAAGAATTTGTTTCAAAGGAAAAACATATTAAAAAAGTTATTTTTGCCGTTTTTGATGAAGATAATTTTAAAATTTACAAGGAACTTTTAAAAAACAATTAATTACCAGATTATGAAAAATATGTTTCTTATTGTTGTGCTTATAGTATTTACATGGACAAACAATGAGGCTTATTCGCAAAACAGATACCAGCCATTTATGACAAAAAATGGTGTAGCTATTGACTATAAATGGAGTCACTCAATACCTTTTAATAAGAACAGCCCGTTGGAATTAAGGCTAAGGATAAGAAACACAAATGAACATGCCATTAACACTGTTTTTGAAGTTGACTTTTATATGGGGCCTGTTATAGCCGAATCAAGCCAAAGAGTTGAATTATGCATATTACCTGGCCGGTGGAAAACAGGCCGTACAAATGGCGTTTATTTCCAAACACTTTCACTTACTAATGATCAAATCAGGTCGGAAGATTTTAAATGGGAAATCAATAAAATTACAGTTGAAAAAATAGATGAGTGTACAGAAATGCCATGACCATTTTCTGAATCCGTTTAAACTAAATTTTTTGCGGTCAAACTTTTAATCCTTAAGAAGTAACGCAAGGCAAAAAAACTTCTCTTTGTTCAAGCGCTCAAGCCACAAGGGCTTTTACTTTTTTTCTGAAACAAAAAAAGCAAAAAAAAATGACGCCGCTGCAGCGAATTTCCTGAAAATCAAATTTATTGCCTAAAATCCGGAAACTCGCTTCGCTCAAACAGACCGGGTTTTTTAACGCCAATTTAGTTGCTTTTATTTACGGAAATTCCCTGAGGCGGAAATAACCCACGGTAATAAAAGGTGTTCTATTAACAAAGATTTAATGGTAAATTTCAGGCTTTAATTAAAAATTAACCTGACAGTAGCGATAAGCTATAGGTTAAATGCTGCTTTTTACAGCATGTGAAAATCCATCTTCAATATTTGAAGGGCATACCGGAAAAACTTGCTTTAGCTCATCAGGGGCATTTTTAACCACAAAAGGGTATGCCACTGTCTCGAGCATATCCAAATCGTTGTAATCATTTCCTATGCCTATACATTCTTTTTCAGAAATTCCAATTTGTTTGCACAGCCAACTCACTCCATGTCCCTTCGAAACATTATGCGGAAATATTTCCACCCAAATTGATTTGCCGTCAAGCGGCGAAGAAGTGCGGATTATCCTGAACAGATTTAATTTATCCCGTACTTCTTCAAGCAATTCCAGGCGGGGAGGAATAATTGCCAGGGCCTGGCACGCATTTGAATAATTGGGTGGCGAAATTGTCAATGGCAGGGCATGTCCTTTGTAAACATCAATTCGCTGATGGAAATCAGTATCGCGGGTTCCGGTATCGTAATATAAAAACCGATGGTTATCAGGAACCAGGTCGTGTATCATAAAATTTACTTTCATGTTTAAAAGTACTTTTATTATTAGGGATACTTCTATTGCAGGAATATGTGAGGCGTGGAGAATTTCCCTGGTATGAAAATTCATAATTCCTGAGCCTGATGAAAACAAAAGATAATCGATAGGGAAATTTAGTATGTTTAGCCGGTTAAAGCTGAAATAATTCCTTCCGGTGGCAACCACTCTGACAACTCCTTTTTCACCTAGCCAAAGTAAGGTTTCACGGTTTTTGGCAGATAAATTTCCTTTATTGTCAAGTAGAGTGCCGTCTAAATCGGTCACTGCCATTTTAATTAACCCCATAGATTTTTTATTTTCAGTCCATTAATTCGTAACTGCTAATCTGTATTGGTGAATCAAGGTTTTTAAGTATTCTTTCCAAAATTATACCTTGCCTTGCATCATAAGTATGCCCGAAAGTGGATTTTACACCGTATGAAATAAATTGAACAGCCCTGTCGAGTGCAATGGGCAGGCTGTCGCCTTGCAAAAGTGAGCCAACCACCACGCTGGTAAACGAATCACCCGTACCGGGGAAATTTGCCGGAATGTAATTACATGATACCTTCCAGAAACGATTGGTATTACGGTTATAGGCCACTACCGAAGTAATCTTGTTGTCGAGGCTATCGGGTACACTTGTTACAATTACGGTTGAAGGCCCCAGAGAGGAAAGCTCAAGTATCCAATCTTTAAGTATTTTTCCTTGTAACTGGCAGTTTACCTTTTGGTTAAGCAGAAAAGCCGCCTCAGTGATATTTGGTGTGATAATATCAGCATGGGTGATTAGTTTTTGCATTTTACTTATCATTTCGCTGCTTAACGAAGAGTACAACCGGCCGTTATCGCCAAGCACCGGGTCAACCACTACGAGTGTTTCCTTTGTGCGGAAGTCTCGAATAAAATCTGCAACTATATCAATTTGCCGCGGCGAGGCCAGAAAACCACTGTAAATACAATCAAACTCCAGGTTTAATTCTTTCCAGTGTTTTATAAACGATTGCAAATTCTCGGTCAGGTCAACCAGTTGGTAACCTGAATATTGCGTATGTGCCGATAAAACTGCCGTAGGCAGCGGACAAACCTGTATGCCCATACTCGAAAGAATTGGAATAACAGCGGTTAAACTTACCCTGCCGTAGCCCGACAGGTCGTGGATTGCAGCAACATTGGACACAGGCTTTTTCATTTTAAGAAAATTAAATTTTAAAAGTATATTGAAGTATTTGTTATAATAAATTAAACAACGCTTTGTTGGTTTCGAAATATTCAGCAATTTCCCATACAAGTTTCAATAAAATTAGGCAAATTTTTAAACAGTTCAGAAATACCTGAGAAATTGGTTACTAAGATTGAAAAAAGTTGTGTATCCTTAAAACAATTTATTTAATTCACTATTGTCCGGCAAAAAATTTTCTATTTGTTCAAGTACTCAAACCGCACTGGCTTATACTTTTTTTCTACAGCAAAAAGTAAACAAAAAATGCCGCCGCTGCAGCGGATTTCCAAAAAAACAGATTCATTGTCTGAAATCCGGAAACCTGCTTCGTTCAAACAGCCCGGATTTTTTAACGCCAATTTAGTTGGTTTT
>BBPF01004582.1_pt2 | contig 16410 bp, 14 predicted proteins | sample 1343921 | NCBI WGS metagenome assembly BBPF01 (sample SAMD00019090, study PRJDB2971) | groundwater metagenome | isolation source: The Cedars highly-alkaline
TATCTGGATAACAAATACACTAGGCTTAATTCCTATTTTCCCCATGGGAGCCAATGTTACCGGAAATATTGCAGTTGCTATGGGTCTTGCCATTTACACCTTTTTGATTGTAAATATTAGTGGGAATAAAAATTATTGGAAGCATATTTTCAATACGCCTGGTATCCCCGTTTTTTTAAAACTGCCAATTCCTCTAATGCCCATTGTTGAAATTTTTGGTATTATAACGAAACCTTTTATACTTATGGTTCGTTTGTTTGCCAATATAACAGCGGGCCACATTATTACTTTAGCGTTTCTTAGTTTGATTTTTGTTTTTGGAGAGATTTCCCCGCAGTTTGGTTTTGGCATTTCCGGGCTTTCTGTTCTCTTTGGTATTTTTATGAAAATGTTAGAGTTGCTTGTATCGTTGATTCAGGCGTATGTGTTTACTTTGCTCACAGCTTTGTACATAGGCGCCGCAGTTTTGGAAGAACATTAAAAAAATCGAATAATTATAAATTTTTAAAACAATTTACTATGCTTAGTTTAATTCTTCTTCAGTCTGTTGAAATGGCTGCCGCCCTTACGAAAATGGTCGCAGTGTTAGGTGCGGCAATTTCCTTAATAGGAGCGAGCTATGGTATAAGCAAGATTGGCATTAGTGCCCTGGAAGCTATAGCCCGTCAACCTGAAGCTGCCGGAGATATCCGATCAAGCATGATAGTTTCAGCAGCACTTATTGAAGGGGTAGCCTTTTTTGCTATTGTAGTATGTCTGTTGGTTATCTTTTTTTAGAGAGATTTGTAAAGGATATTGCCTTTTAATAGCACTTGCCGAAACTTAAAGTTTTAGGTAAGTTGAACTTTTTAAAATTTATTAAATGGAATTGATTCAACCCGATTTCGGATTATTGTTCTGGAAATTGATTGTTTTCGGAATAGTTGTATATATTTTGAAAAAATTTGCATGGAAAACTATAGTATCGGCCATTAAAGAACGTGAAAAATATATAGAGCAGGGAATTAACAACGCCGAGACAGTTAAAGAACAGATTAAAGGACTGGATATTAAGGTTGAGAAAATGCTTTTGGAAGCCCGAATTGAACGCGACGAACTTGTAAAGCAGGGGCGTGAATTGAAAGAAAAGATTATAACAGAAGGCAGAGAAACTGCCGAATTGGAGATTCAAAAAATGATGGAGAACGCACGAATTAATATTAAAGAACAAAAACAATTGGCCTTAAATGAAATAAAAGCTGAAATTACTGACCTGTCTATTCAAATAGCGGAAAAAATTTTACGTAATAAAATGAAAGATAAAGATACTCAAAAAGAGCTGGTCGCTAGTTTTCTCGAAAACATTAAAAATAATTAAACTAAGTAATGAATTTCAGTAAAATTCATGTCAGGTATGCAAAAGCATTTTTTCAACATGCTCTTGAGAAAAAGTTGCTTGAGAATTCAAAAAATGACATGGAATTATTACTTAGAACTTTTTCGGAAAATGATAATTTCTCTGAACTTGCAGCTAACCCATTAATAAAAGGAAATAAAAAACTAAAAATTTTTGGGGAATTATTTGCCAATCAAATTCACCCAGTGTCTCTATCATTCTTAGAAATGTTGCTTGCCAATAACCGGGAAGCGTTTCTCCCGGGAATTGCACGCAGGTTTATTTACCTTTACAAAAAGGAAAAAAAAATTGTCACAGTTACACTTACCTCTGCTGAAAATCTTGAAAATGCATCATTGGAAATGATTTTAACACTGTTAAGGATTTTTTTTGGTTGTGAGATAGAATTTGAACTTAAAACAGACGAGAAACTTATAGGGGGATTCCATCTTAGAATAGACGATCTCCTTTTGGACGCAAGTATACATGGTGAGTTGAAAAAAATCAGAAATGATTTTAATGAATTTGTATGTAAAAAAATTGAAAATTATTAAATCGAGTGGCTATGAGCGATATCAAACCAGGTGAAATTTCTGCCATACTAAAAAAACAGCTTGAAGGTTATAAATCTCAATTCGAATATGAGGAAGTTGGAACGGTGTTGCAAATAGGCGACGGTATAGCCCGAATTTACGGCCTTTCCAATGTTCAGTCAAACGAGTTAATTGAATTTGAATCGGGGACCAAGGGAATAGTATTAAACCTTGAAGAAGACAATGTCGGTGCAGTTTTACTCGGGACTTCAGCAGGTATTTTTGAAGGAGGGCTTGTGCGGAGAACAAAAAGAATCGCCTCAATTAAGGTGGGCGAAGGGCTGCTCGGCAGGGTTATTGACACACTGGGAAATCCAATTGACGGAAGAGGAATAATTACCGGAGAATTATATGATTTGCCATTTGAACGCCGGGCACCAGGGGTAATTTTCAGGCAGCCTGTTTCGGAACCGCTGCATACCGGGCTTAAAGCTATCGATGCTATGATACCAATTGGCCTCGGCCAAAGGGAATTAATTATTGGCGACAGGCAGACAGGTAAAACTGCAATTGCCTTGGATACAATAATCAATCAAAGGAAATTTTATGATCTCGGAAAACCGGTTTATTGCATTTATGTGGCTATTGGACAAAGAGGATCTTCAGTAGCACGAATAGCTAAGCTGCTGGAAGAAAAAGGAGCCATGAAATATACGGTTATAGTTTCGTCAGCTGCCTGCGAACCGGCTGCTTTGCAGTTTTATGCTCCATTCGCAGGAGCAGCAATAGGCGAATTTTTCAGAGATACCGGCCGCTCTGCACTTATTATTTATGACGACTTGTCGAAACAGGCTGTGTCTTACCGCGAGGTTTCTCTTTTATTGCGCCGACCCCCCGGAAGAGAAGCTTATCCCGGAGATGTGTTTTATTTGCATTCACGTTTATTAGAGCGAGCGGCCAAGATAATAGCTTCCGATGAAATTGCAGCAAAAATGAACGATTTGCCCGATTGCCTTAGACCAATTGTAAAAGGCGGAGGCTCTCTTACTGCGCTGCCAATTATTGAAACACAGGCAGGTGATGTTTCGGCGTATATTCCAACAAATGTGATTTCAATAACCGACGGACAGATTTTTTTAGATAGCAACCTGTTTAACGCAGGAATTAGACCGGCCATTAACGTTGGGATATCTGTTTCAAGAGTTGGTGGTAAAGCTCAGACTCTTCCTATGAAAAAAGTTTCTGGTACACTCAAAATTGATCAGGCAAGGTATAGGGAGCTTGAAGCCTTTTCCAAATTTGGTACTGATTTGGATGCTTCAACTCTTGCGGTTTTGGACAAAGGAACAAAAAACGTGGAGCTTTTAAAACAGAACCAGTACTCACCCATGCCTATTGAACATCAGGTTGCTGTTATATATTGCGGAACTAAAGGCTTGCTCAAGAATGTTCCTGTGAATAAAGTCAAAGAATTCGAAAAAGAATTTCTTATGCGGTTGAGCGAGACCAACCCTGAAATTCTCAGACAAATTAAACTCGGGGAATATAACAATGAGATTACCAATGTTTTTGAGGTTATAGCTCAGGAAGTAGCTGAAAAGTTTATACCCAGGATGGTGACAATTTAATAATATGATATTGGGTTTTTGAATGTCAAACTTAAAAGAAATAAGAGCCCGGCTTGGCACGGTAGTATCTACAAAGCAAATTACCGGTGCTATGAAATTGATTTCGGCGGTAAAGCTTAGAAAGGCACAGGATGCTATAATTCAATTGCGCCCTTATGCCGAGAAACTACATGAGATTATTTACCATTGTAATGCCTGCTTTATTATTTCCAGAAATAAACTTTTAGCTCCAAGACCAATTCAAAGAGTACTTATAATTTTGATTTCTTCAAACAGGGGATTATGTGGTGCATTTAACATAAATATTGCAAAAGCCGCAATTCAGGTTGCTACTGTAAAATTTAATCATCTTTATTCTGAGGGCAAGGTAGATTTTATATGTATTGGAAGAAAAGGTTTTGAATACTTACGGAGCAAAGGATTTAATGTATTAGAAACAAAAAATGAATTGCTGGATAATCTGACATTTGAAAACGCATCATCATTCATTGAGGTGATCATTGAGAAATATCGAACCGGGCAATACGATCAAGCCGATTTGGTTTATAATAGTTTTAAAAATGCAATGGTTCAAAAAATTACTGTCGAAACCTTTTTGCCTTTGAAAGCTGCCACTGAAAACTCAAACGGCAGCAAACCAGAGGTGATTTCACAAACCATTTCTGACGAATATATTATTGAACCTTCGACCGAAATACTTGCTGAACAACTTATACCAAAAATGTTACGAACAGAATTTTATAAAGCTCTTATAGACTCTTACGCTTCTGAGCATGGGGCAAGAATGACTGCTATGTATAAAGCTACTGATAATGCTACCAAGTTAATTTCTGAATTGAGGTTAAAATATAATAAAGCCCGGCAATCAAGCATAACTAACGAAATTATTGAAATTGTGGGAGGGGCGGAGTCGCTGGGCAGGTGATTAAAGATTATTCATATTTAATCACTGAGTCTGATTTATTTTGTCAATTCCAATTATCCTGTCGTTTCAATTTCATAATATCAAGTTCTTTAAATTTGGTTTACTCAAGTGTGATTATTACAAAGAAATCTCATATTATTTAAAGGAATCGATACAGAATTTTATCTTCTTAGAATTTCGCCTGAAGATCCTTAATAATGAATTCCTGAAATATTTAAATTACATTCTAAAGATCGATTGCACTTTTTCTGACTAAATTTGCCCTTAAATCTTTTAAGATAACCTTACTAAGGCTAAAATTGTTAAAATTTTAATTAGTAAATCAGGATTTATTTATCAAGCTTTTGAGCTTGAAAGGCGTTTTCTTCAGTGAATAACAATACAATTAATTTTAAAATATCTGAAATGGTTGCATATACTAAACGTTTAAAAAATACTTAAACTAAACTATTTGTTTTTTATAAATACCGGGTATTAAATAGAATTTATATAAACCATTATTCGCATGATTTATAGTTTTGAACAACTACAGCAAAAAGTTGAAACAACCTTGCAGGAAATTGATTTTAAAAGTTATGAGCCCAAAAATCTATATGAGCCAGTTCACTACATTTTGTCTATAGGTGGCAAAAGAATACGCCCTGTTGCGCTATTGATGGGATGTAATCTTTTTTGTGAGGAAATTGCTCATGCTCTGCATGCAGCTGTTGGAATTGAGGTGTTTCATAATTTTACTCTTTTGCACGACGATATAATGGACAATTCACCTGTCAGGCGAAATCATCCTACCGTTCATGTAAAATGGAACAAGAATACTGCAATTCTTTCAGGCGATGCAATGTATGCCTTAGCTTTTGACTTTCTGCTCAAGACTCCTCATGAATCTTCCGGCAAAATATTATCCTTGTTTAGCAAAACTGCCATTGCCGTGTGCGAAGGTCAGCAATTGGATTTAGATTTTGAATCACTATCTGTTATCAGTGAAAAACAATATCTGAAAATGATTGAATTAAAAACCTCTGTATTATTGGCTACAGCATTTAAAATCGGAGCAATATTAGGAGGAGCGGATGATATGAATGCCAATTTGCTTTATCGAATCGGTTTAAATATTGGGCTGGCATTTCAAATCCAGGACGATTTGCTTGATTCTTTCGGCGATCCAATTAAATTAGGAAAAATCATTGGAAGCGATATTTTAGTGAATAAAAAAACTTTCCTAATGGTGAAAGCAATGGAAACCGCATCTGAAAAGGATGTTGCTTTACTTCAGAAATTGTTTTCTGTAAAAAAATTTGAAGATAGTGAAAAAATTAGCAAAGTGAAGGAGATTTTTTTAAATGCAGGAGTGAAAGAAATGGCCAAAGAGAAAATTGAAAATTACTTTACCGACGCTATTCAGAGTTTGCAGCAAATTGATTTAAGTTCAGAAAGGAAAAAAACTTTATTCAAGTTAATTACTTTGCTTGGGAATAGAAATTTTTAAATGACTAAGTTTTTCAGAGGTTAATAAAAGTTTTGTTTGCGAATAATAGCCTAATTTATAATTGACAAGCCACTTCTTTATTAATTTTTAAAATGGGGTTTTTATTGAATTATTGATTTAATGTAACGATTTGGATTAATTTAATTAAAAATTTATCTACCCCTTAAATTTTATCTAATCAACTAAAATATTTTAAATTCCATAACGATTTTAGATGTAAAAAATTAAATTATTGAACTTGGGTTGTTTGAACCTAAAATAATTAATTTTGTCTGCAACAGTTTTTTTTTAGCCGTTAAAAATATGGATTTAACCAAAGGAAAAATAATTCAAATTATCGGTCCGGTAATTGATATTAGTTTTGAGAATGCTGAAGGCAGATTGCCTGGTATTCACGACGCATTGGAAATTGTGCGAGACAATTTGCCAAATTTAGTTTTGGAGTGTCAACAACATATTGGTGAAAATACCATAAGGGCAATTGCTATGGATTCAACTGATGGTATCCGAAGAGGAACCGAAGTTTTAGTTCCGGGAGGGCCTATAAAGATTCCTGTTGGAGAGCAGGTTCGTGGCAGGTTAATTAATGTTACCGGTGATGCAATTGATGGCTTGGAGAAATTAGATAAAAGAGGAGGCTACCCTGTACATAAAATGGCTCCCAAATTTGAAGATTTGTCAACTGAGAATGAAATTTTATTCACAGGCATAAAGGTTATTGATTTACTCGAACCCTACCCAAAAGGTGGAAAAATTGGTCTTTTTGGTGGAGCAGGCGTAGGCAAAACGGTTATCATAATGGAAATGATTAATAATATTGCCAAAAAGTATTCGGGTATTTCGGTTTTTGCCGGGGTAGGAGAACGAACCAGAGAAGGCAATGATTTACTTAGGGAGATGATAGAAACCGGGGTTATAAAATACGGAAAAGAATTCAGAGAGAGCATGGACAAGGGAGGATGGGATTTGAGTCTGGTTGATAAAAAAGAACTTGCTAATTCTCAGGCTGCCTTGGTATTTGGTCAAATGAATGAACCTCCCGGAGCAAGATCAACGGTTGCTTTATCGGGGCTTTCAATAGCCGAATCATTTCGCGACGGCGATGAACAGAGTGGTGGACGAGATATATTGTTTTTTGTGGACAATATTTTCCGTTTTACACAGGCGGGAGCCGAAGTATCTGCGCTTCTTGGGCGAATGCCCTCTGCAGTTGGCTATCAGCCCACCCTCGCTACTGAGATGGGGCTAATGCAGGAACGAATAACTTCAACCAAAAGAGGTTCTATTACATCTGTACAGGCTATTTATGTGCCTGCCGACGATCTAACAGACCCTGCGCCTGCTACTACATTTGCCCATTTAGATGCTACAACCGTTTTAAGCCGGAAGATTTCTGAATTAGGGATTTATCCTGCGGTCGATCCTTTGGACTCTACCTCACGAATTTTAACCCCGGAAATTGTTGGAGTTGAGCATTATGAAACAGCTCAACGATTAAAGGCTTTATTGCAACGATACAAAGAACTTCTTGATATACTTGCTATTTTGGGAATGGATGAGCTTTCAGAAGAAGACAAGCTGGTTGTGCATCGTGCGCGGCGCGCTCAACGGTTCTTATCGCAACCTTTCCACGTAGCCGAGCAATTTACCGGAATTAAAGGTATTCTGGTTTCAATTGAGGATACTATAAAAGGCTTTAACATGATTATGGATGGAGAGGTTGACAAGTACCCCGAATCGGCATTTAGCATGGTAGGAACTATTGAAGAAGTAATTGAAAAAGGGAACCAGATTCTTCTCGATGAAAAATAAGATTTATTAAACCGGGATATAATGTATTTGACAATTCTTACCCCAGATAAGTTAATATTTTCAGGAAAAATCAAAACATTAAGGCTGCCTGGATACAATAAGCCCTTTACTGTTTTAAAGAATCATGCTTCTTTAATAACCTTACTATCAGAAGGTGAAATTAGCTTTATTACCGATGCAGATGTTGATTTCGCTTTTACTCTTAACCTGGGGCTTGTCGAGGTAAAAAGGAATAATATTACGTTATTAGCTGAAAAAATTACCCAGGCAGAATGAAATACGTCTTTTTATTATGTCTGGGGTTTTTATTTTTTGTTCCTGAAAAGATAGTTTTATCGCAGATAAAAGTTGCATTTGAGGCAGAAGATGGATTGCTCGTTGTGGCCGATCACTATCTGGTAAACAGCGATTACCCATATATTTTGCTTTTTCACAATCTTGAATCGAGCAGGGGGGAGTTCAGGGAAATTGCACACCGGCTTAATAAACTTGGATACAATTGTCTTGCTGTTGATTTAAGGCTTGGCAGAGAGATAAATTTTATCAGAAATGAAACTGCCCAAAATGCTGCTTCCATGAAATTGCCTAGCCGTCTGATTGATACTAAACGCGATATGATTGCCGCGATAGAATACGTTAAAAATCGGAGCGAATTGCCTGTAATCCTTTTTGGAAGTACATTTTCAGCTTCGCTTGCACTGGTACTGGCCAAAAATAGAGCCGATGTTAAGGCTGTTGTAGCTTTTAGTCCCGGAGATTATTTTTTAGGTTCAATAAATGTCAGAAATCAAATAAAGGGTTTGCAGAAACCTGTTTTCATTGCAGCTACACCTTCAGAATTGAAATTTGTAACTGAAATAACTGAGGGAATTTCCGATGAGTACAAACAAATCTTTACAAATACGGGTGCGGAGGGCGTTCAAGGGGCCAAAGTGTTGTGGAACCGTGAAAAAGGCAGCGACCAATATTGGCTGGCCCTTTTGATGTTTTTTAACAAATTAAAAAACATTCAAGTTAATTGAAAACAAAAATTCAGTAGTTGTTTTTTTCTGCTCAGGCATGAAATTAATGCGTATCCCTGTTGAAAATGGCATTAACAATCTAAAAATGTGATAATCTGCCATAATCTCTGCACCAGTAGAATACAAATCATCCCTTCGCCATTCAAGCCGGTTTAAGGAAGTGTTAAAGACCCGATTTTGATTTATTGCATAATCAATGAATACCAATCCCCTGATTCGTTTCAGGAATAATATTCCCGGGATGCTCAAATCCGGATAGATAATTGGGAAAATATAATCGGCATTTAGTACGTGCAATCTTTCCGTACGGCTGCTTGTAAAACCCCTCGGAAAGTCAAGAATACTCCGGTAGATATATTTTTGGGGATTTTGTTTCTGGTAGTTCGCTCGCAGCCTTATACTGTGATGGTCAAAAAATCCGGGTAAAAAACCAATCGCTGTTGCTGTAAAAATTGAACCAAAGTTTTCATCTTCAAAAGGAGAAGACAAATACCTCAGTCTGATTTGATACCCCAATAGCGGGGAAATATCCCTTAACGAAAGCCTCAGGTAGCTGAAAAAATTTAAACGCCAGTCGAGTGTTATCCTCCCGCGCCTGTATTCATTTTCAAGTGTATAATGGTAGTAAGAGTTGTTATAACTGATTTGAAGCAATGGAGTTAGCCCTGTAACAAAACGGTTTCGCGTAAGATTCAGGGGAATATAAAACCTGGAGCGGAAGTTTAGTAAATCGTTTTTAATTTCACCCGGGCCTAATGTATCTCTTCCGCTGAAAACTTGGGGTTCATCACCATAATCCATAGCAAACTCCATTATAGGCAGAAAACCACTGTATGTGAAACTGTTAGATGTAAAATGATTGCCGTTTTTATATGCGTATGAGATTTGAGTAACTGCTGTGTTCAGTAAGTTCTGTGATAACAGCGTAATTCCGGGGTAGATTTCGGTATTTCCGACGGGGTCAAGATTTTTAAAATCATAATAAAATGGAGCCCAACTGTGAAAATGAAATAAACTACCTGTTTTTCTATAAGGTTTTGAAATAAACCCTGATGCTTTTTCTTTATCAATATTAAATACTACAGGATTTTGAATTGCCGCAGAATAAAATGGTTGTGATTTTTCAATGGGAGGAGTAAAGGAAGTTTCTGGTGAAAAATTTGGAAAAGAAAGTTTTATTTCAAATCCCCTGTTAGTATAATCCGAAAATGCTATAATTGTACCTGAGCTATTAATGGCAGGCTCAAAAGCCCCGTGCCTCGATTGAGTTATGAAATAAATATTTCCGGAGCTTCTGTTAAGTGCATAGATGTTGTCTGTGCCATTCCATGTTGCATGGAATAAAATTATTTCTTTATTCCCCGCAAGCCTTGAGATATCATAATTACCACCCGATAAAATTTTTTCCCAGACTTTTGTGTCTGTTGAAAAAACCATTAAATGTTTACCATTATCATCCAAAAGTGTCATTACGATTTCATTTTCACTGGTCCATGCGGGAAACTGCAGAAAAGTTCCGCCTGGTGTTTTTTCCCTTGAAATAATTGTGCCGTCAGATGAGTTAAGTATAACCAGAAAACAATTGTTCATCAAATCGTTTTCAATTGTTGCAATATAATTTCCGGATGGGGAAAGAGCAGGAGCGTAAAACCTGCTTTTACGGGTTAGTTGATTTTCTGTATTTGTATTTAAATCAAACAATTTTATTACAGAATAACTTTTGTTACCCCATCTTTTATGGGGAATAGTTTCGGACCAGGTAATTTTGCCTCCATTTGCCGATATTCTGTTTACTGAAACGAATCCGGGAATATGCAGGGTCCTTTCTTCTCCCTTTTTATTCAGGGTAACAATTTGCCGGAGATATCCTGGACCGTCTTTCAGCACAACAAGGCTGGTATCGGTAATAAATTGGGGAGAATAATAATTTATAAAATCACTTTTTTCAGGAGAAAAAGTCAAATGATCTGTTGTTTTATTTGACTGCAACTCATTTTTCCAGTGGTTTTTTCTGTAGTCAATAGTTTTCCTGTAGAGTTCTGAAGGGGTTATGCCTATTTGATTTTTTAAACCAGCACGAAATGAAAACGGGATAAAAGGATTACGTGCCGTAAAATTCAGGGTATTAACCCAAATATCATGACCATATTTCTCCGATGCGAAGGAAACTAATTGATAACCATATTCATAATGGTTAGGAACAAAATCGCGATACGAACGAAACAGAGATTTGTCGTAACTGAATATTCTTTTATCGTCCGTTACCTGTGCCTTTATCTTCATCTCAAAAGACGGATCTCTTCCCCTGCCCGCCAAAGAAAATGCCGTTTCAGCATATACAGCATCTCCTTCGTAAAACCACGAGGGAATCAACCCTGCGGTGAGGCCTGTTCCCGCTTCTCCTGCCATAAGCGTAAGAAAACTTGTAAATCCCTGGTTGAGTTTGCTTATTTGTGCCACATGTCGAATTTCGTGAATAGCCAATAAACGAATCCATGATTGACCGTCGATTGTTTGAGGAGTAACAGGATAAATTTCCATTCGTCGTGGAGCCCAGGCCACCAAGCCGTTTGACTGGGAAACGTGAGGGTGAATGATCACAGGAACAGCATCAGGACTATGCCTCAATTGTTGTGTAACCTTTTCCCATGCCTGATCGAAGGATACTGCATATTCTCTTGTTAGAAGTTCAAAATCTTCCGGAAAAATAAACTGAAAATGTTCTGAATAAAATGTACGCCAACGAACATTGGCTGGAGGATCTCCTGTTTCAAAAAACTGAGCATTAAGACTTTTTGTAAATCCTGCAAATAGGGTTAGACCAACCAGAAAAAGTATTTTAAAACTATTATTTGCCATTTGTTTATAACAAAAGCACCTACATAAAAAAATAATTAACCGCCGGCTTTTTTTGCCTTGTAACCTTCAATTAGTAGTATTTGGAGAATTTTATCCCTAAAATCTCCTTGCACGAGAATTTCCCCATCCTTAACAGTACCGCCAACCCCACATTTCGTTTTGAGTAATTTGCCAAGTTCATTCAAATCCTTGTCTTTTCCAATAAATCCAGTTACCAAAGTTACCAATTTCCCCTTTCTTTGCTTTTTATCTAAGAATACCCTTAAATTTTGGTTGGTCGGCAAAAGGGTATCCTGCTCTGTGTCATTGTTTTCAGCGTACTGAAAATTGGGGTTAGTGGAATATACTATTCCAAACCTGTTTTTCGTTGAATTTTTAGACATTTTCGGTTGTAATTGAATAACAAATTTAATATTTCTTAAATCATAAAAATAACAGTAATAAAAATCTATTTTATTGAATAAATTAGAAATTTGAATTTGATTTAAGTAATCGAAAATGGATATTCTCCCTTTCTTGTTTTCTGAATTATTGTGTGCTTTTAAAAGATTTATTTAATAAAGGTTCAAAAATTTGACTTTCAATTCCTTATTTTTGGAGTTTGTTGACATTTTTATTTAACACAAATTTCTTTATGAAACAATTCAATATTGCCAATATAGTCGGAGGTTGGCTGGTATTTGCAGTGTCCCTTTTGGTTTATTTGTTAACAATAGAGCCAACAGCAAGTTGGTGGGATTGTAGTTCTAAGATATTATCCGCTTACGAACTTCAAATAACTCACCCTCCCGGCTCTCCCTTTTATATGCTTTTAGCAAGATTTTTTTCATTATTTGCAACAGACACATATAATGTGTCATTATTGGTAAATAGTTTATCTGCTTTTGCTTCGGCATTTACTGTAATGCTCCTGTTCTGGATAATTACCAGTCTTGCAAAAAAAATTGTTCATGAGGGAAAAGAAATAAGTGTTGGCCAAACAATTTCTATTATTGGCAGCGGACTTGTTGGAGCTTTAGCATTCACTTTTACCGATTCTTTCTGGTTTAATGCTGTTGAAGCAGAAACTTATGCAATTTCAGTTTTTTTTACTGCTTTGGTTTTTTGGGCAATTTTAAGATGGGAGAAAGTTTCCGATCAACCGCAGTCATCACGCTGGCTTATACTAATTGCTTATTTGATGGGCTTGTCTATTGGAGTGCATTTACTAAACCTGCTTGCAATCCCTGCAATAGTTTTTGTTTATTATTTTAAAAAATTTACTCCTACACGCAATGGGGTAATTCTTGCCTCCCTGGTGGCCGTAGTTCTCCTTGGGTCGTTTATATATGTAATTATTCCTGGAGTGGTTTTATTCGCATCGTATTTCGAATTGCTGTTTGTTAATACTTTTGGATTACCGTTTAATTCGGGTCTTTTATTTTTTATTGCAGCACTTACTACCTTTCTTGCATGGCTTAATTGGTATAGCCACCGGAATAAGAAAATTATTCTTAACCACATTGTACTTGGAGTAACGGTAGTTATAATCGGATTTACTTCTTATGCGGTTGTATTTATAAGGTCGGCTGCCGGGCCTCCTATGGATCAGGCAAGCCCCGATAACGTTTTTTCTCTATTATCTTATTTAAACAGAGAACAATACGGTGTTCGACCATTGATTTACGGACAATATTTTTCTGCGCCGGTGGAAGAATCTGAACAAGGTCGGCCTTTTTATATCAAGGATAACAACCGGTATGTTATCTCAGGATATCGGCAGCAATTGGTTTACGCCAAAGAGTTTACAGGGTTGTTTCCAAGAATGTTCAGCGACAATGAATCACATATTCGTGAATACAAAGAATGGGGCAGTATTGAGGGAAACCGAATCAGATATACTAATCCCTCAGGAGAAGTTGAGACAATTGTAAAGCCCACCTTTGTCGAAAATATAAGATTTTTTATCAATTACCAGATTGGGCATATGTACTTCCGCTACTTCATGTGGAATTTTTCGGGCAGGCAAAACGACATTCAGGGCCATGGAGGTGTTATTAACGGTAACTGGATTACCGGGATAAATTTTATTGATGAATTCAGGCTAGGCCCTCAGAATATTCCGGAAAGCCTGAAGTCAAAGTCGCGAAATGCCTATTTTGCTTTACCATTATTATTAGGTTTGCTAGGACTTTATTATCATTCGAGGAAAAACTCAAAAGATTTTTCAATTGTTATGCTGCTTTTCTTTTTTACAGGGATAGCCATAGTAATTTACCTTAATCAAACGCCCTTGCAGCCGCGTGAAAGGGATTACTCTTACGTAGGATCATTTTTTGCATTCTCAATTTGGATTGGGCTTGGAGTTCTGGCAATTATAAAATTTTTCGAAAAAGTCTTATCTCACCGCCTGAGTGCAGTTTTAGCTACTGTGGTTGCATTGTTGCTGGTACCTGCCATTATGGCCCAGCAAAACTGGGACGACCATGATCGTTCTGGAAGATATACAGTGAGGGATTTCGCAGCAAACTACCTTAAAACTTTAGAGCCAAATGCAATTCTTTTTACTTTTGGCGACAATGATACCTTCCCGCTTTGGTATTCACAGGAAGTGGAGGGAGTAAGAACCGATGTGCGGGTTGTAAATACCATGCTGCTTAACACCGACTGGTATATTGATCAGATACAGAGAAAAATGAATGATTCGGAACCCCTGCCTGTGAGTATTCCCCGGCACAAATATCTTGAAGGAATAAATTCTGCATTTCATATTTTCGAGCGGGTAACCGATTTTGTAGATATTAAACGGATAATGAATTTCGTTGCAGATGATGATCCCCAAACCAAAATCCGCGTACAAACAGGTGAACTAATCGATTATATTCCTACCAGAAATTTTAGATTACCTGTTGACAGACAAAGGGTAATTGAAAACGGAACTGTACATGAATCATTGGTAGATAAAATTGTTCCTTCCATTGAATGGACCTGGGAAAGACCTTTTGTTGTTAAAAACCAGTTTATAGCCCTCAACATAATTGCTAACACCAATTGGGAAAGACCGATCTATTTCGTTAGTGGTGGAACTGATGATGCTCTTGGACTCGAAGAATATTTCCAGCTGGAAGGATTTGCTTACAGGCTTGTGCCAATCAGAACCCAATCAGACGATTTTCTCAACTATGGCCGTGTTAATACCGAAGCATTATACAATAATCTTATGAATAATTTTTCATGGGGCAGAATGAATGAACCGGATTTTTACATGGATCATTTTAATCATAGAACCTTGCAGGTGCTTCAGTTGCGGAATAAATTTGTTCGACTTGCTAATGCCCTTGTTGAAGAGGGGAAAAATGATTCGGCCTTAAGGGTTCTTAACAGATGTATGGAGTTAATGCCTGTTGATAGAGTCCCTTTCGACTATTTCATGATTAGGGTAGCCCAGTCTTTTTATTTGGCTGGCGGCACCGAGCAGGCTATTGCCATTTTAAAAGAATATTTTGCCGTTGCTGAAGAAGAATTTACCTATTACAGCAACTTTCCATCACGCTTTTTTGGTTCGGTAGAAGGTGAAATGCAAATGAACCTGCAAATTATGAATGAATTATTATTAACTGCCGAAAAATGGGGAGAAACTCAGTTGTTTGACGAATTATCTGAGCGTTTTGATATTGCCTTCAATTTGTTTAACCGATTAATTTTGTAATAGGATTAAAAAGGTATTGAATTCAATTATAAATAAACAATAATCCATTAAGAATTTGTTTATACAGTTATGAATTATTAACATTGGGGTATTTAATTACTCAAATATTATAAATGGCCAAAATAGTTTCTATTTCCGAAGCCGCTTCAATTGCTCTGCACGGAGTTATTTTGATTGCTAAATCGCAGGAATCATTAAATGTACTGCAAATTGCTGAGTCTACCGGTGCATCAAAACATCATGTAGCGAAAATTATGCAGAGGCTTGCCAAAAACGGATTTCTTACTTCACAACGGGGGCCAATAGGAGGTTTTAGAATGAAAGGAAAAGCCGAATCTATTTCTTTTCTGGATATATATGAATCAATAGAAGGGAAAATAGAGATTGCGGAATGCCCATTCGATAAACCAATATGCCCTTTGGGTAAATGCCTTATGAATAATGTTACAAACCTTATGACCATTGAGCTTAAGGAGTATTTGAGGAAGCAAACCATAGATCAATATCTTTAATCGCAAAAAAATAACTGAAATTATTGTGTTTAAATAAATTTATTTATATTTGAGTAATTAAATACCCAAATGCAAAATAATGTAAATAATTGATAATGAAACGACAAGTTATAAAAATAGATGAGGAAAAATGCAATGGTTGCGGATTGTGTGTTCCGAGCTGTCATGAAGGAGCATTGCAGATTATTGACGGGAAGGTTCGTTTAATCAGCGATCTGATGTGCGATGGATTGGGCGCTTGTTTGGGACATTGCCCCGAAGGAGCCTTGGAAATTGAAGAAAGGGAAGCCGAGCCCTACAATGAGATAGCTGTAATCAGTGAAATGATTCCAAAAGGGAAAAATGTTATTATTGCTCACCTTAAGCACTTAAAAGACCATCAGGAATTCGGCTATTTAAAAGAAGCGGTTAGCTATCTGAAAGCGAATGAAAACGATTTACCCTTTGCATTGTCCGAAATAATTATTGAGGTACATCATTATTCACCTGGTAAGCATATGCATGACCTTTCGCATGGTATAAAAATGGCTAATCAGCCTGTTGGGTCGGCAGGAGGGGGTTGTCCAGGCT
>BBPF01005724.1_pt3 | contig 16310 bp, 17 predicted proteins | sample 1343921 | NCBI WGS metagenome assembly BBPF01 (sample SAMD00019090, study PRJDB2971) | groundwater metagenome | isolation source: The Cedars highly-alkaline
ATTTGACACTTACAGACGACAACAACCCAATTCCCTCTGTGTTGACGCAATCACGCACGGAGCGGTCGAATAGTTTGTAAAGCCCTTTGACGGCAGCGATAGCACTATTAACCGTGGCACTGGCAAAATTTTTATCTAAAAATGTACGATATGCCATCATTTGTGCATAGGTGACATTTAGATCGTCGCGCACCAGATTTTCTATGTGCTTGTTGCAGTGATACATAAAAAACCGTCGGATGTCTCTTTCGTAAGATATGCGCGTATTGTGACTATTGATGCTGTCTAAGTAAGATGTAATCAATGCAAAAATGGAATCTTGTGGAAGTCGAACAATATTTTCTATTGAACGCATAAGCCCACCCTTTCTTTCCCTGATAATTGTATTGTACAGCAAATTGGAACCAGTGTCAATAGGTTTTGTAAATAATTTGCTTGACAAAGTGTAAAAATATTGATATAATATTACTTGCAGGATGATAGTTGGGGTGACACTGTTTACGTGATGACTTAATGAATGCGTTAGAAAATTTGGCGAAAATTAAATGTTTATAGAGAAATGTTTCTCGGGTGCACCCATGGTTCACATTGGTAATTATAAATGCAGGGGGGATAACAGCAGGATGACTTGAAGTGTGTTTGGGGTAACCATATGGCAGGGCAGTTGCGCCACAAGACGAAAACAGGAGGGTAATCGCTATAGGGAGAGTAAAGATTGATTTGTGTCGGCGAGAGAGAGAATTTTACGTTGTCAATCTTAGTGATGTGGATGTGGTGAAGGGGCTGATGATTTTGAGGGCACAGTTAGATATTTATAATGATTTCCTACAAGACACCGATGGAAAGTTGAGTGCCAACAACTGGCAAAACGTCAATCAGGAAATTGTAGTGATGTTTGCGGATTTCGATGCGCTTATAGAAAAGACCGAATTATCACGGGCCCAAAACGCACTCGTTAAGATGCTTGGGTCAGGCTTAAGCACAGGGGATATTGCAGAGCTTCTGGGGCTTAATGTGAGGCGCATAGACCGTTCGATAGGTAAGCTGTGTCGGAAGGTAACGAAACGAAATAATGTAGATTGGTTAAAATGGGCATATATGAATTATATTAAAAGCGAATGGAAGATATGTCGCGTATGTGAAGAGCAGTATCCGGCAAATGAAAAATTCTTTCACAAGCATGAAGACAATGACGGTGGGCTACGAAATGATTGTGCGAATTGTTTCAGAAAAAGTAAGCAAGAAAATTTTTCGGTACGAAAAGTGGTAAAAAACACGTCCCCCAGCACTATAAGTAGAGGGGCAAATAATTTAAGTATCAAAACCCCAAAAAAGAAACAAAAAAAGAGGAAAACCCACAAACAAAACCATCACAATCTAAATGGTACAGGGATTGTTCTGCCAGATGGGAATAAAGTTGTTCTTCCGCACACCAATAATATAGATATACGTAAAATTATAGTAGAGGCAATTTTAGATAAATATAAAGACCATATTGAACAATCTTGGGATGGCGACACGGTGAAAACCTGCTTAGATGTCATGGGTTATTATTTGTGTAAACCCACAAAAGAAAATACCAATATTAACATTCTTTCTAAATACAAAATGAACGAAATGAAAGATGGCAGCAGAAAACATATAACATTCTCTAGCCTGTCTAGGCGGCAACGAGTGTTACTTGGGCTAGTTGATATAGATGACGATGAGGAGTAAATTCCACGTCTCAGTGCAACATGGTGCGCACGGGAGTATTTATAGTGGGTAGGGGTGAATGGGTGAATAGGGATTATTCAGAAGTTTTTGACACCACAGCAAAGAAAAAACTTATAGATATATATCATACTTACGATAATAACAAACATGAGTTATGGTCTAAAATGCTTAAAGATATTGACAATAATTTCAATGTTAAAATAGACACATCGGATGTAGAACGTTTTCGGTCGTGGTTTAAGCGCGTTAGGAGAGATATGGACAACCAATATATGTCGCCTTCTGTTTCAGTTTTTGCATCAGACGAGAAAATGGCGATTGAAGTAGAACGTGTCAAACTAAGAGATCAGAAAAATGCACTTAAAGAAATAATTAGGTCACAATCTAGATTTGAACATTTGCGGGAATGTATAATGCTTGGCGCAAAAGAGGTTTCTAAGCACAAACCCTTGACGTTTAGGCAAAATATTAAAGCATCTGGGCACAAAGAGGCCGCATTATTATTGAGTGATTGGCATGTGGGTTTGCAGGATTATAATTTCATGAATGCTTATGATGTAGCAGAATGTAAAAATAGACTTACACTACTGGTTGAGCGTGTGATTCAATTTACTGGCGAGCACAAGGTTAAAGCATTGCACATCTTTGATTTGGGCGACCTTATTTCGGGGAATATTTGCAATAGCATTCGTGTTGCAAGCAACGAAGATGTGGTGTCTCAGGTTATGATTGCATGTGAGCTGTTTGCAGAAGTCATATCGGTATTAGCTAACAAAATACATCAAGTGAAAGTTTATTCTGTAACAGACAACCATTCCCGCATTTTACCCAATAAGAACGATGTGGCACAAAAGGATTCTTATGCCAGATTTATTCCATGGTACTTAGAAGCCAGGTTAGCCAAATTCAATAATGTTGAAATTATAAGTGGATTGGACGACGAGATAGCGGTTGCAGATATATTAGGTCACACAATTTTTGCAATTCATGGGCATCGCGATAGCGTTAAAAATGTGGTTGCGAACCTTACGCTGATGATTAAGAAGTTTCCTGACTTTGTATTTTTAGGCCACTACCACCACAATGTTGAAGACGAAGTACATGGATGTGATATTGTAGTCAACCCAAGTCTTGTGGGGGCAGAAGAATATTGCAAAGGTATTAGGCGAACGTCCAAACCTGCGCAGAAATTATTAATTTTTACCGAAGATGGACGCGAATGCACTTATGTAATTAATCTAACTGGCAAAAAACAGGGAATTTAATTGGTTTGTATTTTTTGAATTGTTTTATGATTTTTTAACTGATTTATATTTTTTGGAATTATCCTATTTAATATATCGCGTATTGATGGCGTTTCGCTATAAGTAAACAGTAGATGTGTACGTATTTCATTGCAAGGAGGTGGGGTGGTAAGGATGGCAAAAAAAACATGTGCAAAAACATCGTCTAAAACACTAAAATTAATGTGTACCGTGTGCGGCAAGGCGCAAGACGCATCAAACGATTATTATAAAAGTTATAGTTTTTTATTTAAACACCATGGTAGAATTAGCGCGTGTAAGACATGTGTCATAATTTTTTTTCAGGACAAAACAAGCAAGCATCTAGACCCCTATATGGCCGCATATCACACTTGCCGCCTCTTTGATGTGTATTGGAACGCAGAATTGTTTAATAGTGCAACGGAACAATCCCAGCAATACGATTCAAATCCTATGCAGATATACTTTCAGAAGGTCAATTCTCTTATTCAATATGCGTCTTTGACATTTGCAGACACCATAGATGCAGAACGCTTGGACAGTGTTCGTATGTCCTTAATGAGTGTGTCTAAGCCTACAAATGACACCACAAATATCAGTTCAGAGATTTCGATAGATAACGATAAGAATAAGCGCGATGTATTAAAAATATTGGGATATGACCCATTTGAATCAGAAAACGATTTGGACAAAAAGCATTTATACAATACACTCGTTGACTTTTTAGATGAATCTACGCTAGAAGACCCGTTTAAGTTGGCAGCGGTAATCGAGATAGTGAAAAGTTTTGGACAAATAGATAAAATTAATCGTGTGATTGCAACGGTTACTGCTGATCCGCACAATATATCCAGTCAAATTGCCGCACTTAAATCCTTAATTGATACAAAAGAAAAGCTTACCAAGGCAGTTTTGGGGTTTGCTAAAGATAATGGTATTTCTGTAAACCACAACAATACAAAATCTAAGGGCGCTGGCACACTGTCTGGTATTATTAAACAGCTACAAGAAAGAGGATTCGACGAATCTGATGTTAATCTTTTCGACATAGAAACGGCAAAAGGGATAGCGCAGGTTGCAAATTTAAGCAATCAAGCTATACGTTTACAATTAAACTTTGATGAAAATGATTATACGGATATGATTAATCAACAACGAGAGTTGATTCGAGAACAAGGGGGCCGTATTCTAATGCTAGAAGAAGATTTGCGGCGCACTAAAATAAGTACAGTGTCACATGGTGGCGCAAATGATTAAGCGGCCAAAAATGTCTATGCGTAGAATAGACGGATATTTAAAGTTAAGCCGATTACTCCAATGGGGTAGGGCAAATCCTATATATTTTGTACGCGATGTGTATGGGGTATCATTATTGGACTTTCAAAAGTATGCCTTTATGAACAGTTGGGTAACTCCATTTTGTGTTTGGTGTATGGGCCGAAATGGTGGGAAGGCGTTGGCACTTGATACAAAAATACCAACACCAACTGGATTTAAAACCATGGGAGAATTGCAGGTTGGCGACTATGTATTTGATGAATCGGGCCGCCCGACCAAAGTGAATTATGTTTCTGATATTTTTTTAAACAATAAATGTTACAAGATTTATTTTGAAGATGGCGAAGAAATAGTTGCAGATGCAGATCATCTTTGGTCGATAGTGTCAACACAAGATACCAAGCGTGCTATCAAAACTACCGATGAGATAGCAAAGGTGGTGACACACAAGAAGAATGACAACATGGCAGTAGCGCACACATATAGCGTTCCTATGTCTAGTTCAATTAACTGTACACACAAAGACCTACCCATTCACCCATACCTTTTGGGTTTGTGGTTGTGTGGTAGTGGCATGCATGATACTACAGTGACGTGTGATTGCGCCGACTTGGCGAATGTGGCATTAAATATTAATGCAGTCGGTCATACAGCACAGATATCTTACAATCAAAATGGAGTTGTGTTAATTAGCATTGGCGAGACCTCCGAGTGGCCAGAAAATAAATTTAAAACAGTTTTGAGTAAACTTGGTTTGGTTGATATTAATCTAATTAATAATAGGTTCATTCCTGAGATGTATTTATATTCTAGCATCGAACAGAGGTTGGATTTGCTCAGGGGGATAATGGACATATGTGGTTCATATAATGTAAATACCCATGAGTGTGAGTTTTTGCAAAATGATTATAATTTGGCATTGCAAGTCTCACAATTGTTGTCTTCTTTAGGGATAAAACACACATTAAGAGGTGGCACAACCACATACAACAACGAGAAATACAAGTCTTATAAAATAACATTTTGTGCGTATAAAAACTTCTCTTGTTTTAAATTGAGCAGGAAACATGATAAATTGCCAGACGAGAAACCTGTGAAAGAAGAGCACAAAAACATTGTCGCCATTAAAGAAGTGCCCAGCGTCCCTACGAAATGTATAAGCGTAGATGCTGATAGCAAGTTGTATTTATGTGGTGAAAAATTTACAGTTACTCACAATACAACCCTTGGTGCCATCTACATTATGACTAGAACGCTGCTAATTCCTAATCATCAAACGTATATATTGGCTGCTTCTGGCCCGCAAGCAAAGGAAACATTTCTTAAAATAGAGCAAATTGCCAAAAGAAATATTGCATCTTTTACGGGATTAACAGATGTATTTGCTAACGAAACTGTAAAAAGTGCGAGCAACACTACTGGTTTTACGCACGACCCCACATCTTTTAAGACATCCCTTTATCACGGAGCTGCCATATCAACCCTCAATAGCGTGGAAGATCGCGCCAGGTCTAGGAGGTCAAATTGCAATTTTTATGAAGAGAGCGGCTTTGCAAGCGAAGAATTATTTACAGCGACATTACCGTTTATAACACAAAATAGTGATTTTAGACTTGGTGGTGGTGTAGACGTAACTTTAATGCCTAAGCAGTTTCCCAATCAGGTAATTTTTGCGTCCTCTGCTTCAAGTATGGACACATACTTTTATGGACGATATAAAGAATTTAGTAAAAAAATGTATTTGGGAGACAAAAGGTATTTTGTTGCTGATATAAATTCTGATGCCATCATTGGGGCAACCTTTAATGGTGTATTGTATCCCGTTCCATTACTGACTCAGGCCACTATAGATTCTGCAATGTCTCAAAATAAAGAAAAGGCCATGCGTGAGTATAAAAATATTTTTACCAATGAAGGTTCTGATTCTCAAATCATTAAACGTGCCGCTATTATACGCAATTCTAAAGTGTATGCACCAATTATGGGAAATCCTAGCAACCGAAAGTTTGCATTTGCTATTGACCCTGCGCGAACTCAAGATAATAGTATTTGTACATCTGCTGAGTATATCAATGACCCCCACGTCGGTTGGCGTATGCAACTAGCTAATTGTGTGAGTTTTTCGGACATAAATAGGCGCAAGAAAACTCCAATGAAAACGCCAGATCAAATAGAACACTTTAAGCGCATGCTTCTTGATATGAATGGTAAGGCACCTGACTATGAGAACATTATGTCTATTATGATAGATGTTGGAGAGGGTGGTGGTGGCAGGTCGGCATGGGCAGATAATCTTTTGGGGGATTGGTTTGATGCGAGTGGCAAGCCCCATAAGGGTATAATAGACGCTTCCAGTGAAGAATATGATGCATATGTGGGGCAATATCCTGGGGCACGTAAAATCTTAAAAATGCTTTCGCCACAAAAATATAAGAAAATCCTGTTTGATGCATTAATTGAAATGATGGAATTAGATTTAATAACTTTTCCTGACACCTATGACGGGAAAGGATATCTATTGTTACCAGACGCAGATGGCGAATTAAAACAATATAGGTTATCTGCCGACGAAGAATTGAATTTATTGCAGTTTGACTTGGCCCGCGAAGAATTGGTGTCTATATATAAGTTTAAAAGCTCAAACGGCAATGTAAGATATGATCTCCCACCAGAAAAACAAAAAAAGATGGGTGATGACCGTGCTTATACTATTGCAATGTTGGCATGGTTTTTGTTACAATTGCGTCGTAATTACATCACACAGAAGAAGCCAAATGTGGATATTTCTGACTTTTGCTTTATATCTACTCCGAAGCAAATTAAAGTGTAAAAGGCGATGAGAACCTAGGCGGTGAGGTGTAAATTTTAGGGATAGTGGTTTTGATACGGTAGTTTCGTACACAACGAGGGGGGGTGAGATAAATGAAAATCAATTGGGCGCAGAAGCTGACAAGTCGAAAATTTTGGATGGCGGTAACTGGTTTTGTGACGGCGGTATTGGTGGCCGTTGGCGTGGACAACCTGACGATCGAGCAGGTTACTGCTTTGATTACAGCAGCGGCTGTGGTGATTGCCTACATCTTTGGTGAGGGCATGGCAGATGCGGCAAGAGCAAGAGGGGAAAAATAATCCAGAAAATTTAACGATGAACCAAAAGGAGGTGGGCGCACCCCATTTATGGGGGTTGCGCCGTGATAGTGAAATTTCGACGCACAGTGCAACCTCGTCCACGAGAGGGCTATTTATCTGAGACTGCCCTTTCTAATTTTACGTCTATTATGTTGCGAGAAATCAAATCACAAACAAAAGACTTAAATTATGTGCCTCGTAAATATACTCGCGAGCAGATATCCAAGTTTATGGAGAATCCGATTATCAACGAATCTCAACTTAGAGAAATATCCCACCATTTGTTTGTGGCATCTGGGGCATATCGAAGGTTGATTTGGTATTGGTCTAGCATGCTTACGTTGGACAGTGTATTAGTGCCTGACCGGGAAAGAATAACTCAAGTCGGATTCAAGAGACAGCTTGATAGAGCCACTCGATATCTTGATAATTATAATATTAAATATGAGTTTGGCAAGGCACTTAGTTATGCAATGCTTGACGGTGTTTATTTTGGTCTAGAGCGTGTTGAAAAAGATCAGATAATGTTACAGAGATTGCCCACTGACATATGTAGAATCACACATTTGATTAATGGTGTGTATGGGTTTTCTATAGATATGGCTTTTTTTGATAAGCACGAAAACCGTCAAAGGCTTGATACTGAATTCCCACCTGAAATATTAGAAATGTATCGTGCATACGAAGCATCGAAGCATCGAGCGGGCGCCAGGTGGCAGTTGGTAGACGAAAGCATAGGGGTTTGTTACAAGGTAGACCATGCCATGCTTGCCAACATTCCACCACTTGCTGGGACATTTATTGATCTGATATATTTAGATGGCGCAAAGGCCATTTCATATGCTGAAAATTTACTAGCTAATTTTCGTCTTTTGGTGGCACAGATACCATGGAAAAAAGATGCACAAAGCGAAGACGATATGTTGATGACTTGGGCAACTAGTCAAAAATTTTGGTCGATATTACAAAAAACTGTTCCAGAGTATGTTGGCGTAGCTGTCACACCATTTGACAAGTTGGAATTTGCATCTATAGATGGGCCCGGCGACAAAAGGGCAGACAAAATAGAGAGAGCGGAAAATAATGTATACGTAGGAGCGGGGGTTAGCGCAGGTCTTTTTAATAGTCAAAACGACAATAGCATCAGCCTGAATCGTGGTATTGAGGTAGACGAAGGTACGGTGTGGATATTTTTAAGGTATTTGGAGAGGTTGTTCAGAAATCGTTTTATAAGTATGAATTTACCTTTTAAGATTATTTTTCCAGATATTAGCATATACAATAGGAAAGAAATGGCACGAGAATACCGTATTGATGCCCAAGGTGGGTTACCCAAGTCGTTTTTGGCTGCTGCACGTGGATATTCGGCATCTGATATGATGAATCTTTTAGCTTTTGAGAATGATTATTTAGGACTGACTGACAAAACGGTTCCTTTAAAGTCATCTCACACATCTGTTGAAGATGTGGGGAGGCCGCCGACTGAAGATATTAATGATTTGGGTGGCGCTGGCGTGAAAGCCAGAGATGGCGATACAAACAAGGGCCGAGCCAAGTAGGTTGACACATTTTATTCCAGGGTGGTAGTAATGGTATGTTTAAAAGAAGGTTGACCACTATCCTAAAGAATGGGCGGTAGTGGTTTTGTGTCCATGCGTGGTGAAGATACAATGTTGCTCTGCTGAAAGGAGGTGATAATAGTGCAGGTTACGGTAAACACCAGTTTGCCTATAACTTTTGAAAAATTGTCTAATATTGACGATAGTCGATTTATGCGGGTTCGTATTTGGTTGTGTCATACGGGTAAGAATTTAAATGGTTCGATATTTACCAAAGATGTGCTTGAAAGAATGGCAAAAAATTCACTATCCAATATTCCCATACTTGGATATATCGAGTTAGACGAACACAATAAGGCAGACTTTCAGGGTCATGAAATGAAGTTGGTAATTACAGAAGACAATATGGAAATTGTCTACATGGGCAAGGCCATTGGGCTTATACCAGAAACCAATCACTATTTTTTTGAGAAACGCACTGGGGAAGACGGGGTGGAGTATGAATGGCTGGTATGTGATGGTTTGTTGTGGACAAAGTTTTCTGAAGCAGTAAAGATATTTAAACGCGATACTGCAAAGGGCCAATCAATAGAATTGGAGCCAGGTTCAATCGTTGGGACATTTAATAAAGATGGCACATTTGTGTTCAGTGATGCTAAATTTGAGGGGGTTTGTGCGCTCGGTGCACATATACTTCCGGCAATGGCGGGTAGTGTTATTACAACATTTGGCGTATCTTCTATCAAACAACAACTTCAAGAAATGCTTACAGAACTGCAAGTTTTGCAAAAGGGGTGTGATAGTGTGGAAGATTCGGGGCCCAGTATGCCAGCCGAAGTTCAGGATGTCGAACAAGCCGTAAAATTTACTTTGACCCACGTTCAATTGCGTGAAGAAATAAGGGTGGCAGTTAGCGCTGAAATGATTCGTAACGAATGGGGTAGTGCACATCCGCGATATTGGTATTTAGATTCTGATAAGGACAATGTCTACGCGGAGGATGTTGGTGACAATCATAAGCTAGTAGGGTTTAAGTATTCAAATGTGAACGATGTTATTAGCATAGATTTTAATTCAAAATTCCGTGTAAAAATTGCATATTTGCCACTTGGTGAAGGTGAAACATTTGAACATAATGTCGTTTCTGTTGGATATGCAGAAGCACTAAAACAAAACCAAATTGACAATGTGACCAATGATCTTTTGGCTCGCCTAGAAACTAAACATGCTGAATTTGTTATATTGCAAGCCGAATGTGAAGAACTTCGTGCATATAAGACGGCCAAGATATTTGCAGAGCGCAATGCTGAAATTGACGGGCTTTTTGGGGAGTTTTCTACTGAATTGTCTGATGATGAGATTGCACAAGTGCGAGCCACAATCACAGATCAATCTACAGAAGATATTCGTGAGAGTTTGTTTGCATTAGTGGGTAAAAAGAAGGCGAAATTTTCTACCGTCACCAAAAAGCAGCATTTAAAGGTGTCACTTGGAGGTGGTGGGGAAAACGTGCAAGTTGGTGGCAAGCCCTATGGCTATCTTATCGAACAAATTGTTGGCAAGCGGGTTTAGTCGAGTTGGAAAGGTTGATGTCATCGTGGTAAGCTCAAATATATTTAAATTTAAGGAGGAATAGTTGAATGTTTGGAGTTATTAATCTTGACAGAATTTCTGGAGCACAGATTTACTCTTTGCGGCATAATGCCGTACTCGAAAATGGTTTTGTTTGCAATCTAGGTGCCCTCGCTGCAGGGGAATCTGAGGTGTTTGAAGTTGCTGTTGCAGCAACGGCCACCTTGCCTACTGCATCTATTGTGTTGGTCGCAACGCCCGAGATTATGCATGATGAAACTAGGCCCATTACAGACTTCACCATACCTGCTGGTGCTATTGCGCGTGGTGTTGGTTTTGTTCAAGGCAATATAGTGACACTATCTGACAATGTAATTACTGGTGCAACTGTTGTAGGGCAGTTTGTAATTGCTGCCAATGCATCTCTCAGACTTGCTGCTAGTGCTACTGCATCTGGACGGTTCGTTGGTCGAGTTATTGAAAAGGGAAATATCTCAATTGGCATGGGTGTTGTTCCGTCTACTACTATTCTTGTTGTTTCTAATTAATTAAAGCATCTTAAAGGAGGGTTATATTGTATGAATGATGTTGTAAAACTTGCCATAGACCTCGCGTCGGGGAATCTTGGCAACTTCTCTGTTCAAGATGCAAACGAGACTTTGCGTCAAAGCATTATTCGGATTTTTGGTTCCGAAAAACCTAACATCTACCAATGGGAAGCCCATAAAAATGAGGTATTCCAGATTATTTCTATTTCTTTGGGTACATCTATAGTTTCTGGCATATCTAACCAGTTTGACAATTGGGTTGAAGTGCGCAACATGGCTTATGGAGATTCTCCTGTATTTGACATTGAGAACCCCAGTCTTTTCAGGTTCGCCACGGTATCTGCAGGCAATGGCGAACTTCGTAGCCAGCGCATTCACAATGGCAAGCTTCCTGTTTCTGCTACCTGGAGGGGCGTTAAGATTCGCGAAGAATTTGAGCGCTTCCTTGCCGGTCGTATTAATTGGGACAAGTTGGTGGCTAAGGTAGATGCGTCTATCCGGCATCAAATCTCCCTGGACATCTATAATGCTCTTTTTAATAGCTTTACAGCACTAAGTGCACCTTTTGCACAAACAGGTGTATGGAATGAGAATACACTGTTGAATATTGCGACCGATGTCGAGGCTGCAAATCAACATGCCAATGTGGTAATCGTCGGGACTAAAAATGCTCTAGGTAGGATTACTAGCTCAATCGTTTCTGATAGAATGAGAGAGCAAGTTAATAATGTCGGCTTCTATGGTAAGTTCCGTGGTTACGATCTGCTAGATGTCAGACAAGCCCACCTGCCTGGTACCATAACTCGTGTTATTAGCGATGGTTTCTTGCTCGTAGTTCCTGCCCCTGCTGATAAAATGATCAAACTTGTTCTTGAGGGCGAACCCATTGTTAGTGACACGCTTATGCAAGATAGTAATCCATCTGATATTTCTAAGAATTTCTGGTTCTTGCAGAAATATGGTGTAGGTGTAGTTGCCAGTACAAGATATGGGATTTATCGCATTTCCTAGTAATTAATAGATGGGGAAAGGGTGTCAACACCCTTTCCCTTTTATTAGAATGGGATATTTGTTTAAGAATCGCCCATCATCATGCAGAGGGAGCGTTATTGGTGTTGTCACAAAGAAGTGGTTTCACTATTATGGTGATGGGCAATTCAGCTGTGTGGAATTCAAGGAATATAAGGGGGGTTTGTTAGTCAATGGGTAGATCAAAAGCAGATGTAGAAAGCAAAAACATTAATGCAGAAGCGTTGGTGCCAATAAGCAAAAGGGCCGTTAGACCACAAATTGACACTACACGAGAGGTTGAAGTGGTGAATTTTACTTCTGGAGGATTGTTCTATCGTTCGCCTAAGAGTGGACGAGAGTGGGACATGTGTGAGTTTGGCTCTAGTGATTTTATGTCAGTCGACGAGCTGAAAACGATGCTTTCGGCTCATCCTAAATTTCTTCGCGAACCGTGGCTTTTAGTTATGGACACAGAAGTAGTTGAATATCTTCAATTATCCAAGCTATATGAGCAAATCCACATGCCGGAAGAAGTAGATCGGTTGTTCTTTTTGCCGATAGAGAAACTAAAGGCAGTTTTAGAAAATGCCCCTAATGGCATGAAACCACTGCTGGTTGGTAGGGCAAGGGCGCTTATTGAGTCGGGCCAGTTAGATTCCAACAGTTATATTAAGGCCATAGAAAAGATATTTGATATTACGTTTGACTTAGAGTAAGGGAGTTGACATAAATTATGTCTACTCCATTTTCTCGTGTATTTGAACTGTTCTTACCTTTAATTGCAGATTATGATTTAATTCCTATGACCACTGCAGAAATAGAGCTTAATCTTGGCCGATGGCTCCGTTCTGCATCCAATAAGTTTAGTGTTGACTGCAGGCAGAATGTATTAGCTAGGAACTTTGTAACACAATCGTTTTCTGTTAGTTTAACTGAATTAGAAGTACAGATATTGGCCCAATTAATGGTGGTAGAGTGGCTATCCCCTAGGCTTCATGCTACTCAGCTAATAAAACAAGCAATGAACGACAAGGATTTTAAGTTGTATTCTCAGAGCAATCATATTGAGCAACTAACCAAATTGCGCGATGCGGCACAAAAAACAGCCAACTCTCTCATTATGAGATATTCATATCAAGGCACGTTGGCGAGGCCATAATATGGTATTAGCACATGCAAGCAAGATAGCATATTTCAAGCGTCTAATCAATCGTGTTTTCCCGTTGCTCCCTATGCGCGAAGAGGGTAATGCTACAATAAACATATACCTTGAATCGTTAATCTCAGAGTTGCGGGGCACGATGGATGAATTTCAATTGCATTCTGATGCTGATTTTTTAGTATTATTAGTGACGTTATCTTCGCTGAAACCATTATTATTGTGTATAAATGCTACCACTGATGTGGTTGAGCATGCGAAACTGTGTGAATTGTGGCGCAGAGAGGTTTTAAAGTGCACAAATATTATCCACAGTAGGTTTATAGTGTAAAAAAGAGAGGGGGGGTGGTGAAAAATGAGTTTCATTGACCAATATAGGGCGCGATTGATAGCTGAAGGTTCGACACCAGGAGTTGCGTATACGAATGCTACAATTCATGCGATAAATGCTAGTTTTGCTAATGCCCCCAATTTTAGAAACATTCCAGTAGATTTAATAAATACAGATGTCCGCATTCTTGACATTAAATCTTCACAGCAAGGCAATCAAGTTCTTTCTTTTACAAAGGAATTGTTGTTTCGCCCCTTTGTTGTCAGACGTAGCGGAGCATATGCAGTGATAGATGGTCGAAGGTGGTTGTTGTTTGATTTCCGCGGTGGGATTGTCCCCAAAGCGATTATACATTTGTGTAACGCCACCCTCACCATTCAAATTGGAGTCACTCGGGTCATTAGGGGTCACGATGAGATGAATCGTCCTGTTTTTACAGATACCCCCATCATAAGATCGTGGGATTGTATTATAGATAATAAAATGCGAATTGGAACCGGGGGGCTAAATGATGCCATTAATATGCCAGAAGGCGTAATGAACATCATTATTCCCCACACCACAGAGGTGGTCGAATCAAAAGATACGCGTTTTGTTGTATGGGGGCAGAATTATCAAATTATCAGTATTAATTATCAGTATATCCTTAATAATGAAGGCCCAATGGTTATTACTGCTCAGAGGGTGGTATAATCCATAATGAATATGCGTGGGCACTTTATGGCGTTTTACAGGGCCTTGGTTTCTGATGAGATATTATTAAGATTGCTACATTACGCACCCGCAGACGCTTTGGATAGCCCCCTATCTCCTGTTAAAAGCAACGTGTTAGGGCGACCGAATAATGCGAGTTGGCCAATAATTAATGATGTAATTAAAACTGCACCTAAAACTGATGACCTAACACTAAGAAAATCTGCCAGAGTATTTATTTATATGGGGCAAAGGAAAAGTACACACAACTATTTATTTGCTTCACAGGAAATAATTTTTGATGTTTTGGTGAGTATGTCCTGGGAAGAAATTGATCAGCGCCAATCGTGGATATGTGATAGACTTAACGAAATTGTGTTCGATAGGCGCATTACGGGTATTGGTAAAGTAGAGTATAAGGATGGAAGAGTCATTCCAGTGCCTGCAGGGTTTGTAGGATACAGGCTAAGGTATGAAATAGGCAGTGCTCAATAGTTTGTCGTTTGTAATCTATTGACATGTAACCTATGTGGACTGAAAGGAGGGGTGGGCGCACCCCCTTCGCTTATTTACAAAAAAGGGGCGTTTTGCGTCGTGAGATGGATTTATCTATGTTTCTTGGTAAACCAACAAAAACGAGCTTAGGGTTAATATACCCCATGACGTTGGATGCGATAGATGAAATGGGCTATAATCAATACAATTGTTTGGTTGGTGTGCTGACATTTCATGTGGAAGATTTGGATTTGGGTATAGATACGACAGAAATGACAACTTTTGATGTTGTGGTTTCGTATTGTGTTCATAGTGTTGAGCATCGTGCATTAATAGAGCAGGCGTTATCATTATTTTTTAAGAGGGGTGTGGTATTTAACGACCAACACTGTGTGTTTATTTTTGACGCAGGTGGCGTTTTGCACCGTAATAACTATGAAGAAATTAAGGCCGTTTTAGTGAAACAAAACTGTCTAAGGAATAATTCTGAATTTAAACCCGAAGACGACAAGGCTAGAGAGCTTGTTCGTAAAATTAAACAAATGAGACAAAAATATAGTAAAACCTCGGGTGATTCAGGAACGCTTTTAGATGTTATATCTAGTGTATGCGCCAAACACAATACCATAAGTCCATTCAATGTGGGGAACCTTACGCTATATACAATATTTGACCAGTTTAAAAGACTTCACGCTATTGATAATTACTTTTTAAACATGGAAATGCTTATGCAAGGTGCGAAGAAGCAAGATGTCAACTTGAAGCACTGGTCTGCTCCAATGGTAAATTAAAGGAGGAAAATGTAAATGTCTAACCAATTTGGTATTAAAGAAGTACTTAATTACACTGTACGCAATTTCGCAACGGGTGCTCCTGTTTTTTTTGCTGATTACGCCTCTTCTATCGGTGTAGAAACAACTGGAGAAAGATTGGATATAAGGGGGGGGCAAGGAAACTATAAACTTTTGAGTTTTGACCACACAAAAGACATGGTGTTTAATTCCAGTCTACCCCTAGTAGACTTAAACGCATTAGCTATGATTACAGGAAGACCATTGTCTGTGGGTGCAGTTATAGTGCCTGCGCGTCGAGTGTTGAACGCTAGTGCGACACATACAATTACGCTACCCCACACGCCATTGGTCGGTTCGTTGAGAATTTTTAGACTTAGTAGCGAAAGAGACGATGGGGTTGAGCAACTGGTTGGCACACCTGCGACAGTACCGAACACCTATAGTATATCTGGAATGATCGTTACGTTAAATGCCACCACTGCTCCTTTGGGAACAGCGTTTGTTGTGTATTACAATTACACAAGTGTGTCTACAGCCCAACGTATTACTATGACTGCCGATAGATTTCCCAGTGCCGTATCTATTAGTGGTGAAGGATTATGGAGAAATCAGGTAACTGAGTTGGATACGCCTGTTGTGTTTGACGTGAGGCGTGCTCGGGTACGTCCTAGTTTCACTCTTTCAATGGCGGCAGATAGTGCCACCGTTCTCGAGCTGGTATACGATATGTTCCCTGTCAATGAAAGCGGCGAGCTAGTAT
>BBPF01000918.1_pt1 | contig 16275 bp, 10 predicted proteins | sample 1343921 | NCBI WGS metagenome assembly BBPF01 (sample SAMD00019090, study PRJDB2971) | groundwater metagenome | isolation source: The Cedars highly-alkaline
TTATCCCTCGAAATGTCAAACATGGGCTAGCATATCCCTCATCTGAAGCTGAGACCACCCTGAGGGTCTCAAACTTGGGTTTAAGGCTTATGAGGAAAAAATGAGAGGGGATCAACCTTCCCCTTTCAAAAAGCAGACACCTCGTACAAACACAAAAAGTCACATTTTAAATGGCTTAACAACTATCACTATCTTTGCACTTTGTATCGGGCAGTAACCCGCTGAGAGGGGCAAAATCGTATCTGGCTGAGGGAAAAGTGCAAACATAGTGAACTATCACTTCGGTTACCTAGTTAAATGGCTTGACACGGTCCCTTTTTTGGAAAAACTTGCCTATTATAGTCATTTGCATAAAACGTTATAATGGGGTTGGCGAAGTTGTGAGCCTACACAGCCGCTCCGTTGTGGGGAATTGCGCTCCCCCTGGGATGATCTCAACCATAACTCATTATAATATTTTCTGCCTATACAATGGTCCCGATCACTCCAAGGGGAACCACCATCGGTGGATAAGGAGAGGGTAGCTGAACGTGCCTCTGAGCAGACGATCTACAAAAGAGGAGACCCCTCCTCTTCTCCTTATCAGGAAAAGATAGAGCCCCTCATCCCTCACCCTTCCAACGGAGATCGCCCCTTTAAGCATTCCATTGTCGAGGACGAGTTTGTGGTAGAACCCCTTGCCATGTTCCCGGAGGACCTCCGGCCCTTCCTCCCGTCCCATCCCAGCGGTGAAGATGGGTAGATCAAAGACCTCCAGTGTGTTCCGAGCCACGCTTCCATCGTAGATGGCAGGGAGAGAGGCCATGTTCAGGGCAGCGATGTGCCCCTGCTCCCTGGCCACCGGCCAGAGGGCGTTAATTCTCCGCTCTTCGTAGGCGATATCCAGCGTCTCGGCCACGTCGCCCGCGGCGTAGATATCCGCCACGTTTGTCCGCTGGTGCTCATCAACGATGATGCCGCTCGCCGTCTCGATGCCACTTCCTTCGAGGAAGCTCACGTTGGGACGGACGCCCTTCCCGAAGGCGACGAGGGTACATTCTCGCCTCTTCCCCGACCTGAGGTGGGTCTCTCCTTCAGCGATCTGGACGATTTCATCTTCCTTAATGATCTCGATCCCCCTTTCCACCAATACCTGCTCCACAATGGCTGAAGCAGGGGCGTCGAGGATCTGGGAAAGAACGCGGTCGGAACCGATCACAAAGGTAACCCTCATCCCCAGCCGGTGCAGGGCCTCTCCGATCCTCATGCTCACCAGTCCGCCACCAACGATGACGGCCCGTTTTCCCGTTTCAATCCATTCCCGCATCCCCTGGATGTCGGAGAGTTCGCGCACCGTGAAAACAAAGGGCAAATCTGCCCCTTCGACCTTCGATCTAACCGGGGAGGCGCCGCTGGCGATGAGAAGTTTATCGAAGGGGAAGACCTCACCGGTGGAAACGGCCACTTCTCTCCTCTGAGGCTGAACCCTCACCACCTCTTTCCCGGTCAGGAGTTTCACCTCTTCGGGCACCGAGAGAAAGATGGTTTCCTCTTCAACCGCGCCCGTGAGGAGGTAGGGGAGCAGGACCCTGGAGTAGGGCCGTGTGCTCTCCTTGCAAAGGATGGTGACCTGGCTGCGTGGGTCAACCTGGCAAAGTGTTTCGGCGGCGGCTACGCCAGCCGCACTGGCACCAATGATCAGATAGTACAACATACTTTAGTTGATGGTTGATAGTTGATAGTTGATAGTTCCCCGCCCCCCTTTAAGTTCCTTCCCAGGAGACTAGCCTCCTCCAACCGGCCAGAGGAGGGTAAGTTCGTCGCCATCTTTCAAGAGGGCGTTACCTTCGGCGAACTTTGCGTTCACCAGCATCATGATGGGCCCCTTCCTGATCTTCTCTGGAAACTCCAGGAGATTCATCAACTGTTCGATCGTGCTTCCTCCAGGCAAATCCCACTGGGTTTGCGGCCGTCTCACGGATTGGCGAAGTGCGCCTATGACTTTGACCTTAACCTTCATTTTTCCACCTCATACGAGGGTGATAGTTGATGGTTGATAGTTGATAGTTCCCCACCCCCCACCTTCCAATCACCAATCACTATTCACTATTATTGAAGCCCGAAAAACGGGTTCAATAAATTGAACCCCTACAAACTGTTAAGCGCGCCTCCCCCCGTGTGGATACCGCTCAAGAGGCCAGAGGGGTGGGCCGTCCCACTCCGGATATGGGTCGGGGTGGGTCTCGAGCTCGTCGGCTACGGATTTCAGCCCCAAGAGCTTCAGCCGCTCCCTCGTCGGGATACCTGTCTTCAGGTCGTAGCCATGCACCCGGTAATACTCCGTGAGCATTTCCGCGTGCTCCTTCCTCTCCTCTTCCCCCTGTGGGGTTCCCTTTACCTCCGGTTTCTGCGGAAGCCAGTCATGCTTCCGCGTTACCCCCTGCCTGACGTTGAAGGCCCGCTCAAGGGTATAGATCCTGTCCGCGGCCTCCTCCAGCTTGGCGGCGTCAAACTCGAAGCCAGTTGCCAAGCTCAGCAGTTTTGCCAGGCCATCCCATAGCGGGTACTTCCACACCAGCGGCACAGCAGCGGCCCAGGAGTTGACCGCCCCTTTGCAGCGCCCTATCGCGTCTGTAAGGGTCGTGGCCCGCTCGGAGATGGTGAGCCCCGTCACTGGATCCTGCGACATCTGGGGAGGTAACATCCCTGTCTCTATGAGTATCGGAAAGATCTCCGGGTCGTTCTCGCCGTAAGCCCAACTCCTACCCCTGAGGTGATCGGCACCCCTGGTCGAGGTGGCGTGGGCAAGGGCAAAAAGCCCCGCCGGGTGAGGGCCACGAGAAAGCCCCTTGACGTGATAGCAGTAGTCCATCGCTCCCCGGCCGATGATCTTTCCCAGGCTGTACAGCCCTTCGGCTATCAGGTTGCCGAACCCTTCTCGGAGGGCGGTTCGGTGGATCAATTCAATCTGGGAATCCGCGTCCTCCCAGTCAAGCGACAGCCCACCGGTGTCCTTGTCGGTGATGATCCCCCGGTGGTAGAGGTCCTTGGCAAAGGCGATCGTATTACCGAGCCCTATCACATCCATTCCGTAGGCATCGGCGAGGTTTTCCATCTCCATTATGGCGATAGGGTCCTGGATGCCACAGTTGGTGCCCAGGCACATAATGCACTCGAACTCAAGGGCTCCGCCCTCTTCCCCCGCGCGCCTGCCTGCCGGGATCCGGAAGACATTCTTACACCTGACGGGACAGTCATAGCAACCCGCTCTCCCTATCTCGTATTTCTTCCAGGCCTCGGGCGTCAGGGCCGGGGGGATTTGCTCAGCGGAGAGATACTTTTCGAAGTACCTGTAGCCCGGCCACCAGGACATCATGCCGATGTGCGTGCCGTACACGGCAATGACGTTGTGTTGCATGTGGTCTCTCACAAAGAAGCTATTGTCTTCCTGCGCCAGCTGCAAGAACTCTTCGGGCCTAGCCAGTTCCACCCCACTGGTGCCCCTGACGGCGATCGCCTTCAGGTTCTTCGAACCCCATACCGCTCCGCTTCCTCGGGCGGCAGAACTGTACTTGTCAACGATAGTGGAGGCGAATCGGACCAGATTTTCCCCGGCCTGGCCGATACAGGCTACACTAACGTCTTCTCCATACATTTCCTGAAGTATGTCGGTAGTTTCCCAGGTCGTCTTACCCCACAGATGCGAGGCATCCTTCAGTTCGACGTTGCCATTGTCTATCCATAAGTACTTGGGAGTATCTGCCTTTCCGGTTATCACAATCTGGTCATACCCTGCCCACTTCAGGAACGTGGCGAAAGAACCCCCTACGTTCCCATCGCCCAGGATGCCACTGTAGGGCGAAAGGGTGCTGACCTCAAGCCGGCTCGTAAGGCTCAGAGGAGTGCCTGTAAGAGGGCCGGGGGCAAGGCACAGGACGTTTCCCGGACCCAGCGGGTCAGTGCCAGGTTTCACCTCATCGAAGAGCGTCTTTGAGTTTAGGCCTCTGCCACCTATGAAGTCCCTCGCGACCGCCTCGGAAAGCGGCTGCTTTATGATCTCTTCCCTTGTGAGATCTACTCTTAAGATAGTCCCTCTCCAGCCGTACATATTTCCTCCTCTCGTTCTGCAGCACTAGTCTGTCACCAGCCTCCCCATCTTTTTAAGCTCGTTAGCCACGTCCCCCAGGCCTACGCTCTCAAGAGCGGAGGGGGTGGGATAGCCGCTATCCCAGTCGTAGCCCCTCACTTCGTAGTACTCCTTGAGCATCGGTTCCAGGTGGACTACCTGCCCTTTGCCAGGCCCCGAGGGCATCGCCTCCTCGGTGAAGCGTGGGTGAAGCGAATCGTTCGCCTTGTTCCAGCCCAGCCGAATGTTGAACATCCTCTTTAAGTGAGCCATCCTCTCTCCCAGCCGCTTGGTCTCCTCCACGTCGGCGTACTCCTCCATCCCGGTGAGAAGGTGAATGAGCCGGGCGAAATCCTCCCAATAGTAGATGGGGGGCCACATTACGCCATACTTGCAGACGATGAGTGCATCGCAGACGGCAAAGAGCGCCTCCTGATCGGCCACGAGGTACCCCTTGTAACGCTCATCCAAGAGGTCGCAGACGAGATTGGTATCGTACTGGGGGAAGCGCTCCTTTGCTTTACCGCGGAAGCCCAGTTCGTCGATGATACATAGCGACCTCAGGTGGTCAGCCCCCCTCACGCTCACTGCGTAGGTGAGCCCCACCGACTTGTGAGCCCGCCCATCCTGGCCCGAAGCCTCCAGGCCGTTCATCTCGATGGCGTATCTTTCAGCGCCCTTGCCTATTCTCTTAGCTGCTTCGCGTACTCCCTCCGCCAGCAAATCGCCGAAGCCCTCGCGGCGGGCGATCATCTCCACCAGCTTAAGGGTGACCTCGCCATCTCCCCACCTCAGTTCGAGCCCCTCGGTAGTACCCCTGGTGATGAGGCCCTCCTCATAGCACTCCATGGCGAAGGCGATGGACGCTCCCGAGGAGATGGTATCCATGCCATAGATATTGCAAAGGTAGTTGGCTCGCATGGCCACTGTGAGGTCGGAGTTAAGAATGTTGGAGGTATAGGCCATCACCGTCTCATATTCCGGCCCCTCGCTTTGGGTGCGGGCGTCTTTTCCTTCCTTGATGCGTGAGATGTATTTGCACTGGATGGCACAGCCGAAACAGGATTTGTGGCCCACGCGGAAGCATTTCCTGATCTCCTCGCTCCCTACTTTATCTATTTCCGGGTAGTAACCGTCGTAGTGGTTTCTGGTGGGGAGTCGGCCGATGGCGTTCATGGAATCCATAAGGCCGGTCGTGCCGTAGGTACGAGAGGTACTCTGGATGTACTCGGCCCACTCGCCCCGAGCATGACGCTCGAAAGCACCAAGAGAGAACTTCGTAAAATCCTCGGGGAGCGCCGGCTTCAGATCACCGCTCCCCCTCACAGCAATGGCCTTGAGGTTCTTGGAACCCATCACTGCCCCCATTCCCGTTCGCCCGGCAGCGCGGTAGTAGTCGTTGATCACGCAGGCGTAGCGCACGAGGTTCTCACCCGCCGGGCCGATGCAAGCCACCTTGATCTCCGGGTCGCCGTTCTCCGCACAGATGAGGTCGGTGGTCTTTGAGGTGTCCTTCCCCCAGAGGTGGCTGGCATCCCTCAGTTCCACCAGGTCGTCCTCGATGCACAGGTAAACCGGCTTTTCTGCCTTCCCTTCCAGAATGATGAAGTCGTAGCCAGCGTACTTTAGCTCGGGACTGAAGGCGCCTCCGGCATGAGCCTCCCCCCAGTGGCCGGTGAGGGGGGAAAGGGAGACAACCGCGTAGCGTCCAGAGGGCGGGAAGAGAGTGCCAGTCACCGGGCCAGTGGCGAAGATGATCTTGTTCTGCGGGGAGAGCGGCTTCACTTCCGGCTCCACCTCGTCCCAGAGGAGGCGAGCAGCAAGGCCGGCGCCACCCAGGTAGTCGTGAACCAGTTCCGGCGGCGTCTCCTCTACCCGGATCTTCCTTTCGGAGAGGTCAACACGGATATATTTTCCCGCGTAGCCACCATATTTGTACATCTAACTTACCCCCTTTGTCACCAAGGATAGAAGTTCAGAAAGCCTCTTCGCTCCGGCCCTCTTTTTAGCAAGTCCAACTTTGTCAACCGGCACGTACTCGATGGCTCCCATGGGACAGTACTTAACACAGGCAGGCTCCCCCTCGCACAGGTCGCACTTTATCGCCACGTGCCTTTCAGTGTGGATGGAGAAGCCACCGAAGGGACAGGCCACGATACACATGCGGCAGCCGATGCACCGGTTCTCCTCCACCACCAGTGCCCCTGTCTTGCCATCCCTAAAGATGGCTGCAGTAGGACAGGTATCCTGGCACAGAGGGGTATCGCACTGCTGGCAGACCATAGGAATGTCGATTCCTTCCTTTCGCCAAGTGATCACCGATATGCGAGACTTAAGCGGGTTAAATACCCCTTCGTGCGCCCAGGAACAGGCCAGCTCACATATCCGGCACCCGGTGCACCTGCCCACATCAACGAGTAGCATCTTCGGTTGCATTCTTGACCTCCTTCACCTTCTAAAACCTTTCCCACAATTTACTACTCAGCTCACGTGCCTTGGCATAAATCTCAACTTCGTCAATACCTGTCAAACGCCTTTCCTCCATGATTACCTGGCCGTTAATAATTGTTGTCCGCACAGACCTGCCGGACATGCCAAAGAGAATATGGCCGTCAAGATTACCCTCATTGAGTGGAGTCGGCGGATCATAATCAACAATAATAATATCGGCATAACAACCCGGGGCTAGTCGCCCCAGCGGGCGGGGAAAATATGTGGCGCTAATGGCGGGGTTATGCTTAAACAACATGCCCGGCGCTTCCACCCAGGCGATACTGGGATTAGCATGATGATGTCTATGCAAAATATTAGCCACTTTGAAAGACTCAAACATATCACTGGTATAGCCATCGGTTCCCAGACCTACAGTAATACCTTTTTGCAGCATAGTCGGCACGGGTGCACAACCAACCGCATTACTCATATTCGATTCGGGATTATGAACTACATTGGCAGCCGTTTGATGCAGAATATCCATTTCCCGTTCATTTACATGAACACAATGGGCGGCTATGGATTTAGGGCCAAGTATGCCCATCCCCGCCAGGCGCTCCACCACCCTTTTCCCCGACCTGGCCAAAGCATCACTAACATCGGCTGCCGCTTCAGCCACATGTATGTGGAAGCCGGTACCCAAACCGGCATTAGCTTCGCAGCACCGCGCCAGTGTTTTATCGCTCAAAGTCAGGGAAGCGTGCAGGCCAAACATCGCTCTGACCATATCACCCGGTTCACTTTTGGCATACCTGATAAACTCCACATTTTCATCCATACCCTGCTCCATTACTGCCGCACCATCGCGGTCAGACACCTCGTAACACAGACAACTGCGCACACCGGTGGCACGCGCCGCTAAGGACACCTCAAATAAGCTTTCCCGTACCGCCCCGGGGCTGGCATGATGGTCAAAGATGGTGGTGGTGCCGTTCTTAACACAATCAATCAGCGACACCATCGCACTGTAATAAATATCTTCCCGCGTCAGAACCTTGTCTAACCGCCACCACAACCGTTCAAGAATTTCCGGGAAATTTTGAGGCGGGGCATCTTTTAAAGCCATACCCCGGGCAAACGTGCTATATAAGTGCATATGGGTATTAATCATGCCCGGCATTACCACTCTGCCCGTGGCATCAATAAAACCAGCATCAGGGTATCGTTTTTTTAACTCTGAAGTGCCACCCACTTCTATAATAATATTACCTTTCACAGCTACACAGCCATCCGCCAGATAAGGCTGATCGTGATCACGGGTAATAATTCGCCCATTACCTATAAGCAGCATAAAACGTCAACTCCTTTTTTCTTTCTGGGTAAATGTTGGAGGTAAGCGTTCACCACAGAGCACGCAGAGATCTCTTATAATATTACCTTTAATTGTCTGCGTTATCTGGTTACATTTTATTTGGTCTCAGCGATCTCGGCGGTCTCCGTGGTGGATTGACAATCCGCCCTAGATGTCTCCATCCCAAACAATTTTTCTATAATTCACAGGGTCTGTATCTCCTTCAGTACTCCAGACCAATATCTTTGAATCCTTATCAAGTAAAAGCTGTTCTCTGATTTCTTTCATATGTTCATTACGCAAAATCTCCACCAAAATGCCCGTCGTTACAGCCCCTGATTCCCCCGAAACGATTCTCGGATCCTCTCGCAACGGATTACCCAAAATCCTCATGCCGTTTGCAGCGATGTGATCAGGACAGGAGATAAATACATCGGCATAGTCCCATAAAATTCTCCACCCCATAGGATTCGGCTCGCCGCAGGCCAGACCGACCATAATGGTATCCATGTCACCGGTAACACTCCTTGGCCGTCCGTTTCCGGCCAAAACGGATTTATAAAAACAATCGGCCTTATTTGGTTCAACCACCACGGTAATAGGTCGGGAATCCTTAAAGGTTGAAGCAAAATAGCCCTGTATGCCGCCGGCAAGGGACCCTACCCCTGCCTGGATAAATATATGAGTTGGTGCATCGACTCCTTGTTGATTTAACTGTTCCAAGGCTTCGTGACCTATTACTGCATAACCTTGCATTATCCACAGTGGAATATCTTCATAGCCTTCCCAGGCGGTGTCCTGGATAATTGCCCAGCCATACTTTTGGGCGTTGACAGCGGTTAACCTTACAGTATCGTCATAATTCAATTCGGTAATATGTCCTTCGGCCCCGGTTGCTGTTATATTTCCCAGGCGAATGAGAGACGAGCCTTTAGGCATATAAATTACCGCCTTCTGCCCCAACTGTTGAGCCGCCCATGCCACTCCCCGGCCATGGTTTCCATCAGAGGTCGCGGCGAAGGTGATTTCCCCCAACTTTTCTCTTATTTCTTCCGTTTTAAACCTTTCAAAAGAAAGCCCGTCAATATCAAGATTAAGAAGTTGCGCCAAATACCTGCCAATTGCATAGCTGGCTCCTAAGACCTTAAAAGAATTCAGGCCAAAACGGTAAGATTCGTCCTTGACATAGATTCCCGACACGCCGGTCATACCGGCCAAATTGGATAGGTTTCTAAGAGGTGTAACTTCATATTGAGGAAAGCTTTTATGAAAACTCCTGACTTTCCTTAGCTCATTTTCGCTAAAAGAATCTACGCCTGCTTTTATTCCCTTTTTGCGCGCATTTTGATTATTTACCCACTTGATTCGTTCTTCCATTTGAATTCTCCTCACATCTCACCCATAAAAGGCAAAGGCTCCTTCTCATTCCACAATCTCCCAAGCTGCTTGATATTTATCAAGCTCGGCAATGGTGTAATCATCAAGTTGATGCTCTCTCGCTGGGATTTCGATATGTCTTTCCACACCACATAATGGAGTGGAATAATAACGCTGTCCCGTATCATTAAGTATAGTAACGATCACCTTGAGTTGAGGATGTTTCTTGCCCAGTTTAATAGCCCCAACTACATTTGCTCCTGAGGAAATGCCGCAAAATAATCCTTCTTCTAAGGACAATCTCTTCGCCATCTCAATGGCTTCATCTGAAGTGGCCAGGAAAATGCCGTTAAGTAGACTTAAGTCTAGATTTTGTGGCACAAATCCGTCACCGATGCCCTCAATCCGATGGGAACCCCATTGTCTTCTGGCTAGTATTGGTGCTTCAGCGGGCTCGCCAGCGTAAAGAAGCACCCTGGGGTTTCTCTCTCTGAGGTATCTACCCACCCCAGTGATTGTCCCCCCACTTCCTTGCGTAGCCACGAAGGCATCAACTTTTCCTCCCGTTTGTTGCCAAATTTCAGGGCCCAGGGTAAGATAGTGAGTGATAATGTTGTCCGGGTTGGTAAATTGACTGGGCACCCAATATTTCCCGGGATTTTCTCTTATGATTTCCTCTTGTTTTTGCAAGCAGAGGTCTACATCTGATTCTGCCCCAGGCGTATAGATAATATTGGCTCCGTATGCTTGCATAATTTTGCTTCTCTCAATACTCATCCCCTGAGGAAGAATAATGGTCACCGGATAGCCCAATAGTCTGCCTACAAACGAGCAAGCGATTCCGGCATTACCGGTGGAAGTTTCCAGGATCTCCATGCCCGGTTTTAGAACCTGCTTTCGTATTGCTTCGGTAATCATCCGGTAATAGATTCTATCCTTAAACGAACCGGAAGGGGAAAACCATTCCAGTTTGACTAAAATATCTGCATTTGTATCTTTAGTTACTCTATTTAGTTTTACTAATGGGGTAAGGCCTATTACTTCAAGTATGTTTTGAGCTACTCCCCCTCGTTTTTTCCAATCTTGCATTTTTACCTCCTTAATTTGGCGGTTTAGCGTCTGTAGGGGTCGGATTAATCCGACCCCTACTCTTCATATCCTGTTTCATCTCGGCGGTGAACGGTTACGATAAGATTACACCTGTCCTTTGTTTCAGCCGGGTAATTGCTTTTAAGCACTTTTTCCGCACTTCTTTCTGATCAATGGTTAGCAGTTGTCGTTTCTCCATCACCACCTGCCCATCCACCATGGTCATCGCAACATCGGAACTCTGCAACTGGTATACCAATTGCGAGTAGATATTGCCTCCCTGAGATGGCGTGTTGTGTAAACCGTCTAATGCAACAAGAGCCAAGTCGGCCCTTTTTCCCGGCTCAATGCTCCCGATTTGTTTATCAAGTCCCATGGCCTTTGCCCCACCGATAGTAGCCAATTCGAATACCTTTTGGGCAGGCATGACAGTCGGTCCATGTAAAGGTTTTTGCAAAAGGGCGCAAAGGCGCATCTCCTGAAACTGGTCCAGATTATTGTTGCAGGTAGCGCCATCCGCCGCTATGCCCACAGTAATTCCCATTTCCACAATTTCAGCTATTCTGGCTATACCGGAAGCCAGTTTCATATTGGACGAAGGACAATGGACCATCGCTGTGCCGGTTTGAGCCAGAATGCTTATCTCCGTATCATCCAGCCAAATACAGTGGGCCAAAATCAGGTTGGGCCCGGTCATATCCAACTTATGCAGGTAGGCTACGTTCCGCATACCCCTTTCACGCCCCACCAATTGTATCTCGGACCTGTTCTCTGACGCGTGGGTGTGGACTTTAACATTGTACTGTCCGGCCAATTTGGCTACCTCTGCCAACAGCTCCTCGCTGCATGTAACCACAAACCTGGGCATAAAAGCATACTGAATGCGACCGTTGTATCTACCATGCCACTTTTCCAAAAGGTCCACGCTTTCCTGAATGGAAGGTCCAGTCCCTTCTCTTAAAGAATCGGGTAATGCTTCCCCGTGATCCATCATAACCTTGCCGGTTATGGCCCTCATACCGCAATCGGCTATAGCCTGGATAGCCGAATCGGTATGATGCACCGTTTCCATATCTATGATGGATGTAGTGCCTCCCAAAAACATCTCACCACAACCTAAAAGAGCTGAATAGTATATGGATTCGGGATCATGAGCGCCCTCCAGTGGCCAAACACGCAGTCTCAACCAATCCAATAATTCCAGGTCATCGGCCTGGCCACGAAAGAGAGTCTGGCAAAGATGAATATGGGGTTGAATCAGACCAGGGATTAAGACCTGACCGGCACCATCAATCACTTTGTTTGCTTGGTGGGCAGCGTCGCCCACCTCCTTAATCTCGTCACCTTCAATATAAACACTACCATGCAGGATTTGCCTGTTATGGTTCATTGTAACAATGGTAACGTTCTTAATCAAGATACTCATTTCCGGTTTCCTCCATTCTTGTAGGGGTCGGATTCATCCGACCCACATCAACGGGCGCCATAAATGTCGCCCCTACAAAGGTAATTTTTGACCCCAGCCTCCCATCAACAAAGTCATCACGGCTTTCGCCGTATGCAGGCGGTTTTCGGCCTCATCATATACAATAGAGTGCGGCCCATCAATAACAGAATCAACTACTTCGTTACCCCTGTCAGCGGGCAGGGCGTGCATATACATTACTTCCTTACCCGCGGTGGCCATTTTTTCTTCGGTGCAGATCCAGCTCTTGTTGGCAACCAGGTGGTCATCGATAACAGAAGTGCTCTGGTCGGTTACCCAGTTGCCCCAATTTTTCGGAATAACGATATGCGCCCCCTCATATGCTTCGGCTTCGTTGTTGGTAACAGTTACCGTACCACCATGCCTGGCGGCATTTGCTCTGGCTTTCTCAATTACCCAGTCAGGCAGTTCATAGCCTTTGGGATGGGCAAGCACTACATCCATACCGTACCGCGGAAATAACAGTACCTGGGACAGTGGCACGGAAATGGGCTTTTTGCGGCTTTCGGCGTAGGCCCAGATGATGGAAACCTTTACGCCCTTCAAGTCCCCGATTTTCTCTTTCATGGTCATCAAATCGGCTAACCCTTGGAAGGGGTGATAGAGGTCGCACTGTAAATTCATAACAGGTACGGTAGACCACCGGGCCATCTCTTTTAGATACTTGTTTCCAATACCCCAGTCGCAGTATCTGCAGGCAATGGCCTGCCCATATCTTGATAGAACAATGGCAGTATCCTTAGCGCTTTCGCCGTGAGCGATCTGCATACCACTTGTATCCAAATAGTTGGCATGCCCGCCTAGTTGGGAAATACCGGCTTCCATGGAGTTTCTTGTTCTGGTAGATTGCTCAAAAAACATCAGGAATATGGTTTGATACTGAAGATAGGGTGTCGGAACACCCATGGCGAATTTTTTCTTGAGGTCAAGTGACACTTCCAGCATTATATCTATTTCTTCCCTGGCGTAATCATCCAGTGTAATAAAATGTCTGCCCCGAAAAATTGATTTCATAATCTAAGTCCCTCCCCGAGCCCCGAATGATGAATGATGAATGCGGAGTGAGGGGTGGGGATTCATCACTCATCACTCATCACTCATCACTCATGGCAGCAGATTCCAGCAGGAAAGGCAGCGATTCGGTAACCCCCTTGTGAATCAAAGCCATTTGAGCCGCTTCTTTCATGGACAAGGCTCCTGTAAATTCTCCTCTTAAAATCATTTCTCTGATTTCAAAAGCAGGCGAAAGGCTTATGCGGCCCAGATCGTTTTCAAACTCAAGGATCCCCTTTCCCACTGCAAGTTTCGACTCACGACCACCTTCGCGGTGCCGGATAGTGTTCCCTTCTATGTAGAAAGCGTTATCCTCTTCTTGCTCAAAATCAGCTTTGTTTAAAAAGAGCCTGGGCTTCTCAAGATATGGCTTGCCGTGATGCACACAGAATGTAGCACAATTGCCGCACTCGTTGCAGAAGTCCTCTAAGTGGACAATCTGCCGGGTTTGCTCAACCCGGAATGACTCTTCTCCCCTCACTACCAGTCCGCCATTGCGGCACGAAAGTTGAGGCAGCGACATACTCACCGGCCGTACAAAGAAGGTATAATTGGCCCGGTTAGGGCAGACCTCGACGCATTTGTCGCACAAAGCGGCACACTGCATACAGCGGGCAGCCTCTTGGCGCGCTTCTTCTTCCGTCAGTGTTTGCTCAACAAGGTTGAAACCGGTACGGTGGTCAGGGATAAGCATTTTGGGCTTGCAGGTTGCCTCTTTTCTGGCCCGCACACGCTTTATTTGTAGTATTTCTTCTTCGGAAAGAACATGTGGAGGCGAGGCTAGTAGGGGCGGATTAATACCAAGTTCTGCGCAAATAGACTCGGCCGCCCGCCGTCCGTCGGCGCAGGCCTGGATAATGATGGCCGGCCCCCGGGTTGCGTCCCCGCCGGCGTAAACGCAGGGTATGCCCGCTAGGCCGGTTTGGGGATCAACTGAGATGGCACCGTTGTTGTGCCGGGAGATAGCGCTGCCATGGAGGAAGGTGACGTCCGGGCTTTGACCGATAGCTACCACAATGGAATCAGCTTCAATCTGAAATTCGCTGCCTTTAATCTCAACCGGCCTTCGGCGTCCATCCGCATCGGCTTCGCCTAACTTGTTCCTCACGCACTCCAGGGCGGCCACACAAGCGTTCCTTAAGATCACCCGGGTGGGGGAGGCTAGTTCTTCCAGGATGTTACCTTCGGCAAAAAGCTCCTCTTTCTCTTCCCGTGTAGCCGGCATCTCCTGCTCTGTCCGCCGGTAGACAACCGTTACCGGCTTACCTGTCAGCCTCTGAGCCGTGCGGGCGGCATCTATTGCCATGTTGCCGCCGCCAATCACCAGCACCCTGGAGCCCAGATCGGGCTTCTCTCCTTGAGCCACGCGCTCGAGCAACTTGAGTGCGCCAATAACACCTTTTGCTTCTATTCCTTCCATGTTCAGCGGGGCATCTTTGGGGAAACCTGATGCGACGTAAACCGCATCAAAGCCTTCTTTTAACAATTCCTCCGGCGGTATGGTGACAGGATGAGAGAGTCTGATTTCCACACCCATCCCTGTGATTCGGTCAATATCCTCCTGGACAACGGCCAGGGGAATCCGGAATGCCGGAGCGACGGCCGGCATGCCGCCTGCCCTGTTTTTAGCCTCGTAAATTGTCACCCGGACACCGTTTAGCGCCAAGAAAAAGGCTGCGGCCAATCCCGCAGGGCCGCTACCGATGACAGCCACTTTAGTTGATGGTTGATAGTTGATAGTTCCCCACCCCCCACCCATCATTCCGTTAACGTGCCCCTTTTTGGCGGCAAACCGCTCCAGGGCCCGGATAGCTACCGGTTCATCATAATTGTTCCGGGTACAGCGGGTCTGGCAGAGATGAGTACACATATATCCATTCACCGCCGGCAAGGGGTTGCGGGCGAGGATAACCTCGAGCGCCTGGTCGTATTCCCCCCGGGCAATCAGCCACGCATATTCGGGTACCTCCTGGCACACTGCACACTGCTCCATGCAAGGGGCGGTGACACAATCAAACAGTTTGAGTCCGGTCTGAACCTTTGGCAATCCATAGGGATGGTAATCCTTTTTATAGCGCCGGTCTTCCAGCGCATCCACCGCTGCCTGCTTCAAGTTATCCAGTTTATTGCGGGCAAGTTCGTCCAGGCTTGCCACACCCCGGTTACGCATTTCATTCTCCAGGTTCTCCAAAAACTGCAGTAACTTGGAATAACCGCCCGGTTTGAGCAGGTCAGAGGCTGCTGTAACCGACTGGGCGCCGGCCGACAGGATGCTCGTCACGTTCAACGCATCTGCCCCGGCTGAATATGAGACGCTTAAGTCGCCGTTAAACTCCCGAGCAAGTTTGTGGAACAGCTTGATGGTGATAGGATAAAGAGCGCGTCCCGACATGTACATTTCGTCGCCGGGAAGGGCGCCTTTATTGTTTCGCACGGGCAGGGTGTTGCTCAGTTTGATGCCGAAGGTCAGGTTTTGCTTGGCAGCCGGTTGCTTGAGCGATTTAATCATCTCCACGGCCTGCTCGTATCTCAGATCATGCTCAAACACAGAATCAGGTATCTCAATCTCGCCGTAGCCGAGAGTGTCATGGAGAATACCTGAGACCATCTCTTTCCCCAGCAGAGTGGGGTTCAGCTTAATCATGGTATGCAGACCTCTCTCCGTGAGTAGGTAACGGACAATCCGTTCAATTTCATCCGGCGGACAGCCGTGCATGGTGGAAAGAGTAACGTTGTTTGTAACCTGAGACGGGATCTCGATATCGGCAAACTGGGGAAACTCCGCTTGCAGAATTACCCGGATTTGGGCAATTTCTTCGGACGCATCAACCATTAGGTCCATGAAGCGGGTCATAGGCGGGCTTTTTATCCCCTCCAGGTTATAGCCCACGCTCATGTTAAAAATGGTGCCTGGCGGGAAATTACCTTCAAATCCGAGCAGGCGGTGTAAAATATGAATCAATACCCAGGCATTGATATATTCCCCCGCAGATTGATCCAGTTTCAGTTCCTGGGACCATTCGACGTTGTATCCCTCGTCTTCCATATCAATGCACGGCCGGGCGATTTCGAGCTCATCCATGATCTGAACAGTCTTTAATTCGATGAAACGGCCGCCTGAGAGCCAGGCGCTAACAATGTTCCGGGCGAGTTGAGTGTGTGGCCCGGCAGCAGGCCCAATGGGAGTGGCAAGAGTTTGTCCAAACATATTCCCGGTGACATAAGGGCTGTCCTTTTTGGGCGTGTAGAACAGGGAACGATGGATTCCCAAAATAGACTGTTTTCCCTCATACTCTTTGAGAATACACCTGAGTAAAACATCAAAAGGTTGCGTTTTCATCGATAGTTGATAGTTGATGGTTGATGGTTGATGGTTGATGG